>ERZ772969.611-NODE-611-length-32684-cov-37.507218_pt1 | contig 32684 bp, 25 predicted proteins | sample MGYA00511676_ERZ772969 | MGnify/ENA primary metagenome ERZ772969 (study PRJEB29015, sample SAMEA2737651) | human gut metagenome | biome: human gut; feature: human-associated habitat; material: faeces | place: China | collected 2012 ... | reverse complement strand
AAGAGCGACTAAGTTCTTCCCATATGCATACAAATTTTACATATCAGCCACAGCCGGCCCTCTGCTACATTTCAAAAACCTCTGCGCTTGGGGTGACAACCGGTTGGTTACTTACTGCACGGATTGACAGTTATTTTAACAATTAAATATTTTTGTTGATTTCTTTCATGGCTTGATTGTATTCATTTTCGGAATATAATTTAAGAATCTGTGCTTTTGTAGCATGAAAAGTTGTTATCATGCTTATAACAGCCCTGATATTAGCCTTTTCAGTTGCTTCTTTTTCAGCCTTTTCAGCAGCAATTTTTTCATATCTTTCCATTACTTCACACACGGCATTCAATCCTCCTTCAGCATTTTTTAAGAAGTCCATTCTGTTTGAGAATATAGGAAACTTTGAGTTATTTACCTGTTTTTGTTTAAAGCAGGACATTAGTTCTGAAACATCAGTACCGTCATTTATTTCGGTATTTACAAATATCCTTGCTAAACCATCGTCAACTATATCAGATGTTTCACGGATTACACTGTCTACATGATATAAAGTATGCCCCTTTTTAAATATATCAAATTCAGAAATATATACAACATATAAGTTATCTATAGAATTGAATTTATCCCTTTTTTGAGAGTCAGTAACAATTATGCTGGAAGCGTTGAAACGGACTCTTTTAAGGTGGTCATCATTATCAGCTCTTTGTACTTCTATATTACATTTGGTTCCATCACCCAAAGTGCATAAAGCATCGAGCCTGACAGAACGACCATAGATATTCCTTTGACTGCTTTGGACAATTACATCTTCGACAGTCAGCTTATCGTCATTTAGAATAACTCTTAATATTTCTTCACAAAAGGCTGTATCATCAGCAAGTGTTTCAAAAAAAGCATCATCAATAGGGCGGAAATCTTTAACTTTTTCTTTCTTTTCTTCTAATGTAAGCATTATCGTGAACATTCCCCCTTTATAAATTCTTTCTAATAATATTATAACATTAAAAACGGTAGTGGCAAGAATATATTAAAATTTAGTAAAATATTACAAAAAGTCTTTGGATATATCGAATTTATTGTATAATAAAACTATCGGTATAAAAGGTGATTTGCATAAATTATTTTTATATGGTGTCAGAATAGATCTGCTGGAGATGGATTATACGAATGGAGAATTATATAGATGGATGAAGGATTACTTGATAAGACTAAGGATATATGGAATGAGATTAAAAAAACAATCGTAGGTAAGGATGAGATTGTTTTAAAGATACTTATGGCGGTATTTGCCGATGGACATATACTTATAGAGGATATTCCGGGAGTTGGTAAGACTACCATGGCATTGACATTTTCTAAGGTGCTGGGACTTAAATGTAACAGAATGCAGTTTACGCCGGATGTTATGCCGTCAGATGTTGTAGGTTTTAATGTATATAACAGGGAAAAATCATGTTTTGAATACAGGGATGGTGCTGTTATGTGTAATCTGTTTCTTGCAGATGAGATTAACAGGACATCACCTAAGACACAGTCAGCACTTTTGCAGGTTATGGAAGAGGGCAGTGTTACAGTCGATGGAGTGGAAAGACAGCTTCCAAAGCCATTTACGGTAATAGCAACACAGAATCCATATGGTTCGGTAGGAACACAAAGACTTCCTGAATCACAGCTTGACAGATTCATGGTATGTCTTACGATGGGGTATCCATCAGTAGACGAGGAGATTGAGATACTTAAGAGTAAAAAGGAACAGACAAGAATAAAGTCAGTGCAGGCAGTCAGTGCAGATGAGCTTGTACAGATTAAGGATTATGTAAGAAATATACATGTCGATGATGAGATATACAGATATGTGGCACAGATAGCGAAGGTGAGCAGACATTCAGAAGCAATAATTCAGGGAATAAGTCCGAGAGGCAGTATTGCAATTATAGGAATGGCGAAGGCGTGTGCATTTGTAAATGGAAGAGATTATGTTATTCCATCTGATGTATCATCGGTTATAGAAGATGTTGCAGCACACAGAATAGTTGTAAAGCACGGAATTAATTCAAAGAGATATCCGGCAAGGGAGGTTATAAGAGATATCGTAAAGCGGGTTGATGTTCCACGTATAGGAAGATGAGATTAGTGTGAAAAATGGAGATTAGTGTGAAAAGAAGAAAAGTGGGATATCTTATATGCCTTTTTTGTATATTATGGATAAATGTATTATATGTGGATTATAGTGCATTTATGCTGCTGGTATTATTTGTGGCAGTTCCATTAATATCTTTGATATATATGCGTATTGCATGGCTTTTGATGAGGGTTAAGCTTATAACAAAGAATATGTGTATACCAAAAGAAGATATAAGAATATCGGTAAAGAACAAAAGCAGACTGGCAGGGATACTTAACAGGACTGTTAATGTGGATGTACGAATGAGTTTTTTAAAGAAAAAGCTTAATTATGATGTTAAATATTATAAGAATATAACAGAAATCAACATTATACCTGAACATGCAGGTTATGTGAATGTTACGATAAAGAGTTTTGTAATATATGATTTCCTTATGATTTTTAAAGGAAAGAGAAAGATTAACAGGACTAAGAGCATAGCTGTTTTTCCTGAACTTGCATATGCATCAGAGGATAAAAGGAGTGAGGCAGAGTACAGGTATTATGGAGCTTCTGATGAATATGAATTTTCTTATGAGCCGGAGGATAATACAGAGGTAATAGATTTAAGACAATACAGGCAGGGAGATGCTATTAATCATATTCACTGGAATCTTAGCACAGCGGGTGATGAATATATTGTAAGACAGTATGGAAGTGCCATAAAGCAGGAAAATATTATTATTGCTGATATTATATGCGTAAATAATGAAAAGGAACGGTTTGTTCTGGATGATATATATAGTGCTTTGTATTCTGCCGGCAATGTATATGCTGAAAATGGAATCAGTGCGTCTTATGCCGTATGGGATGACAAGGCACAGGAGGTATTATTGTATTCATTTTATGATGAGGATTCACTTTGTGAGGCAGTATGCAGGCTTATGAGAATGGAAGGCTGTAATAATGGAGCGGCAAATGTAATAGCGGCACTTAAAGGACATGATTACCAGACGGAATATAAGATAACTGTAATTACAACAGATGGTTTTACAGGCATAAATGATATTCAGAATGAAGAATATGCTGCGGATGGGTTATATCAGGATGAATATAATATTTATAATATTAACAGCATGGATATTAAAGATATACCGGATAATATGTACGATTTTATATAAATTTTCTTATCCTTTAACGTCTGTGGCGTTCAATATATAGGATAATAGGCGTGATTTATATAGGGTATAAGCAGCCGTTGATTGTGGATGAGAAACCGTCTGTATTGATTTGTTATAGCCTCTTAATTGCAGGGAGATTGAGAGATGGAGATAGTGTGGATGATCAGATTGATAAACTGATTATTCACAAGTTCATAAATGAACTGTCTATTTGTTTCAGGGCAGAACAAATAGACACTGATGGCAGAAGAAAAATCGTCTGTGCGAAATTTCTTCGCATCTTCGCAACAAAATCTGCTCGGAAATAAGGATAAGTGTGAAATAGTATGGTTATCAGCAATGGGAGAAGGAAAGAAAGCCTTGCAGCGTTAAGGCTTTGGTCGGAATATCTTATAAGAATAGTACTTGTAGGCATTGGAACATCGGGAATAATGGAGATATTAATATCATGCGCTGCACCTGGTGTCCAAAGCAGTGGAATATTTCTGTTTTCATGGGGGTTAGCGGCTATATTTGCAGCTGTATTTTATCAAAGTAATTCATGGAAAGTCTGCATCGTGCCAGCAGGACTTCTTATAATGCTGGGTATATGGAAGTACAGCCTTATAGCAGATGGAATGACTGGAATTGTCAATGATATATTAAAGCTGGCAAAGGATACATATAGTATTGAATATGATAATATATCCATTGGCGGGTTTGATGGAAGTACATTTAATAACAGCAGAACAATGGCGCTTATGTTTATGGCAGTAATTATAGTTTTTTTTGTAACAGTTGTTGTTACATATGTAGAAAATATGATAGGCGCAGTTCTTATAGTAGTGCCATTTATTTTATTATTTGCAGTCTTTAATATATTGCCTGACACGTTATCTGTTGTAATGTGTACAGCTTTTGTATTCGGCGTATCAGCTAACAGACACAGGGGCAATTATATTCAGACGGCAGTGGTACTTGTGGTTAGCTGCGCAGCTGCATTGTTATGCATATCATTTGTACCAACAGATGATTTTAAGAGGGCAGATGTGTTTGACAGGGCTAATATAAAGGTACAGCAGGGCATTGATTATATATATAATAATGGTACACTATCAGATGGAACGGCACATGCAGGAATGGATAATGGAAAGCTTGGAAGAATTGACAGTATACGTTATAACGACAATAAAATTCTTACACTTACGACGGCAGATACTGGAAAAAACCAGTATTTTCCTGAGTTTATCGGCATGGATTACAATGATAATTCATGGGAGAATAACCAGATAGACGAACCGGTGCATATTACTGATGAAATTGTGTATTTTCTGGAGAAATATCCCGATATGAGGGACTATATAGACGGTGGAAGCGGAGAGTTTTATGATATTGTAGACAGATACAGATATTCTCTAAGTTATGAAAACTTAGATAAAACAAGGGATGGAAACGCTTACAGTATAAATGTAGATAACTTTGGAGTATTTTATAAACTTTTCTCTGAGGAAAGTAATGATGAAAAATATTATAATCCATTTAATATTATAAAATATGATGAGCTGTATTACAGAAAACAGGTATATGATAGATATCTTGATGTGCCTGATAGTATAAAGAGCATTGTAAGGGATATGCTTGGGGACATAACATGTACTACAGTACAGGAAAAAGAAAGTTATATTAATAACGTTAAGAATTATCTCAGAGATAATTATACATACAGTTCAAGTCCCGGAAGAGTGCCTGATGGTAAGGATTTTATAACATATTTTCTGACAGAGAGTAAAAACGGATATTGTACTTATTTTGCAAGTTCGGCAGTTATGATGTTAAGAAGTGCAGGGATTCCGGCAAGATATGTTGAAGGGTATGCACTTACGGCTAATCAGATTACTGACGGCATTGCCGGCAACGGATTAATTCAAAGATATACAGGAGAAAAGAGACAGCATGCTTTTGATTATCAGACGAGGACACTTGCTGTAACAGACAGGGCGGCTCATGCATGGGCTGAGGCATATATGGACGGATATGGCTGGGTAACAGTTGAGACGACACCGGGAAGTGCTTCATTTGGTGTATCATCACTTGATTTAACACAGGCAATTGTTCAAAAGAATAATAATAATGCGACAGATGTGAACATCGAAGATGAAAGTTTGAAAAATCAGGAAGAGACGGCGCCGGAAAGCGTGAAGAATGAGGCTGATACTAAGACGAAGACAGAAGTTCAGACACAGTCACAGCAGACAGACAATAATAATGTGCCGGATAATGTTAATTCTATTAATAGAAGAACTTTTATGGTAATTATAACAATATGTGCTATTATTGCAGTCATATCAGGTATTGTTATAGCCGGCATTTATGATAGCAGGAAAAAGAAAATACAGCGATGTGTTGATAATGGTGATGTACTTTATATGTATACATATCTTGAAAGAATATTAAAAAAGAGCGGCCTCGAAAGGATGGCAGGCATGGATTACAAAGAATATGCGGCTATGCTTGATGAAAAGAACAGCATATGCCATGACAATGATATTATACATATAATGGACTGTGTTTTAGAGTGCAGATTTTCGCCAGATGGAATGACAGATGATAATAAGCCGGATAGGATTGATGCAGCCAATAAGATGAATAATATCATATACGGATTAAGGCATAACAATTAATAAAAGATATCATATATGGATTAAGGCATAACAAAAATGAAAGATATCATATATGGATTAAGGCATAACAATTAATAAAATATATCCGATATGGATTAAGCTGTAATAATAATGAGGATATCATATATTGAATAAAGAATAACGAAAATAAGTAATATTACATATGGTCTAAAACATTGTAAAGATTAATGATTTTATAAATATTTTGTAATTTTACAGCTTTATTTAATAAATATATCAGGATAATTGTGATATCATAATATTATATGTAATGGCAGATTTAATATAATATACTGCACAGATATAATATATTTTTATAATATTTATATGATGTATAATTAAAATCTGACTGTGTAACAATATAATTTATAAATATTATATATTATTATTTTAGAAAGTGGCATGCTTATGAGTAAGGTTATAGGAATTGATTTAGGAACAACAAATAGTTGTGTGGCGGTTATGGAAGCGGATACACCCATTGTAATTACTAACAGTGAAGGGTATCGTACAACTCCGTCGGTAGTTGCATTTACAAAGGATGGAAGCAGACTTGTCGGTGATATTGCAAAAAGACAGGCAGCAGTTAATGCAGACAGTACAATATTTTCAATTAAAAGACATATGGGTTCTGATTACCGTAAGAAGTTAATGGGAAAGAACTATTCACCTCAGGAGATATCAGCATTTATTCTGATGAAGCTAAAAAAAGATGCAGAAAGCTTTGTGGGTGAAGAGATAACAGATGCGGTTATTACAGTGCCGGCTTACTTTAACGATGCCCAAAGACAGGCAACTAAGGATGCAGGACGTATTGCAGGACTTAACGTGTTAAGAATTATCAATGAACCAACAGCGGCGGCATTAGCTTATGGACTTGATAATGGAGCTGCACAAAAGATTCTTGTCTACGATCTTGGCGGTGGAACATTTGATGTATCAATTATTGAGATAGGTGATAATGTTATCGAAGTGCTTGCAACATCAGGAGATAACCATCTTGGCGGTGATGATTTTGATGAGAGAATTATTAATTATTTAGTCGAACAGTTTAAGGAAAGTGACAATATTAACTTATCAAAAGATACGGCGGCTATGCAAAGATTAAAAGAAGAGGCTGAAAAAGCTAAGAAAGAGCTTTCATCGGCCATGAATGCCAATATCAATCTTCCATTTATTGCTATGGCTAAGGATGGTCCGCATCATATGGATATTAATATATCAAGACAGACATTTGACATGTTGACGGCAGACCTTGTGGAAAGAACAGTGACACCGGTTGAGAATGCATTACATGATGCAGGACTTTCCAAATCTGACATAGGAATGGTTCTGTTAGTCGGTGGTTCTACAAGAATACCTGCCGTACAGAACAAGGTAAGACTCCTTATGGGGAGAGAACCATCAAGGAATCTTAATCCTGATGAATGTGTTGCTCTCGGAGCAGCAGTACAGGGTGGTAAGCTCGGCGGTCAGCTCACGGCAGGAAGCGCTGCATCAGAGATTATACTTATGGATGTCACTCCTCTTTCACTTTCAATAGAGACTGTCGGAGGTGTGGCAAGCAGGCTTATAGAAAGAAATACTACAATACCTACAAGACACAGTCAGATATTTACGACAGCAGGTAATTTCCAGACTTCAGTTGATATCAAGGTATTTCAGGGAGAACGTAAGTTTACAAGGGATAATAAACTGCTTGGCAATTTCAGGTTATCAGGTATAAAAAGGGCTATGGCTGGTACTCCGCAGATTGAGGTTACCTTTGATATTGATGCCAATGGTATTGTTAATGTATCCGCAAAAGACTTAGGAACAGGACATGAGCAGTCTATTACCATTACGTCAAGCTCTAATCTGTCAGAAGAGGAGATTGAAAAGGCAAAATGGGATGCACGGATGTATGAAAAGCAGGATGAACAAAGGAGTGAACTGCTTAATATAAGAAATGATGCCGAGAAGCTTATAGCATCGACAGAAGCAGCTTTAGCAGAGCATAAAAAGGACTGGGACAGGGTTAAAAAGAAGCAGATTAAAGAGGATCTTAATGCTTTAAGAAGAATAGTAGGAAAGACTACGCCTGATAAAATAGATGTTACATCGGCAGGAAATATCCACGAGGCAGCAGACAGACTCAAAACTACATTGCAAAAATATAATGAAAATATATAGAATGTAAATTAAGAGAAAATAAACGTGTGTCGATTTCTATCGTAGTGGTTTTTGAAATGTAGAGAAATAATGGAAGGGATGTGGCATGATTTGTGAAACATATGGTGAGTGCTTAGAAACTCTTAGATGAGTATACTCTACTTAGGGGCGATTGTGCAGGACGCACAATCGAGTGCCATTTGACATGGATGTCAATATGGCACGACCCGTCCGGTGTAGACATATTGCATACTCATCTGAAGAGTTTCTTAGCACTCATCCATCGTTTCACAAATCATGCCACATCCCTTCCGTTGTTTCTCTACACCCCCCGTTTTCAAAAATCACAAATCAAGGTTGATTATAAAATGTTTATTTGATATGATAATACAAGTTTATAATTACTAACGGAGGTTTTGTTAAAGAACTATGGCGGGTTCAACAATCGGAAATATATTTAAGATAATGACATGGGGTGAATCACATGGACAGGGGGTTGGAGTTGTTGTTGACGGCTGTCCTGCCGGAATAGAGCTTAGTGAAGAAGATATCCAGGTTATGCTTGACAGAAGAAAGCCGGGACAGTCTAAGTTTACTACCCAGAGAAAAGAAGCAGATGAAGTTAAGATTATGTCTGGTATATTTGAAGGAAAGACGACAGGAACGCCTATATCCATGATGGTGTTTAATAAGACACAGCGTTCATCGGATTATTCAGAAATTGCATCGTATTACAGACCGGGACATGCCGATTATACATTTGATGAAAAATATGGTTTCAGGGATTACCGTGGCGGCGGAAGAAGTTCGGGAAGAGAGACGATTGGAAGAGTTGCGGCGGGGGCTGTTGCAGTAAAGATTCTTAAGGCTCTTGGGATAAGCATACAGGCATATTCTAAAGAAATAGGCGGTATTGGCATAGATTATAATAATTTTGACATGAATGAGGCATTTAATAATCCGTTTACAATGCCAGATGCTAAAGCGGCGGAGAAGGTTTCTGCTTATGCGGCAGAAAAGATTAATGAATGTGATTCAGTAGGCGGCGTTATAGAGTGCGTAATCAAAAACGTTATGCCGGGAATTGGGCAGACAGTCTTTGATAAGCTCGATGCTAACCTTGCAAAGGCAGTCATGTCTATAGGTGCAGTCAAGGGATTTGAGATAGGAGATGGCTTTGCAGCAGCTAAGACGGACGGACTTAATAATAATGACCGTTTTATAATGAAAGACGGAAAGGTTGCAAAGGCAACTAACCATTCAGGTGGAGTGCTTGGCGGTATGAGTGATGGCTCTGATATAGTATTCAGGGCGGCAGTAAAGCCGACACCATCAATTGCGGCTCCTCAACAGACGGTTAATAAGGCAGGAGAAGAGATTGAGATATCAATAAAAGGACGACACGATCCTATGATAGTCCCAAGAGCAGTTGTTGTTGTAGAAGCTATGGCGGCACTTACGCTTACTGATCTTATATTTGAAAATATGACGTCAAGAATTGACAGAATAGTTGATTTTTATAACAGGTAGTCAGCTTACTTTTGCATTGTGAAATTGTATTATCAATCTGATAAAATAGGTAATCGTGATTTGTTTTCACACTATAATTACATTTGAAAGGAATAGTAAAGGAATAATATATGTACAAATTGTTAAAGACAGATGGACGTGCAAAAAGAGCAGAGATGCAGACCGTCCATGGAACGATACAGACACCTGTATTTATGAATGTTGGTACGGTTGCAGCCATTAAGGGAGCAGTATCGACGATGGATTTAAAAGATATCGGAACACAGGTAGAGCTGTCTAATACATATCACCTTCATGTTAGAACAGGTGACAAGCTTATTAAGGAGATGGGTGGACTTCACAAATTTATGAACTGGGACAGACCTATTCTTACAGATTCAGGCGGATTTCAGGTGTTTTCACTTGCAGGTCTTAGAAAGATTAAGGAAGAGGGAGTTACATTTAACTCGCATATAGATGGAAGAAAGATATTCATGGGGCCGGAAGAAAGTATGCAGATACAGTCTAATCTTGGTTCTACAATAGCTATGGCATTCGATGAGTGTCCACCTGCAAAAGCAGAAAGAAAATACATACAGAATTCTGTAGACAGGACAACACGCTGGCTTGAGCGTTGTAAAAAAGAAATGGCACGACTTAATTCACTGCCTGATACAGTTAATCCCAACCAGCTTCTTTTTGGTATTAATCAGGGTGCTATCTATGCTGATATAAGAATTGAACATGCAAAGAGAATATCCCAGATGAATCTTGATGGTTATGCTGTCGGAGGTCTTGCTGTAGGTGAAACACATGAAGAGATGTATCATATTCTCGATGAAACAGTTCCATATCTTCCACAGGATAAACCTACATACCTTATGGGTGTAGGAACACCAGCCAACATACTTGAGGCAGTTGAAAGAGGTGTTGATTTCTTTGACTGCGTATATCCTTCAAGAAATGGAAGACATGGTCATGTATATACTAAGCTGGGTAAGATTAATCTGTTTAATTCTAAATATGAAAAGGATGCAAGGCCAATTGAAGAGGGATGCCAGTGTCCGGCATGTAAGAGTTATTCAAGAGCCTATATAAGACACCTTCTTAAGGCTAAGGAAATGCTTGGTATGAGACTTTGTGTTCTTCATAACCTGTATTTTTATAATCATCTCATGGAAGATATAAGAGGTGCTATTGACGAAGGAAGATATAGTCAGTTCAAAAAAGAAAGAATTGAAATGTTACAGACATATGACAGGGAAAAGGCAGAATCGAAATAGAAAATATACAGATACTGTTATATATAAATTGATGTTGAGGTCAAAAGCCCTAGATATGATATCATATAAATTAAAATTATATAAAAATTTAATTTTAAAAGATATATATACTGGACAATATATATAAATTAGTTTATTATTATTTATTGTTAGTTTTGAAACGAATTATTGTCAGGAGGAAGAAGATATGTCAGTAGGAATAATGGTAGTATATATCATTGCATTAATTCTGTTATTCTATTTCCTTGCTATAAAGCCTCAGAAGAAGCAGCAGCAGGAAAAACAGAAGTTAATGGATGCCATTGAAAAAGGTGATTATGTATTAACAACCAGCGGTTTTTATGGTGTTATTATTGATATTACAGATGAGGACGTAATTGTTGAATTTGGTAATAACAAAAACTGCAGAATTTCAATGCAGAAGAGTGCTATTGCACAGGTTGAAAAGCCTTCATCTTCACAGGAATAAAAGATTGGCAGAAGCCGTGTTGCTGTTTAATATTTAATATACTGTCATGGATTGTGACAGAGTGTTGATATATCAGACAGAACAATTTAGCAGGGAGAAGAAGTTCTTTTCTCTGCTATTTTCTTATCTGCATATATCTCAGTCTTAGATGGATATGCTGATTATTACAGGTTTATAAATGAACAGGCTGTTTGTTTCTAAGCAGAACAAATAGTCATTGATGGCAGAAGAAAAACTGCCTGCAGAATGGAGATTAGTGTGAATGAATAACGGATATATAAGATGTGCCGCATTAACGCCAAAGATTAAGGTGGCTGACAGTGAATATAACGTATGCCGCATTAAGGAGCTTATGAGACAGGCATATGATAATAAAGCTAAAATTGCTGTATTTCCTGAAATGTGCATAACCGGATATACCTGCAACGACCTGTTTTTACAGGAAACGCTGCTTGGAGGTGCAATAAAGGGTCTTAAAGATATCGCAGAATATTCAGCGTGTCTTAATGGTATGCTTACATTTGTAGGACTGCCATATGAATATATGGGGAAGCTGTATAATGTGGCTGCAGCAGTGATTGAGGGCAAAGTAATAGGAATGATTCCTAAAAAATATCTGCCTGATTATGGAGAATTTTATGAAGCAAGGCAGTTTACGCCGGGCTTTGAAAAATGTGTTGACGTTGAATTTGATGGATATTTAGTTCCATTTGGCATGAATATATTATTTAACTGCAATAATATGAAAAATGTCATTGTTGCAGCAGAGATATGTGAGGATTTGTGGACACCACAGCCACCAAGCATAAGGCATGCACTAAGCGGTGCTACGGTTGTTATTAACTGTTCGGCTAGTAATGAGACAATCGGTAAGGATACCTACAGAAGACAGCTTGTAATGGGACAGTCTGCAAGACTTGTATGTGCATATATATATTCAAGTGCCGGTGAGGGTGAGTCAACACAGGATATAGTATTTGGCGGACACAATATCATATGTGAAAATGGAACGATTCTTAGTGAGGCCAAAAGATATAAAAATGAAAGTATCTATGCAGATATAGATGTGTCAAGAATTGCTTCGGAAAGACGCAGAATGACTACATTTGATACGGCACATAATGACGATTACAGGGTGGTTGGTTTTAAGACCGTTGTTGAAGAACTTGAGCTTATAAGATATTTTGATAAAGCACCATTTGTTCCATCAGATATGGTAACTAGAAATCAAAGATGTGAAGAGATTCTGGATATCCAGACTTATGGACTTAAAAAGAGGTTAGAACATACTAACTGCAATAGTGCGGTTATCGGAATATCAGGTGGGCTTGATTCGACACTTGCGCTTCTTGTTACAGTAAGGGCATTTGACCTTTTAGGACTTGACAGGGCGGGGATAACCTGCGTTACTATGCCTTGCTTTGGTACAACGGACAGGACATACAATAATGCGGTAAGAATGACAAAACAGCTTGGAGCTGCGCTTCGTGAGATTAATATTAAAGCGGCGGTAAAACAGCATTTTGCAGATATAGGTCATGATGAAAGCATACATGACGTAACATATGAAAATGGTCAGGCAAGGGAACGCACGCAGATTCTTATGGATATAGCCAATCAGACAAATGGCATGGTTATCGGAACAGGAGACATGTCAGAGCTTGCTCTTGGCTGGGCAACCTATAATGGCGACCATATGTCAATGTATGGAGTTAATGCATCTGTTCCTAAGACACTTGTACGTCATCTCGTCGGTTTTTATGCCGATACATGTAACGATACATTACTGTCAGATGTATTAAAGGATGTACTTGACACTCCGGTAAGTCCTGAGCTTCTGCCGCCAAAGGAAGACGGAACGATAGCACAGGAAACAGAAAATCTCGTAGGACCATATGAGCTGCACGATTTCTTTATGTACCACATGTTACGTTTCGGAGTTAATCCAAAGAAATTATTTAAGATAGCATGTATAGCATTTGTCGGTATATATGATAAGGCGACAATCTACAAATGGCTAAGGACATTTGTATGGAGATTCTTCGCACAGCAGTTCAAGCGTTCATGTCTTCCTGACGGTCCGAAGGTGGGGTCTGTTGCGGTATCACCAAGAGGCGATTTAAGAATGCCAAGCGATGCATCTAGTGCATTATGGATTAAGGAGCTGGATGAGTTAAAGGAAGAACTTGGAATCTGACGTTAGGACTGAATGTGATATGAGTGTCAAAAAGATATAGTATTAATCATGCAGGAATGATAAGAATTATAAAATTTAGAGCCATGTGGGATTAGTGTGAATAATCACACCGATATGCTGATTATTCACAAGTTCATAAATGAACTGGCTATTTGTTTCTGAGCAGAACAAATAGCCACTGATGGCAGAAGAAAAATATTGCCTTAACGGGCGGATAGGAGAAGATAATGGCAAAGAATAATAAACAGAATAATAAAAAAGATATCATAGCAGCGGTTGATGATAATGTTAAAATTGTAACAAAGTATGATAGAAAAATGCAGAAAAGAAAAGAAGAGGAAAGAAAGGCCGCAAGGAATAAAAAGATCGCAATAGGTACTTTTTGGGCGCTTGCTGCAATTGTAGTTATTATTGTTGCAGTGAATATATGGAGCAATTATGACAAGGTACATAATGAATATATATCAGTCGATGATGATAAGATTAGCGGTATAGAATTTGATTTTTATTATGCAATGACTAAGCAGAACACATTAAGCCAGACATTATATGGTTCTATGACATATGCTGATTATTTTAAGTCATATATGAGCTATGATAAAGATAAGGATGATTCAAAGCAGAAATATGCTTCGACAGATAATACATGGTATGACTATTTTGCTAATATGACAGTTAATACAATCAAAGAAGATAAGGCACTTCTTAAAGCTGCTGATGCGGCAGGCTTTTCATATGACAATGCTGATTCAGATTATGAGGACTTTAAGAATCAGATAAATGATGCAGCTTCACAGCTGGGGGAATCGGCTGCTGATTATTATAAGAATACATTTGGAAAAAATGCATCAGAAAGTTCAATAAAGGAATATGTATGTGAATATCTTAAGGCAGCTGCATATCAGAAACAGTTACAGACAGAACTTGCGGCAACTGACAGCGAGATTAAGGATTATTACAATGAACATAAGGAATCTTATGATACTGTGGATTACAGGGAATTTAAGATTGCGGCAGCTAATTCAGACGATTCATCAATGGCAGCAGCTAAGGAAAAGGCTGAAACTATGCTTTCAGAGATAAATAGTGAGGATACATTTGCTGAAAGCTGCAGAAAGTATGCTGCAGATGATGAAAAAGATACATATGAAAGCGACGATGCTTCACTTAAGTCCAAGACAAAAAAGAGCTCAGCAGACAATGTAATTGCAGACTGGTTATTTGATTCTGACAGAAAAGCAGGAGATATAACAGTCATAGAAGATAAGGATAATAACCAGTATTATGTTGTATACTTTATAAGCAGAGATTATGACAGCTCTAATGATACAACAATAGGACAGACAGTATTATCTAATAAGTATTCTGAACTTATTAAGGGATACACAGATAATATGAAAGTTGATAATAAGAAAAATAGAATTAAGATGTATACTGGGGAGTAGTGTAAAAAAATAATGCTGATGCGATTATTTTTTACACGGCTGCTTTGTACCGCAGGCGTCACAAAGCAGCTTTTATCGCAGAGCCAAATCTGACATTTGGCTCGCGATTCCTCCGGCATTAAAAATGCCTGCGGAATGGGAGTAGTATGAAAAATTATATATTATTTGACCTTGATGGTACGCTTACAGATTCGCAGGAAGGAATTATAAAGTCGGTAAGATATGCCCTTGAGGATATAAAGCCGTCTGCTGAGAGCGATGAAGTTATGAAAAGATATATCGGACCTCCGCTTATTGACAGCTTTAAAGAGTTTGACGGACTTGATGATGAGACTGCTAAGAGGGCGGTTAAAAGATACAGGGAAAGATATAATAAAGTGGGACTTTATGAGAACAAACTGATTGAAGGCATGGATGAGTGTGTTAAAAGATTGAAGGAATCTGGTAAAAAGATTGCACTTGCAACATGTAAACCTGAACAGCTTGCAATACAGATTATTGAGCATTTCAATCTGACCCCTTATTTTGATGTACTTGTTGGAAGTCTTGACGATACGAGAAAATATAAGAATCAGGTAATTGAAGAAGTATTTAGAAGATTTGAACAGACTGATTTGGACTTTAAAAGGGAATCTGCCATAATGGTTGGAGATAGAAAAGATGATGTCTTAGGTGCTAAGAAAGCAGGAATACAGTGCATAGGTGTAGGTTTTGGATTTGCTAAAGAAGGCGAATTTGAAGAGGCCGGAGCTGATTATGTGGTTAATTCAGCGAAGGAACTTACGGATTTTATACTTGAGCTGTAGGGCTATAAGACTGTCGCATTAATGAGGAATTATACAGGATATAGAGATATGTTATGATTAAATATCTATTTTGTATAAAATCTTCTTAACTGCGGCAGTCATTTTTGTTTTTATGTGGATTTACTGGTTGGAAGTGGCTTATTTTTCAGTAAATGTGACATAAATTATCAAAGAGGTTGAAAAATTGAAAAAAATACGTTATTATATTATGCAATAGCCTTTTACAAGGTAAATTCATAAAGTGTATAAAGTTATACATGTTATTAAAACAGGGGTTATTTTTATGACTCTGGATTTTAAATATATTTTCAGGAAAGACAGGTGGAGCAGATGGATTGTAAGATAACATTGATTCCAGGTGATGGAATTGGCCCGGAAATCGTAGAAGAAGCTAAGAAAGTATTAGACAGTGTGGGAGTTAAGTATGGTCATAAGTTCGATTATACTAAGATTCTGATGGGAGGCTGTTCTATAGATGAATATGGAGTACCTCTTACTGATGAGGCGGTTGCCACAGCTAAGGCTTCGGATGCTGTATTGCTTGGTGCTGTAGGTGGTAATGTTGGTAATTCAAGATGGTATGATGTTGCACCTAATTTAAGACCGGAGGCAGGTCTTTTAAAGATAAGAAAGGAATTAGAGTTGTTTGCAAATATCCGTCCTGCATATCTTTATGACGAATTAAAGGATGCCTGCCCATTAAAGAATGAGATTATCGGTGATGGCTTTGATATGGTTATTATGAGAGAGCTTACAGGCGGACTTTACTTTGGTGAAAGACATACAGAAAATGTTAATGGTCTTGAAACAGCTGTTGATACGCTTACATATAATGAGGATGAGATTAGAAGAATTGCAATTAAGGGTTTTGAGATTGCAATGAAGAGAAGAAAGAAAGTTACAAGCGTGGATAAGGCTAACGTTCTTGATTCATCAAGACTCTGGAGAAAGATTGTAGCAGAGGTTGCAAAGGACTATCCGGAGGTAGAAGTAGATAACATGCTTGTTGATAACTGTGCAATGCAGCTTGTGATGAATCCGGGACAGTTTGATGTTATTTTAACAGAGAATATGTTTGGTGATATCCTTTCAGATGAAGCAAGCATGATTACAGGTTCAATCGGTATGCTTTCAAGTGCAAGCCTTGGAAAGACTAAGCTCGGACTTTATGAGCCAAGCCATGGTTCAGCACCTGATATAGCAGGTAAGAATATTGCTAATCCTATAGCTACTATCCTGAGTGCAGCCATGATGTTAAGATATTCATTTGACCTGGATAAAGAGGCAGATGCAATTGAGGCAGCAGTTGCTAAGGTGCTTAAGGAAGGTTATAGAACAGTTGATATTATGTCAGAGGGAATGACACAGTGTTCAACCACACAGATGGGTGATCTTATAGCTGAGAGAGTATAATATTGATTATTTATGTATGGATTATGTTTTAAATAATATATTTATGCAGGATTTTCAAAAGAATCTTAAATAATAAAATGTACACAGAAATGAGGTTAATTATGAAGAGTGATAACGTAAAAAAAGGTATGCAGCAGGCTCCACACCGTTCATTATTTAATGCATTAGGATTTACTGCTGAGGAGATGGATAAGCCATTAGTTGGTATTGTTAGTTCATATAATGAGATTGTTCCGGGACATATGAATCTTGATAAGATTGTCAATGCGGTTAAGATGGGCGTTGCAGAAGCAGGCGGTGTTCCTGTAGTATTTCCGGCAATAGCTGTATGTGATGGTATTGCAATGGGACATGTCGGTATGAAATATTCGCTTGTTACAAGAGATCTTATAGCTGATTCAACAGAGTGTATGGCTACAGCACATCAGTTCGATGCACTTGTTATGGTTCCTAACTGTGATAAGAATGTACCGGGTCTTTTAATGGCAGCGGCAAGAGTTAATGTGCCCACAGTATTTGTAAGTGGTGGTCCAATGCTTGCAGGACATGTACATGGTAAGAAGAGAAGTCTTTCATCTATGTTTGAAGCTGTTGGTTCTTATGCGGCAGGAACAATGACAGAAGACGATGTAAGAGAATTTGAAGAAAAAGTATGCCCGACATGTGGTTCATGTTCAGGTATGTATACAGCAAATTCAATGAACTGTCTTACAGAAGCACTTGGTATGGGACTTGGTGGAAATGGTACAATTCCTGCTGTATATTCTGAAAGAATCAAGCTTGCAAAGCATGCAGGTATGGCGGTTATGGACATGTATAGAAAGAATATCAGACCAAGAGATATTATGACTAAAGAAGCTATTATGAATGCACTTACAGTGGATATGGCTCTGGGATGTTCAACTAATAGTATGCTTCATCTTCCTGCTATTGCACATGAGGTTGGTTTTGATTTTGATATTAAGTTTGCTAATTCAGTAAGCGAAAAGACTCCGAACCTCTGCCATCTTGCACCTGCCGGTCCTACATATATGGAAGATTTAAATGAAGCAGGTGGTGTATATGCAGTTATGAAAGAGCTTGCCGATATCGGACTTCTTAATACAGATTGTATGACTGTTACAGGAAAGACAGTTGGAGAAAATATTAAAAATGCCATAAATAAGAATCCTGAGGTTATCAGAACGGTGGATAATGCATATAGTAAGACAGGTGGTCTTGCAGTTCTTAGCGGTAATCTTGCACCTGATGGTTCAGTTGTTAAACGTTCAGCAGTTGTTGATGAGATGCTTGTACATGAAGGACCGGCAAGAGTATTTGACTGTGAAGAAGATGCAATTGCCGCAATTAAGGGCGGTAAGATTGTAGCCGGAGATGTTGTGGTTATCCGTTATGAAGGTCCTAAGGGTGGTCCGGGTATGAGAGAAATGCTTAACCCTACATCAGCAATTGCCGGTATGGGACTTGGATCATCTGTAGCTCTTATTACAGATGGACGTTTTTCAGGTGCAAGCCGTGGAGCTTCAATTGGTCATGTATCACCGGAGGCAGCCGTTGGAGGACCTATCGCTTTAGTTAAAGAAGGGGATATTATTAAGATTAATATTCCTGCACTTACAATTGAGCTTGATGTGTCTGACGAAGAACTTGCTAAGAGAAAGGCTGAATGGAAGCCAAGAGAACCTAAGGTAACAACAGGATACTTAAAGAGATATGCTTCAATGGTTACATCTGGTAACAGAGGAGCTATATTACAGACACCGGATAATAACTAATATTATTTAATATACATTTGAAGATTTTGGAGGACATATTTAATGGAGTTAAATGGTTCAGAGATAATTGTAGAGTGTTTAAAGGAGCAGAAGACAGACACTATATTTGGTTATCCTGGCGGAGCTATTCTTAATGTATATGATGCATTATATAAACATTCTGATGAGATAACACATATTCTGACATCACATGAGCAGGGCGCAAGCCACGCAGCCGATGGTTATGCAAGAGCTACAGGAAAGGTTGGTGTGTGCTTTGCTACATCAGGTCCTGGAGCTACTAATCTTGTGACCGGAATAGCTACGGCATATATGGATTCTATACCGATGGTTGCCATTACATGTAATGTAACAGTACCGCTTCTTGGCAAGGACAGTTTTCAGGAGATAGATATTACTGGTGTTACAATGCCTATAACAAAGCATAATTTTATTGTTAAAGATGTAACAAAACTTGCTGATACTATAAGAAAAGCTTTCCAAATAGCAAAAGAGGGAAGACCGGGACCGGTTCTTATTGATGTTACTAAGGATGTAACGGCCAATAGCTGTGAATATGTAAAAAAAGAACCTGAGGCAATAGTAAGAATAACAGATACAATTAAGCAGAAAGATATAGATAATGCGATAAGTCTTATAAAAGAAGCAAAAAAACCATATGTATTTGTGGGCGGTGGTGTTATAGCATCTGATGCATCTGATGAACTTAGACGTTTTGTAAAAAAGATAGATGCACCGGTTACAGATTCGCTTATGGGTAAAGGAGCGTTTGACGGTTCTGACCCATTATATACCGGAATGCTTGGTATGCACGGAACAAAGACTTCTAATTTTGGTGTATCTGAATGCGACCTTCTTATTGCTGTCGGAGTCAGATTTTCTGACAGAGTTACGGGTAATGTCAAGAAGTTTGCAAGCAATGCTAAAATATTGCAGTTTGACATTGATGCGGCTGAGATTAATAAAAATGTCAAGACAGATGCAAGTGTAATAGGCGATGCATATGAGATATTAAAAAGAATTAATGAAGGACTTGAACAGCAGAATCACCATGAATGGATATCTCATATTATGGAACTTAAAGAAAAGTATCCTATGACATATAACAGGGATTGCCTTAATGGACCTTTAATAATGGAAAAGATATATGATATAACAAATGGTGAAGCTATTATATCAACAGATGTTGGACAGCATCAGATGTGGGCTGCACAGCATTATAAATACAAGAATCCACGTTCATTATTAACATCAGGCGGTCTTGGTACCATGGGATATGGCCTTGGAGCTGCAATAGGTGCTAAGATGGGCTGCAAGGACAGAACCGTTATCAATATAGCAGGAGACGGCTGCTTTAGAATGAATATGAATGAAGTGGCTACAGCTACAAGATACAATATTCCTGTAATCGAGATTATATTTAATAATCATGTTCTTGGTATGGTGCGTCAGTGGCAGGATCTGTTCTATGGCAAGCGTTATTCAGCAACTGTGCTTGATGATCAGGTTGATTTTGTCAAGGTATCAGAAGGTATGGGCGCTAAGGCATACAGGGTGACAACAATTGATGAATTTGAAAATGCATTCAAAGAGGCTGTCAGTCTTAACATACCATGTGTAATTGATTGTATAATAGACAGAGAAGACAAGGTATTCCCAATGGTTTCACCGGGGGCTGCCATATCAGAGGCGTTTGACAGAAAAGATCTTGATGCGAGAAATAAAGATAAATAATAAGTATAATTTATAGGTAATATAAAATAACCAGCAGATATCACATTTTAATAAAGTGATATTTGTTGGTGATAATTAAAAGTTTATAAAGTTAATAAACAGTAATCAGATAATATATTAATAAAGAATAATAACTTTATTAATTAATTATAACCATAAATTCAAAATACCATTGACACATTTATATCAAAGGCATACAATGGCTAATATGAATTTAATAATCTTTAAACTCTAGGAGGATAATGAAAAGTGGCAAGAGTATATAATTTTAGCGCAGGCCCGGCAGTATTACCGGAAGAAGTATTAAGGGAAGCAGCAGATGAGATGCTTGATTATAAGGGTTCAGGTCAGTCTGTAATGGAGATGAGTCACAGATCCAAGGTATATGATAATATTATTAAAGAAGCTGAGGCAGATTTAAGAGATCTTATGAACATCCCTGACAACTATAAGGTATTATTTTTACAGGGCGGTGCTTCACAGTTCTTTGCAGAGGTTCCTATGAATCTTATGAAGAATAGAAAAGCTGCATACATTATAACAGGTCAGTGGGCAAAGAAAGCTTTTCAGGAAGCTAAGATATATGGAGATGCTGTAGAGGTAGCTTCATCAGCAGATAAGACATTTACATATATTCCGGATTGTTCAGACCTTGATATTCCAGAAGATGCTGATTATGTTTATATATGTGAAAATAATACAATTTACGGTACTAAGTTTAAGACATTACCTAATACAAAGGGACATATTCTTGTATCTGATATTTCATCATGCTTCTTATCAGAGCCGATTGACGTAACAAAGTACGGTGTTGTATATGGTGGAGTACAAAAGAATGTTGGACCTGCAGGTGTTGTTATAGCAATTATCAGAGAAGATCTTATTACAGATGATGTATTACCTGGAACACCAACAATGCTTAAGTGGAAGACTCAGGCTGATGCAGATTCTCTTTATAATACACCTCCATGTTATAATATCTATATCTGTGGTAAGGTATTTAAGTGGATTAAGAAGCTTGGCGGTCTTAAGGCTATGAAGGAACGTAATGAAGAAAAGGCTAAGATTCTTTATGATTTCCTTGATCAGAGCAAACTCTTTAAGGGAACTGTTGTTAAGGAAGACCGTTCACTTATGAATGTTCCTTTTGTAACAGGCGATAAGGACCTTGATGCTAAGTTCGTTAAGGAAGCAGAAGCAGCCGGATTTGTCAACCTCAAGGGTCATAGAACTGTAGGTGGTATGAGAGCATCTATCTACAATGCAATGCCTAAGGAGGGCGTAGAAAAGCTTGTTGAATTTATGACTGAATTTGAAAAGGAGAATACAAAGTAATGGTTAATGTTAATTGTCTGAATAATATTTCTCAGGTTGGTCTTAAGTTATTTACAGATGACTATAATTTAGAAAGTTCTTTTGAAGATGCACAGGCAGTGCTTGTAAGAAGTGCCAAGATGCATGACCTTGAACTTAGTGATAACCTCCTTGCTATTGCAAGAGCCGGTGCAGGTGTTAATAATATTCCACTTGATAAGTGTGCTGAGGCAGGTGTTGTAGTATTTAATACACCGGGAGCTAATGCCAATGCTGTTAAGGAACAGGTAATAGCTGCTATGCTTCTTGCTTCAAGAGATATTATCGGTGGTAATAAGTGGGTAGCTGATAATAAGGACGATGCTGATATAGCTAAGTCTACAGAAAAAGCTAAGAAAGCATTTGCCGGACAGGAGATTAAGGGCAAGAAGCTCGGTGTTATAGGACTTGGAGCAATCGGACAGTTAGTTGCCAATGCAGCAATAGCTCTTGGAATGGAAGTATATGGATATGATCCATATCTTTCAGTAAATGCAGCATGGAATCTTTCAAGTAAGGTTCAGCATATTGTAAATGTTGAAGATATTTATAAAGAATGTAATTATATTACAGTTCATGTTCCTGCACTTGACAGTACTAAGGGAATGATTAACAAGGCAGCATTCGATATGATGCAGAATGGAACAGTTATTATCAACTGTGCAAGAGATGTACTTGTTGATGAAGCTGCAATCGGTGAAGCGCTTAAGTCTGGAAGAGTTAAGAAGTATGTAACTGATTTCCCTAATACAACTACAGCAGCTATGGAAGGTGCAATTGTTCTTCCTCATCTTGGAGCTTCAACAGAAGAGGCAGAAGAGAATTGTGCTGAGATGGCTGTTAAGGAATTAAGAAATTTCATCGAGAATGGTAACATTGTTAATTCAGTTAATTATCCTGCCTGTGATATGGGTGTATGTACTTCAACGGGAAGAATTGCTGTCTGCCATAAGAATGTTCCTGCTGTAATAAGCAAGATTACTTCTATATTTGGTGATGCCGGAATTAATATTGAAGAGATGGCTAACAAGTCAAGAGGTGAATATGCATATTCACTTTTTGATGTTGATAAGGCTGTTGATGATAATGTTGTAGAAAAGCTTGCAACTGCTGAAGGTATCATAAAGGTAAGAATAGTTAAATAATTATATAAAATATTAGCGGATATAATTGTGATTATTAATATGGTCACAGTTATATCCTTTTTTTATGCCAGAAAAAAGGGGATTAGTGTGAAAAATAATGCTGATGCAATTATTGTTAAGTTTACATATCGATTGTCTGAGCGTTTCTGAACAAAAATAATTAATTTTTGATAACAGATTAAATATGATATGTATTTACTAAAGATTAGAAATACTATATAATATATCTTAAATATTGCGGTTATAAAAGAATATTTATAATGGTATTGTAATGTATGAGATGTGAAGAGAGGAATGGGATAGTACATGGAAAAAGACAATTTATTAAAAAAGTACGAAAAGATTTCAAAGGAGGCAAGGATCAATAAGCCGGTTATGATATGCTACCTTGTATTAGGACTTTTTATTGGCATAGCTTATATCGGTGAAGTATTTAAGGGTAACAGAAGCCTGTTATATTCAGGTTTTGTGGCTGCGGTTGCAATAATTCCGTCGGTTGTTACTGCTTTAATATATATGAAGGACAAGGGTTCTTTTCTTATTAAGCATATTTCATGTATAGGATTTGCAGTCTTATATTCACTTGTTATGCTTACAACAGATAATCCATTTGTATTTGTGGAAGTTCTTCCAATGATAATAGTTGTGACACTTTATAATGATATAAGATTATCGGTGCTTACTGATTTTGGTGTGCTTGTTTTAAATATTGCACAGGTGGCATTATTTTTTAAAAACGGATTGTATACAATGGAAAATAATACACAGGTTGAAATTCAGATATTGTCAATAATTGTAATATGTGTTTTCTCAGTTTATACCACAATGGTAAGTAATACTAACAGTAAGCTAGAGATTAAAAATATGGAAGAACAGAAGGTTATTGTTGAGAAGATGTTTGAAAAGACAAGAAATGCAGCCGGACAGATGGCAGCCAATATTGACGATATTAATGACAGAGCTTCACAGTTAAAACAGGCTATGCAGGAAACACAGCAGAACATGAATGAGATTAATATTGGTTCAACTGATACAGCTCAGGCCGTTCAGAACCAGCTTGAACAGACAGAAAATATCAAGAAGAGAATTGAAAATGTTGCAGATGGTTCTGGTGCAATTATAGAGAGTATTAAAAATACAAAGAATGCAATTGATGAGGGCAGTGAACATATAGAGAATCTTGTAAAAAAGGTTGATGCAGCAGTCGATTCGGGTGCATTAGTCAATAAGGAATTGTCAGAGCTTGATAAATACATGTCACAGATGAATTCGATAATTGATATAATTAATGAGATAACATCACAGACAAGCCTGCTTGCACTCAACGCAAGTATTGAGGCGGCCAGAGCCGGTGAAGCAGGAAAAGGCTTTGCTGTAGTTGCAACTGAGATATCACATATGGCTGACCAGACACAGAATGCAACTGTTGAGATTACTGGGCTTATCAAGAATGTATCAGATGCAATTGTAAAAGTAATTGATGTCAGTGAGAATATGATTGATATGATAAAGGGTCAGAAGGATGTGACAGGAGCGGCGGCAGATTCGTTCAAAATAATTGATGATAATTCAAAAAATGTATATGTTAATTCAGAAAAGCTGTCAGACTCTGTTAAGGAGCTTGAAGAAGCTAATAAACAGATTATTGAAAGCATATCAACAATATCAGCTATATCTGAAGAAGTGGCAGCACATGTAAATAGAACAAGTGAGACAAGTAATCACAATCTAGAATTGGTGGAAGGGGTTAATAATATAGCAGTAAATCTTGGCAGCCTTACAGATGAATTGAGAAATGATACTAAATAATTAAAAATACAGCGTTGGAATTAAATGCGGAAAAGAGGAGAATATGGCAGTTATAAAACCATTTGAATGTGTAAGACCTTGTGAAAGAGTTGCAGACCGTGTGGCTGCATTACCATATGATGTATATAACAGACAGGAAGCGTGTGAAGTAGTCAAAAAAGAACCGCTGTCATTTTTGAAAATAGACAGGGCTGAAACACAATTTGATGCATCAGTTGATACATATGCGCCACAGGTATATCAGAAAGCTAAAGAACTTTTAGAAAAAGCGATTGCAGATGGAACATTTATAACGGATACAGACAGATGCTATTACATATATGAACTTACAATGGACGGAAGATCACAGACAGGAATAGTTGCATGTGCATCTATTGATGATTATCAGAATAATGTAATTAAAAAACATGAGAATACGAGGGCAGATAAAGAACTTGACAGAATTACACATGTTGATACCTGCAGTGCCCAGACAGGACCTATCTTCCTTGCATATAGGGCGAATCAGGTAATTGATAAAGAAGTTGATAGAGTTAAGCAGTCTCCTTCTATATATAATTTTGTATCAGATGATGGAATAAGACATCAGGTATGGAAGATAGCTGATAAAGCGGCAGTTGAGAATATAAAAAATGCATTTGAAAAAATTGATTCTATATATATTGCTGATGGACATCACAGGGCTGCATCTGCCGTTAAAGTCGGACTGAAGAGAAGAAAGAATAATCCGGATTATACAGGAGAAGAGGAGTTTAATTATTTCCTTTCAGTATTATTTCCAGATGAGCAGCTTATGATACTTCCGTATAACAGGGTTGTTAAAGACCTTAATGGTTATACGAAGGAGCAGTTCATGGAAAAGATTGCACAGAATTTTGATATCACTGAAAGTGATGGACAGGTTATGCCTGATAACAAAGGAACCTTTGGAATGTATATTACTGGAAAATGGTACATACTGACAGCTAAAAAAGAAATTTTGTCAGAGGATCCTGTTGATGGACTCGATGTCGCAATTCTTCAGAATAATTTACTTGAACCTGTTCTTGGAATACATGATCCTAAGACTGACTCAAGAATAGATTTTGTTGGTGGAATAAGAGGACTTGATGAACTTGAAAAGAGATGCAATGAGGATTGTGTACTTGCATTTTCTATGTATCCAACATCAATAAAGGAACTTTTTGATGTAGCCGATGCAGGAAAACTTATGCCGCCTAAGTCAACATGGTTTGAGCCAAAGTTAAGAAGCGGATTATTTATACATAGATTTTAATTAAGAGCGGCAGAAAAATTGCATGTGCGAATTTTTTTCTGCCTCTTCGCAACAAAGTTGATTAGAAATGGAGAGTAGTATGATACACGATATAATAAATATAGAACTTGACTATGAAAAGATGGGAATTGAGCATAAGGGTGCTGCGGCGACAATGACGACGTATATAAAAGATATGTATCCGGATTATCAGAAACCGTTTGAAAGGCCGCTTGTCATTATATGTCCGGGTGGCGGATATGGACACCATTCTCCAAGAGAGGGCGAAGCTGTGGCTGTTAAGATGCTTGATATGGGCTATAATGCCATAGTATTAAGATATAGTCTTATGCCAAATGAATTTCCGTGTCAGTTATATGAGGCAGCATATGCCATCAATTATGCAAGACAGCATGCCAGGGAATGGGATATCAATCCTGATAAGGTAATTATTGCCGGATTTTCGGCAGGCGGACATGTGGCAGCAAGTCTTGGAACTATGTGGAATCAGGAAGAATTAAGACGTTTTACAAAGGATATATTGGGAGTTGAGCCTGAAGCTGTAAGACCTGACGGCATGCTGCTTGGGTATCCTGTTATAACATCGGGCGAATATGCACACAGAGGTTCATTTGAGAATCTCATAAAAGAACATTATTCTGAACTTATAGATAAAGTTTCTCTGGAAAACAGAGTTACTGCAGATACACCGCAGGCATTTATATGGCATACTGTGACGGATGGTTCTGTTCCGGTGGAAAATTCCATGCTTCTTGCATCAGCAATGAAGAAAGCTGGTGTAAGCTTTGAACTGCACCTTTTTCCACATGGAAATCATGGACTGGGACTGGGAACTAAGGAGACAGATACTAAAGATGGCACACATTATCAGCCTGAGGTATCAGTATGGACAGAGCTTTTTGGCACATGGATGAGTAAGAATATAACGGAATAAGATGTATATTAATAAAGATATTACAATCGTAGTGTAAGACCTGAAATAAGACTGATTGTTTAGTATCAAAATACAGATTATTATGATGTATTTAAGATTTATCTGAAATGGAGGGGCGTTATGAACAAAAATATATATAATCTGATGAACTGGCCGGATATAGAAGGAATTGTATATTCGGAATGTGATAATCCAAAGGAACTTCTCGGGGCGCATAAATGTTTAGAAGGCATACTTATACAGGTGTTCAGACCTGATGCGGTTGAAGCTTATATTATTATGGAAAATAATAAGAGATATCCTATGGAAAAAGTTGATGAGGCAGGATATTATGCTGTATGTATTCCGGGCAGAAGAGTGGTGTCTTACCAGGTTGAAATAGAGAATATACATGGTAAAAAGATTGTATATTACGACCCGTACCAATATCCAACACAGCTTACTGAATCTTTCATAAAAAAATATAATAATGGCGGCTGCTATGATGTGTACAAAAATATGGGAGCTCACATCAAAAATATTAATGGTGTAAAAGGTATTAACTTTATGGTATGGGCGCCAGAGGCAATACGTGTCAGCGTTGTTGGTGATTTTAATAACTGGGATGGCAGAATATACCAGATGACAAAAAATGATGAATCTGGTATATTTGAGATATTCATTCCCGGTATGGATAAAGATATCAGATATAAATATGAAATAAAAACACATGGTGGGACATTGCTTATTAAGAGTGATCCGTATTCACTTCACTATTCTATTGAGGATGGATATGCATCAACAGTAACAGAGGATTTGTCATATCAATGGAAAGATGGTGAATGGCAGACATATAAAGGAAATAAAGCAAGTCTTGATGGTAAAGCTGTTGCTGTATGTGAGCTGTCACAGGCTGATTATACAGATATTAAAGCATCTGAACTGGCCAAAAATATAAGCAGGCTTGGGTTTGATTATGTGGAGCTTATGCCACCATGCGAATATGTAAATAATAATACATCAGGATATGAAAGCATCGGATATTTTGCTGCGACCGATAGAATTGGTATGCCACAGGATTTTATGAATATAATAAATGAACTGCATACAAATAATATTGGTGTGATAATGGATATTAATTTTGCATTTATGGGTAAGGATTATGTCGGGCTGAGCGGATTTGACGGAACTAATCTGTATGAAATTGCAGATGCAAGATTAGATAAACATCCTGAGCTTAATACCGCAGAATTTGATTATTCAAAGCCACAGGTCAGACAAATGCTGATATCAAGTGCCATTATGTGGGCAAAGCAATATCATATTGATGGATTCAGGATAGATGAGACGGCTTCAATGTTGTATCTTGATTATGGAAGAAGTCCAGGAGAATGGACACCTAACATGTATGGTGAGAATATTAATCTGGATGCAATAGATTTTATACATACATTAAGAACAGTACTTGATAAAAAATGTCCGGGCACACTGCTTATTGCAGAAGAGTCCAGTGCATGGCCTAAAGTGACGGGAAGCATTAAAAATGAATGTCTGGGATTTGATTTTAAATGGAATTACGGCTGGAAGAATAATTTCATTTCATTTATGGAAAAAGATCCATTGTTCAGAAAGGGTGAATACGGCAGGCTGACATATAGCATGTTATATAATTATAGTGAAAGCTATATGCTTATGCTTTCACATGAAGAATATAATGATATTTCGGGCAGCATTATTGATAAAATGCCGGGAGTGAAAAATGAGGACAAGCTTGCCAATGTGCGCCTTGCATATGGATTTATGTATATGCATCCTGGAAAGAAGCTTCTTAATCTGTCTCAGATTAAAGAGGTTGAAGAATATGTAAGACAGCTTAATAATTTTTATAAAAATAATAAGGCTCTGTATGAATATGATTATGAACCTGAAGGATTTGAATGGGTAGATACTTCACTTGCACAAGAAACTGTCATGACATTTGTAAGAAGGGACAGTGCCGGAAAAGAATTATTTATAGCGGTCAATTTTACTCCTGTAGTAAGAGAAAATTACAGATTAGGAGTTGACAGCCGTGGCAAATATACAGAAATATTTAATAGTGATTCAGTGCAGTTTAAGGGACAGGGAAATGTCAATAAAGGCGTGATAAAGTCAGAAAAGATTGCATGTAATGGTAAAGATGAATCCATATCTATAGTACTCCCGCCACTTGCCATAGCAGTGTTTGAGTATGAACCATATACCAAGCTTGAGCTTGAGGAGATACAGATAAGGCATGAGGCTGCAATGGCAAAGAAAAAGGCAGAAGAAGAAAACAAAATAGCACAGGAGCTTAAGATAAAGGCAGAGGAAGAGGCAAAATCAGCGCAGGAGGCTGCAAGGGCAGCACAGGAAGCAGCAAAGGAAGCTATGCGTGCGAAAGAAAGTGCTGAGAAAAAGGCTGCAATTGCCTTAAAAACCAGTGAACAGATAGAAGAACAGATGAAGCATAAGCTGGCTGAACTTAAAAAGAGGAGTAAAAAGGTGGATTAATAATCTTTAAAGACAAAGCGGCAATGCAAATATAATAATATAATTTACATTATGAGGAGATATTGGGAGAAAGGAGAATAATCCATTACCTTCAAAAGAGGATAATTGGATTATGCGTGACCTATGAATTATTTTAGCCTGCTTGAGGTATCAACTCAGGAAATAGAAACTTTTTTTTCGCGCGAACATATGAAATCATTGTTTAATTCCTTTGGAGACTGGGGAATATCAATGATTGTGAAGGTTATTTTTGCTCTTTTGATTTGGAAGCTTGGCAAAAAGGCAATCAGTGTTATATTAAAATTTAATAAAAGAGCGCTGGAAAGAAGCAGTCTGGATGTTGGCGTATCTAAGTTTATTACATCAATATTAAGAGTTGTATTATTTGGTGTACTTATACTGATGGTGGTTGATACGCTTGGCTTTCAGACGACATCGCTGCTTACAATATTCGGTTCAGGAGCTTTAGCTGTAGGTATGTCATTACAGGGAAGCCTTGCTAATTTTGCTGGAGGAATATTATTACTGGTTTTTAAACCATTTACAATAGGTGATTATATTATCTCGGGTTCCAATGAGGGTAAAGTGGTATCTATTGAGATGCTGTATACAAGGCTGCTTACGATAGATAATAAAAATATTATGATTCCTAATGGTACACTTTCTAATTCAAGTATTATTAATGTAGGAGCTGAGGGAATAAGGCGTCTGGACATAGAGATTGGAATAAGCTATGAATCAGATTTGCATAAAGCAAAAGAACTGCTTGCAGATATAATGAGCAAGAATCCTGATATATTCCATGACAGGGAGGAGAGAGTTATCGTTAAAGAACTTGCTGAAAGCTGCGTTATACTTGAAACCAGAGCATGGGTTAGTCAGGAAAAATACTGGGATACGCGTTTTCTTTTGTTAGAAAGATATAAGGAAGTATTTGATTCATGTGGAATAAGTATTCCATATAATCAGCTTGATGTTACGATTAAAAATGAGATAAAGTAATTAAAAAATGATTATATGCAGATATCATATTTAAAATGTGATAGCATGAATAATGTTGAGATGATTTTTCACATAGTTAGTTATTTCGCAGGCATTACAAAGAAGTTTTTAATAACAGACCAATCCGATATTATCGGGCTTACAGTTTCCCTGGCATAGTTGTTGTCAATATGATTGTTGCCGGTAAGTTAATGGCACCGGTCAGGATAGATTTCACATACAAAAAAGCTGTCATTGTGATTACTATAATATGTATAGTTATAAGACATATTATAGTAATCACAATGACAGCTTTTTTGTATTTTAAGGCTTGTTGCTACACTTTGTTTTCAAAGTTTTAACACATTTTTTACTTACTTTTTACAAACTTTGGTCACAAAATTTCTTTAACATTAAACTTGTAAAATATAACAGACAAGGAGATGAGTGTATGGCTATAGAAGTATTTAACCGCTGTGAAAAGAAATATCTGCTGACAAGACAGCAGTATGAACAGCTTACTGAACGTATGATAGATTATATGGTATTAGATGCGTATAACCGTGATAAAGCATTTTATCAGATATGCAATATTTATTATGATACCATAGATGACAGGCTTATAAGAGCTTCCATAGAAAAGCCGGTATATAAAGAAAAATTAAGGCTTAGAAGCTATGGAACACCTGATATGAACGATAATGTCTTTGTTGAGATTAAGAAAAAATACAATGGTATAGTTAATAAGCGAAGGACATCTATGACATTGAAGACGGCGTATAATTATGTTAATAATAATGTTTATCCTGATATGGAAAATGTTCATCTTAATAAGCAGGTATTCAGGGAGATTGATTATTTTAAAAATTACTATAATATAGTGCCTAAATTATATCTTTCATATGAAAGGAGAGCATACTTTGAAAAGGATGATGGTGATTTCAGAGTGACATTTGATAAAAATATAACAACGAGAAGATATGAGCTTAGATTGGAATATGGAAGCTATGGACAGCAGCTTCTTAATGAGGATGTATATCTTATGGAGGTTAAAATAAATAGTGCAGTACCAATCTGGTTTACAAGAATGTTATCAGAATTAAAGATATATCCTGTATCATTTTCAAAATATGGAACTGAGTATAAAAAATATGTGATTAATAAATATAACAGAGTGAAAGAAGGAGAAGATATATGTTTGAATCAATTTTTACAACTACAACAGATAATGCCATCAGCATTAGCTCATCAGTGTTAAGCATGGCGGCAGCAGTAATTATAGGACTGGTTATAGGAATAACTTATATGTTTGCCTGTAAAAAAAGCGGATATAATAAAGAATTTATTGTGGGACTTGTATTGCTTCCTGCGATAGTTTCAGTGGTAATAATGCTTATAGGCAGTAATGTGGCAAGGGCATTTTCAATGGCTGGAGCATTCGCTCTTGTAAGATTCAGAAGTGCACCGGGTAATGCGAAAGATATTGCCGTAGTATTCTTTGCCATGGCATCAGGACTTGCCTGTGGCCTGGGATATATAACTTTTGCTGTAATATTTACAGTGGTAATTATCCTTGTATTAGTAGCACTTTCGATAACAGATTTTGCTGATAAAAATGCCGGAAAGAAACAGCTCCGTATAACTATCCCTGAAAATCTTAATTATACACATGCATTTGACGGTATATTTGATAATTTCCTTTCTTCAAAAGAACTTACAAAGGTAAAGACAACAAACATGGGAACGATGTTTGAACTTACATACATAATTGAAATGAATAAAGATATTAATGAAAAGGAATTTATAGATTCACTTAGAGTTGTCAATGGAAATCTTAATATAACGCTTGGAATGATAGATACTGTCAGTGGCGTTTTAAATTGAGATTTGCTGAAATGTGGGGTGTAGTGGGGAAGTGGCGGATTGTATTGGGAATTTTAAAACGATGGATGAG
>ERZ772969.602-NODE-602-length-32856-cov-6.509497_pt1 | contig 32856 bp, 29 predicted proteins | sample MGYA00511676_ERZ772969 | MGnify/ENA primary metagenome ERZ772969 (study PRJEB29015, sample SAMEA2737651) | human gut metagenome | biome: human gut; feature: human-associated habitat; material: faeces | place: China | collected 2012 ... | reverse complement strand
CCGCACATTTTGATTGATGTGTCAACTATAATTTATAAATTTTTGTTAGAGGTTTACCTCTTAGTGAACCAATAAGCTTAACTAAGTGACATTGGTAATGAACAGTTACGAAAAATGATTCCGTTACAGGAGCTGATGGAAAGTGTGTGCGAAATTTATCCGAAATGAGATAAGAAAAATCCAGTGAAGAAAATGCGATTTCTTCAGCAGCGATAGCGTGATGTACTCGAAAAAAGCAGCAGACTTGATTGGTATCCGGCGATCGGGCGTAAAGGTACTGAATCACCGCTCTTGCACATAAAATGTAAGGAAACGGCGGGCCGGGCGGTAAGGATGAGGCGGAGATGGTACTATTTTAAGCGGATGCTTCAGGCGGACCGCCGGTTTGTCGTGCAGATGTTCGGGAATTTACTGGGAGTCCTCCGGTATGCCGGGCTGTGGATCGGGATCGCGGCGGTATGTGCGGCAGTTTTATATCTGGGGAGAAAAGTTTTTTCGGTTTCGCTGGGTAAATTTTATGAGGATCATGCGGTACAGATCGCTGACGATATTGTGCGGGGATTTCTTCCTGCGTGGAAAGAAGATGAAGGCGTATCGTTTTTCCGGGAAAGTCGGAAAAATGAAAACAGCGGGCTGAATGCGGAGTATGAAGAAATCTTCGGGATCGAAAATGAGAACGAGGCGATGCGGGCGGAATGGATCGCAGGCAGGGAGGCTGGAGAGGAAGAATACAGGGACGAAAGCGGGAAAATGATACAGGAAAACGGGGACGAAAGCGGGCAAACAATACAGGAAGGCGGAAATGCGAATGAGGGAATAAAAGAGGGGATGAACGGAGGACTAGACGAAAGCAGTCTGTCAGAACAAACCGAAAGCGGGCAGCTTCATGAGGAAAGAGCTGCATCGGATGACAATCTCCTGGCATCCGGAATTTTCAACACCGGAAATTCCGGCATTATATTAGAAAAACTGAATGATTACGACTATCTGATGAAAAAATTCTATAATGTCCATCCGACCACGACGGCGAGCCGTGATCTGATGCAGGCAGAAACATTTCTGTCCACCGATCTTTCCATCGAAAAGAATGCGGACAGTCCGCAGATCCTGATCTACCACACCCACTCCCAGGAGACTTACGCGGATTATCCGGAAAATCCGGAGGCGGATGTGATCCATCTGGGAGAGGAGCTGGCGGTCCTTTTGCGGGAACGCGGTTACAACGTGTTTCATGATGAGAGTGTTTACGATTATCGGGACGGAAAGCTGGACCGGAGTGCGGCGTATACCTATGCACTTGATGGGATCACGGGACTTTTACAGAAATATCCGTCCATCGAAGTGGTTTTAGATATCCACAGGGACGGCGTTGCGGATGGGACGAGACTTGTGACGGAACTCGGCGGGAGCGAGACGGCAAAACTCATGTTTTTCAATGGGACGTCCATGAGCCCGGACGGACCGATCGAATATCTTCCGAATCCGAATCTCAGAGAAAACCTGGCATTCAGCTTCCAGATGCAGCTTCTGGCGGATGGAAAATATCCGGGACTGATGAGAAAGATCTATTTAAAAGGCCTCCGCTATAATGAGCATGTCCGGGCGCGCTCCGCCCTGATCGAGGTGGGCGCGCAGACAAACACATACGCGGAGGCGAAGGCGGCGATGGAGCCGCTTGCAGATATCCTGGATCTTGTGTTGGATCATGGACAGGGAGATTAAAAAATCCGAAGGCCAGGTGACTGCCGGGATTTCCTTACATACTGATCTTCTTTTCCCACTTTCCGGACATATAATAAAGCTCGACGAGAATGGATGCCACGATCCATCCGATCGGATAACCGAAGCCGACAACTGCGGCCGTGTTGCAGATCGAGGTCGCAATATAGAGATAGATCTGGCGGAACAGGACAAAGGAGAACAGCATGATCAGCATCGGAGTTCTGGAATCACCGGCTCCTCGCATGGCTCCTGCGACAACCTGGTTCGGGCAGCAGAACGCGAGCATGAAGACGTTCATCCGGAGAAACATGGTTCCGTAGCGGACCACATCCGGCTCCTGGTTAAAGATCGCGACAAGGCTCGGGGCGAACAGGAAGAGGACGGCGGCGCTTGCGAACGTGATAATGAGAGCGAGGCGCATCGCGACACCGGTACCTTTTTTGGCCCTTGGAAGGTTTCCGGCACCGAGGTTCTGACTCATGAAGGTCGTGGAAGCCTGACCGATACTCTGCATCGGAAGAAAGACGAACTGGTCGATCTTCGAATAACTGCTCCATCCGGCCATACAGCTCGAACCGAAGGTGTTGATGTAGGACTGGACATACACGTTTGAGAATGAGGTCAGCGACTGCTGGAATCCGGTCGGAAGTCCGATCATGAGGATCTGCTTGAAGATTCCTTTGTCGATCCGCAGATCACGCCAGGTAAGTCTGTAATTTTCCGTGCTGCGGGAGAGGACGACGAGTACCAGGGCAGCGGAGATGAACTGGGAGATGATCGTCGCGTAGGCAACGCCCTCGATCGCCATTCCGAAGCCGACCACAAAGAGGAGGTCGAGCGCGATGTTCATGACGCTGGAGAGACAGAGAAAGTAGAGGGGACGTTTCGTATCGCCCACCGCGCGCAGGATCGCACTTCCCATATTGTATACAAGAAGACCGAACACGCCGGAAAAATAGATTTCAAGGTACACGGACGCAGACGGAAGGACATCCTCCGGTGTGGACATGAATTCCAGCATATACGGGGTGACCCAGATGCCGAGTCCGGTCAGGAGAATTCCGCAGATGAAAGTCAGCGCCATCGTCGTCTCGACTGCGATGTGGAGTTTTTCATCATCGTGCGCTCCGTAGTAGCGGCTGATCACGACGCCGGCGCCGACGGAAGTTCCTGTGAAGAACATGACGATCATGTTGATGATACTTGTTGTGGACCCAACAGCGGCGAGGGCGTGGGAGCCGACGAAGTTTCCGACGACGAGGCTGTCTACGGTGTTGTAGAGCTGCTGAAAGAGATTTCCGATCACAAGCGGAACCGCGAACATGATGAGAAGTTTCGTGATGGAACCGGATGTCATGTCCATGGATTTTTGTTTTTTAGGGGTATGGTTCATAGCGGGTTCTCCTTGGCGTGACGCAAAAGACTGCAGTAGTTACCGGATATGTTTCCAAAATGGAGAGTCATGCAGGATCCTGTCCGGATATCGCAGCAGGAAAATGGTGGACGGGTGACAAAAGAGGGACCGGGAGCAGAAATCCCAGTCAATGAAATGAATGTCAAGTTCATGTAAAGAATGTTAATTAAAGTCTAAATCAGAACGGTTGGAATGTCAATTGCTTTAACAAAACCTGTAAAAATGAAAAATTGCAAGGTAAATATTTGCGAAGGAAGACCCGGGATCATAAATACTGAAAGTGAGACCATGGCTCCCGGAAAAACCGGCAAAATCTGCGGGCGGTCATGTTCAGAACTGCTTGCGCATGAAGGCAAATAATGCTATATTTAATATGATAAATTGCCATTTCTGCCCCCATCAGCCTGCTCAGGGAATCTGATGGGAAAATGAATGCGATAAATATAGAAGAAAGGTAATTATTCAGTAGGTCTGCGCACTTGCTGCGCTGACCGTAACAAAACACAGGCTTGAAGGCAAAAATCCCATCGGCGAAGCCGATTTGGAATGGATTTTTGCTCGTAACTGTGAGGGACTGAACAGTTACGAAGAAAGATGTGCAGGAAACCGGCTGTCTCAGAGCGCCGGATCCCTGCAGAAGTAAAAAAGAAGAGAGGAACATGAATGGTTCATTATTCCCAGGATAAAATCAGAAATTTCTGTATCATTGCCCACATCGACCACGGTAAATCCACGCTGGCGGACCGCATTATCGAGAAGACCGGTCTTTTAACGAGCCGTGAGATGCAGGCGCAGGTTCTCGACAATATGGAGCTCGAGCGCGAGCGCGGCATCACGATCAAATCCCAGGCTGTCCGCACTGTCTATAAGGCGAAGGACGGCGAAGAGTATATCTTCAACCTGATCGATACCCCAGGTCATGTGGACTTTAACTATGAGGTATCCCGAAGCCTTGCGGCCTGTGACGGCGCGATCCTTGTCGTTGACGCGGCCCAGGGAATCGAGGCGCAGACACTTGCGAACGTCTACCTCGCCCTTGATCATGACCTCGACGTTGTCCCGGTCATCAATAAGATCGACCTTCCGAGCGCCGATCCGGACCGTGTGGCGGAGGAGATCGAGGACGTGATCGGACTTGAGGCTCACGATGCGCCGAGGATCTCCGCAAAGATGGGCTTAAATATCGAAGATGTTTTAGAGGCGATCGTCCACAAGATCCCGGCTCCTAAGGGAGATCCGGAGGCACCTCTCCAGGCCCTGATCTTCGACTCCCTCTACGATTCCTACCGCGGCGTTATCGTGTTCTGCCGTGTGAAAGAGGGAACCGTTAAGAAAGGAACCCCGATCCAGATGATGGCGACGGGGGCTTCCTACGATGTCGTGGAGGTCGGATACTTTGGCGCAGGCCAGTTTATCCCGTGCGATGAGCTCCGCGCCGGTATGGTAGGTTATATTACCGCCAGCATCAAGAACGTAAAAGATACCCGTGTAGGCGATACGGTGACGAACCGCTTAAATCCATGTGCAGCACCGCTTCCGGGATATAAGAAAGTCACTCCGATGGTCTACTGCGGTCTCTACCCGGCGGATGGAGCGAAATATCCGGAGCTTCGTGACGCCCTGGAAAAATTACAGTTAAATGACGCGTCCCTGTTCTTTGAGCCGGAGACATCCATCGCTCTTGGATTCGGATTCCGCTGCGGATTCCTTGGACTTTTACACTTGGAGATCATCCAGGAGCGCTTAGAGCGCGAGTACAACCTCGACCTTGTCACAACGGCTCCGGGCGTTGTATACCGGATCCACAAGACGAACGGAGAGGTGATCGACCTCACGAACCCGTCCAACATGCCGGATCCGTCCGAGATCGACTATATGGAAGAGCCGATCGTCTCCGCAGAGATCATGGTCACGACCGAATTTGTCGGTGCGATCATGCAGCTGTGCCAGGAGCGCCGCGGCGTTTACCTCGGAATGGAATATATGGAAGAGACTCGTGCACTCTTAAAATATGAGCTTCCGTTAAACGAGATCATCTACGATTTCTTCGATGCGCTGAAATCCAGATCCCGCGGTTACGCGTCCTTCGACTACGAGTTAAAGGGATACGAGAAGTCCGAGCTTGTCAAACTCGATATCCTGATCAACAAAGAGGCGGTCGATGCCCTTTCCTTCATCGTCTTCGAAGGTTCCGCCTACGAGCGCGGAAGAAAGATGTGCGAGAAGTTAAAGGATGAGATCCCGAAACACTTATTTGAGATCCCGATCCAGGCGGCCGTCGGCGGAAAGATCATCGCGCGTGAGACCGTCAGAGCGATGAGAAAGGATGTCCTCGCGAAGTGCTACGGCGGCGATATTTCCCGAAAGAAGAAACTTCTCGAGAAGCAGAAGGAAGGAAAGAAGCGTATGCGCCAGGTCGGAAATGTGGAGATCCCGCAGAAGGCGTTCATGAGCGTCCTGAAGCTGGATGAGGAGTAGACGGCAGAGGGAAGAACAGCGATTTTAAAAATCAGAGATCGATTGGCAGGATAGATTCTGCCGGATTCTGGAAAAAGCTGGAAAAATACAGTCTGACAGACAAAAGGATATAGTCCAGAATACTCCCTGTCTGCGCCGCAGCAGGGGAAAAACGCAAAAGTCCATTTCCGGTATAAGAAATGGACTTTTCCTGTATCCGGACCGAAGATCGAATTCCTGACTGCAGGGCCTGTCACCGGCGGTTCTTTTCAAATCTATGGAAACGGACCGATTTTGCCGTTACTTATCTCCTGAAAGGAGAACGGTTTCCCTGACGGAGACAGACCCTGAAAAAACAGAGTGAGGTACACAATGAAACTTACAACTCTTTGTTATATCGAAAAAGATGAAAAATATCTGATGATCCACCGGATCAAAAAGAAACATGACGTCAATAAGGACAAATGGATCGGCATCGGCGGAAAGTTTGAACGCGGGGAGAGTCCGGAGGACTGTATCCTCAGGGAGACGAAGGAGGAGACCGGTCTGACGCTCACAGACTACCGGCTCCGGGGCGTCCTGACTTTTGTATACAACGATGACGATGAGGAGATGGAGTACATTTTCCTCTACACGGCGGACGGCTTTGCGGGGGAGCTCGCGGAATGCAATGAGGGAACGCTGGAGTGGGTCCCGAAAACGCAGATCGACCGCCTGAACCTGTGGGAGGGCGACCGGATCTTCCATTATCTTCTCGATGAAGATGCGCCGTTTTTCTCCTTAAAACTCCGCTATCAGGATGATCTTTTAAAGGAGGCGGTCCTCGATGGAAAGCCGTTGGAGCTTCTCGATCTGCTCCGTGAAGACGGGGAACCGTCCGGTCAGGTGCGCTGGCGGACTCTGGTCCATCTTCACGGAGACTGGCACCGGACGAGCCATGTCTGGGTCGTGAGAAAACGCGCGGACGGAGGACATGACCTGCTTTTACAGAAGCGGAGCGGGGAAAAGGATTCCTTCGCAGGCTGTTATGACATCTCCAGCGCCGGACATATCCCGGCGGGACAGGACTACCTGGAATCGGCGCTGAGAGAGCTGAAGGAAGAGCTTGGGATCACAGCGAAACCGGAAGAGCTGCGGCTTGTGGGAGTCCACGACGGGCGCTATGAGGGCGAATTTGGCGGACAGATCTTTAAAAACCATGAAAAGAGCCATGTCTTCGTCTATGAGAAACCGGTGGAGATCGAAGACCTGAAACTTCAGAAGGAAGAAGTGGAGTCCGTAAAGTGGATGAAGATCGAAGATGTCCTTGCGTCGGTAAAAGCGCATGATCCGGGATACTGTCTGTTTGAGGATGAGATCGAAATGCTCTGCGGGGTGCTCAAATGAGCGGGGGCATGGAATTATATCTGCACATGCCGTTCTGTGTGAGAAAGTGTGCCTACTGCGATTTCCTGTCATTCCCGTCAGGAGCCAAGACGCAGAGAATGTATGCAAAGCGGCTGATGGAAGACATCGGTGTCATGGGAAAACGATACGGGGAGATCCCGGTCGAGACGATCTTTATCGGGGGCGGAACCCCGTCGGTGCCGGACTCTGGGCTGATCGTGGAGATCATGGAACATGTCAGACATGCGTTTCATGTCGTGGATGGCGCGGAGATCTCCATGGAGGCGAATCCCGGGACGGTGACGCGGGAGAAACTTACGGATTACCGGAAAGCTGGGATCAACCGGCTGAGCTTCGGTCTCCAGTCGGCGAATGACCGGGAGTTAAAACTTCTGGGGCGGATCCACACCTGGGCGGAATTTCTGGAGAGCTTTACGCTGGCCCGCGAGTGCGGGTTTGCGAACCTGAATATCGATCTCATGTCGGCGCTTCCGGGACAGACCTGTGAGTCATGGAAGGAGACGCTCTCGCGGGTCACGGATCTTGATCCGGAACATATCTCCGCATACAGCCTGATCATCGAGGAAGGAACGCCGTTCGGTGAACGATATGGGAGCGAAGAGGGGCGGAAACTTCTTCCGGATGAGGACTCCGAGCGGGAGATGTACCATGAGACGAAGCGGTTTTTAAAGGACTGCGGATACGAACGGTATGAGATTTCCAATTATGCGAAGCCGGGGCGGGAGTGCCGCCACAACATCGGCTACTGGACCGGAGTTCCGTATCTGGGACTCGGACTCGGGGCGTCCTCCTATCTGGACGGCTGCCGGTTCACTGTGAACCCGGATATGAAGCAGTACCTCGAAGAAAAACCGGGAATGTTTACGGATATCGAAAAGCTGACGAAGAAGGATATGGAAGAGGAATTCTTCTATGTAGGGCTCCGGATGACGGCCGGGGTGTCGCTTTCAGAATTTGAAAGACGATTCGGGATCTCCGCAAAGGAAGTCTACCCGGGGCTGATGGAAACATTCGTGAAAGAAAAGGCCGCGCATTTTGAAGGCGACCGCTTTGTACTGACTGATTACGGGCTCGATGTGAGCAACTATATCATGGCGCAGTTTCTGCAGGACTGAAGTTCCTGCGGAGGCTGCGTTTTTTAGATTTATGGGAAATTTTGACTTTATGAGTATAAAGTAATACAGAAATATATAGGCAAAGTAAAAGTATAGTAAAAATGTATAAAAAGCTATCAAAAACAGCGGAAATGTGCTATAATTTATACAATCCTTGAGAATGCGATTTTATGCATTTTGCACGGAGAATACCGATCCAGAAATACAGGGGGATATTTTTATGGCTAAGGAAATGATCGCAATGCTCCTTGCCGGCGGACAGGGCTCCAGACTCTACGCGCTGACACAGAAGCTTGCAAAACCGGCAGTTCCTTTCGGCGGAAAGTATCGGATCATCGACTTCCCGCTCTCGAACTGTGTAAATTCAGGAATCGATACCGTTGGAATTCTGACCCAGTACCAGCCGATGGTGTTGAATGAGTATATCGGAAACGGTCAGCCGTGGGATCTTGACCGTCTCTACGGGGGAGTCCATGTACTGCCGCCGTACCAGAAAGCGTCCGGCTCCGACTGGTATAAGGGAACCGCAAACGCGATCTATCAGAACATTCCGTTTATCGAGCGCTACGATCCGCAGTATGTGATCATCTTATCAGGTGACCAGATCTGCAAGCAGGATTACAGTGATTTCCTCCGCTTCCACAAGGAGAAAGGGGCGGAGTTCAGCGTTGCCGTTATGGAGGTCCCGTGGGATGAGGCATCCCGCTTCGGCCTGATGGTCGCAGACGATGATGACCGGATCACGGAGTTTCAGGAGAAACCGAAGAACCCGAAGTCCAACCTGGCTTCGATGGGAATCTACATCTTCAACTGGGATATCTTAAAGAAGTACCTGATCGAGGACGAGGCGGATCCGAACTCCGAGAACGACTTCGGAAACAACATTATCCCGAACCTTCTGAAGGACGGACGAAAAATGTACGCCTACCACTTTGAGGGATACTGGAAGGATGTCGGAACGATCTCTTCCCTCTGGGAGGCAAATATGGAGGTTCTGGATCCGGAGCACAGCGGGATCAACCTCTTTGATGAGAATTGGAAGATCTACAGCCGGAACAGCGGCATGACCGGACATAAGATCGGCTCCAACGCGGTCGTTGAGAACTGTATGATCACAGACGGCTGCCGGATTGATGGAAATGTAAAGCATTCGATCCTGTTCTCCGGTGTTAAGGTAGAAAAAGGTGCAAAGGTCGAGGATGCCGTTGTCATGGGTGGAACCGTCATCAAGGCCGGTGCCGTTGTGGAACACTGCATCGTTGCCGAGAACGTTGTGATCGGTGAGAATGCGATCGTCGGTTCCATGCCGAAGGATGAAGGACACGGTGTCGCGACGATCGGATCCGGGATCACAATCGGAAAGGGCGCAAAGATCGGCCCGAACGCCATGGTCAATAAAAATGTGGAGGACGGTGAAGAACAATGGTAAATTCCAATGCAAATGCGATCGGTATTATTTTCCCGAACAGTTATGACAATCTGGTGCCGGAACTTGCGGGCGACCGCCTGATGGCATCCATCCCGTTCGCGGGACGTTACCGGATCATCGATTTCCTCCTTTCGAGTCTCGCAAACTGCGGGATCAGCAATATCTCCATCGTGGTCCGCGAGAATTACCATTCCCTGATGGACCATCTGGGATCCGGCCGTGAGTGGGATCTTCTCAGAAAGAACGGAGGTCTCAGCATCTTCCCGCCGTATGCGGAGAAGAACATGAAGGTCTACAGCGGCCGTGTCGAAGCGCTGGAGAGTATTCTGCAGTTCCTTAAAAATAAGAAAGAAAAGTACGTTATCATGACCGACGCAAATATTGCGGTCGATTTTGATTTCAATGATATGTTAAGGGCACATATCGAGAGCGGCGCCGATGTGACTGTCGCTTACGCGGAGCAGGAGATCCCGGCGGAGCTGATCCACGCGGGCGCCCATGGGGACATGTATTACACGTTAAAGCTCGAGGACGGGCGTGTGAAAAGGATCTTCATGAATTCCGAGGAGAGCGGAAAACAGAATCTTTCCATGAACATCTATATTATGGAAAGAGAAGCTCTGATCGAGAAGATCCATGCGGCGTTTGTACGCGGCTATTCCTATTTTGAGCGTGATATCCTTGCACCGCGCCTGGAGAAATATAACGTCCGCGCGTACAAGTATGAAGGATATTATGCAAGGATCTGCGGACTGAAGAGCTACTTTGACGAGAATATGAAGCTTCTTGACGATGAGAATCTGGAAGCGCTGTTTACCGGCGGTCCGGTCTACACAAAGATCCGTGACGACAACCCGACGAGATACATTACCGGATGTAAGGCGAAAAATAACCTCGTTGCAGATGGCTGTGTGATCGAGGGAGATGTTGAGAACTGTATTCTTTTCAGAGGCGTCAAGATCGAGAAAGGCGCGAAGATCAGAAACAGTGTCCTGATGCAGGATACGGTCGTGAAGGCCGGCGGACGCTTGGATTACGTTGTTACCGATAAGAACGTTACGATCGAGGTCGGACAGGAGCTTAAGGGAACGGATACACAGCCGTTTTATGTCGCCAAGGGACATACGGTTTAAAAAAGCAAAGAATAAAAGGGAATCTTCCGTGAGAGACTGGATGCTCCATGGAGATTCCCTTTTTGTGTATATGAGAACATAGAAAAAATGAAATCGGAAAGGCAGAGCGCTAAAGTCTGTGAAGCGCGGATTTTCCTGTAAAAAAAGGTGACCTGCGCAATGGCAGATCACCTTTTTGTAAGAAAACGGAGCATCAGGACTGGATCAGATAGACCTCAGAACGTTCCACGCCGTGATTTTTTGTTTCCGAATGTGTGTTGTAAAAAATATCGATGTGTTTTCCTTTGACGCCGCCGCCGACGTCCTCAGCGATATATTCGACGCCGTCGATGAGAAGATGGCTTCCGAGCGGGATGACGCGCGGGTCAACGGCTACGGTGCGGCTCGCGGTGGCCTGGGTTCCTGTTTTTGTGAGGCGTCCATATCCTTCGGAGCAGCTTCTGCATGGGCAGTAGGCGGTTGTCTTGAAGGTTCCTAAGGAGACGAGAGTCGCGTTTTTGATGATACCTGTCTCGGTATCGTACTGGTAGGCGATCGGAAGTGCCTGTCCGTTTACGCTGAGTTTGATCATGTAGGTGTTGTCCGGAATGGAGGACCAGTCGATCATGATCTCAAAGCCGTGGGCGCCGTTTCCGATGCCGCTTGTCTTTAAGTCATCGCGTTCGATATCTGCGGTGGCGGTCTCTGCTAAGAGAGAGTCGCCTGTATGGGCGTTGACCACGGTGACAGTGACGGAGACCGGGGTGTCCGGGGCCGCGGAGTTCCACGCCCATCCGGAGATCTTATTTCCGTCGATGCTGTCGAGGTGGCCAGAGTTTTTCGAGGTGCTTGCGAAGGCGCATACGGTGTTTAGGAGCATCGCGAGGATGGTTATTAAAACACTGATGGTCATTCTGATTTTCTTCATATAACATATCCTTTCTTTTTTGTTTCATATCTGTTACAAAGTATATGCTGTGATGTAACAAATATGTAACAATTTGGAAACAAATATGTATTATACACGGATTTTTTTATTTGTCAAGTTTTCGGGTGGTACGCGGTGAGGCTCCGGGATAGCGTGCAGGGGATGCGGGGATGGTTCCTCTAAGCTCACGGGCGGCTGCTAAGGGCAGAAAATCGACGACACAACTCGCTGCGCTCAGACAAGTGTCGCCGATTTTCTAACGCAGCCACCCGTGAGCTAAGAGGAAGCCAGATCCCCGGATCAAAGCACGCCATCCCGGAGCCTCACCGCTGTGGGATGGCGGGAGGAAGGGAAGAGGTATAACTCGCTGCCTGCGCTCGTACGTGTACTATTTTGTATTCAACACAGTCAGCTGCGGATTAAGAGGAAGTGTATATCTGGAGCAAAGCACTTTTGCCCGGAGCCTCACCGCTGGGGAGTTGCGGGAGTGAGTGTGAAGAATCGATATCTTATAAGGAAATAGTTTGGTTGGGGAAGATTACTGTCGGTAAAGTGCGCGGGAAATTATGGGGTTTCCGGGAGATTTCTGGATAAAACAGGAATTATTCCTATATTTGTGAAAAAAATGTGAAAATTATCAAAAGCCCTTGACAAAAAACTTGCGAAGTAATATAGTAGCAACTGTAGATGTTAGCACTCCTCAAAAGAGAGTGCTAGCAAATCAGAGAGAAGAGGTGAGAGGTTTGGAACTGGATGAGAGAAAAGAGAAAATTTTGAAAGCGATTATCCAGACGTACCTGGAGACCGGTGAGCCGGTCGGATCCAGAACGATTTCCAAATACTCGGATCTGAAGCTCAGCTCCGCTACGATCCGAAATGAAATGTCTGATCTGGAAGAGCTTGGTTACATTCTTCAGCCGCATACTTCAGCCGGAAGGATTCCTTCCGATAAGGGTTACCGGTTTTATGTTGACCAGATCATTAAAGAGAAGGACAGTCAGGTCGAGCACATGCAGGAACTGATGATCCAGCGGGTTGACCGCGTGGAACTGCTTTTGAAGCAGCTTGCAAAGGTTCTCGCAAAGAATACAAATTATGCGACTCTGATCAGCGGACCGAGTTACAGCCAGACGAAGCTTAAATTTATCCAACTCTCCAGAGTTGAGGAACATAAGCTTCTCGTGGTAATTGTTGTGGAAGGAAATATTATCCGGAACTCTTTTGTTACGGTTGATGAGGAACTCAGTGATGAGGAGATCCTGAATCTGAATATCCTCCTGAACAGCAATCTGAACGGTCTGACGATCGAGGAGATCAATCTTGGTGTGATCGCGAAGATGAAGGAGCAGGCCGGAAGCCACAGAAGAGTGGTGGATCTGGTCCTGAATGAGGTCAGCGAAGTGATCCGTTCCCAGGATGAGGATCTTCAGATCTATACGAGCGGGGCAACCAATATTTTCAAATATCCGGAACTTTCCGATACAGAGAAAGCGAGTCAGCTGATCAGCACGTTAGAACATAAGGAACTTCTCCGTGGGCTGATCGATGAACAGCAGCAGAATAAGACCGATGACCCGGACAATGAGATCCAGGTCTACATCGGAGATGAAACTCCGGTCCAGAGCATGAAAGACTGCAGCATCGTAACCGCAAATTATGCGCTCGGCGATGGAATGCGAGGAACGATCGGTATTGTAGGACCAAAGCGGATGGATTACGAGAAAGTCGTAACAACCTTGCGATCGCTTGTCGCGCAGCTGAACGAAACATTTAAAAATGAAAGGTGAAGAGAGCAGTGGAAGAGAAAGAGTTAGAAAAAGAGAACCAGGAGACGGAAGCTTCCGAAGAGAAAGAAGCGAAAGCCTCTGAGACTGATAAAGAAACTGAGAAGTCCGAGGATGCCGGAAAGAAGGAAAAAGCTCCGGAAAAGAAAAAGGATCCGAAGGACGAGAAGATTGATGAGTTAAATGACAAACTCAGAAGATCGATGGCGGAATTTGATAATTACCGCAAGAGAACGGACAAGGAAAAGTCCGCGATGTATGAGATCGGCGCGAAGGACGTGATCGAAAAGATCCTTCCGATCGTTGACAACTTTGAAAGAGGTCTTAACACAATCCCGGAGGATGCGAAAGGAACCGCATTTGCAGAGGGAATGGAAAAGATATATAAGCAGTTTGTAAAGACGCTCGATGATCTCGGCGTAAAGCCGATCGAGGCCGTCGGAAAGCCGTTTGATCCGAATTTCCACAACGCGGTGATGCATGTGGAGGATGAGAATCTCGGCGAAAATGTTGTGGCAGCTGAGCTTCAGAAGGGTTACACCTACAAAGAGTCGATCGTCCGTCACAGCATGGTACAGGTTGCGAACTAAGGATCGTGAGAGCACGTAAGTGCGGATCGATCCGGTATCAAAATTAACATTGAAATTCACTTAATTCCAAATATAACAGGAGGAAAAAATCATGAGCAAGATCATTGGTATTGACTTAGGTACAACAAACAGCTGCGTAGCAGTTATGGAAGGCGGTAAACCAACAGTTATCGCTAATACAGAAGGTGTCAGAACAACACCGTCTATCGTTGCATTTACAAAGACAGGAGAAAGACTTGTCGGTGAGCCGGCAAAGCGTCAGGCAGTTACAAACGCTGACAGAACCATCTCCTCCATTAAGAGACATATGGGTACTGACTACAAGGTAGACATCGACGGCAAGAAGTACACACCGCAGGAGATTTCCGCGATGATCCTTCAGAAGTTAAAAGCAGATGCTGAAAGCTACCTCGGTGAGAAGGTAACAGAAGCTGTTATCACAGTTCCGGCTTACTTCAACGATGCCCAGCGTCAGGCAACAAAGGATGCAGGTAAGATCGCCGGTCTTGATGTAAAGCGTATCATCAACGAGCCGACAGCGGCAGCCCTTGCTTATGGCCTTGACAACGAGAAAGAGCAGAAGATCATGGTATATGACCTCGGCGGCGGTACATTCGATGTTTCCATCATCGAGATCGGTGACGGCGTTATTGAAGTTCTTGCGACGAACGGTGATACACACCTCGGCGGTGATGATTTCGATAACCGTGTCACACAGTGGATGATCGATGAGTTCAAGAAGACAGAGGGCGTAGATCTTTCCGGTGATAAGATGGCACTTCAGAGATTAAAAGAAGCTGCTGAGAAAGCAAAGAAGGAACTCTCTTCCGCAACAACAACAAATATCAACCTTCCGTTCATCACAGCAACTGCTGATGGCCCGAAGCACTTAGATATGAACCTTACAAGAGCAAAATTCGATGAACTCACAAGCGACCTCATCGAGAGAACAGCGATCCCGGTACAGAATGCATTAAGAGATGCCGGCTTAACAGCAGCAGATCTTTCCAAGGTTCTCCTTGTAGGTGGTTCCACACGTATGCTTTCCGCACAGGAGAAGGTAAAACAGTTAACAGGCAAAGAGCCGAGTAAGTCCTTAAACCCGGATGAGTGCGTAGCCATCGGTGCAGCGATCCAGGGTGGTAAGTTAGCAGGCGATGCTGGTGCCGGCGACATCCTTCTTCTCGATGTTACTCCGCTTTCCCTTGCAATCGAGACCATGGGCGGCGTAGCAACAAAGCTGATCGAGAGAAATACAACCATCCCGACAAGAAAGAGCCAGATCTTCTCCACAGCCGCTGATAACCAGACAGCTGTAGATATCCACGTTGTACAGGGTGAGCGTGAGTTCGCAAAGGACAACAAAACTCTTGGCCAGTTCCGTCTTGATGGTATCCTTCCGGCAAGAAGAGGTGTTCCGCAGATCGAAGTTACATTCGATATCGATGCAAACGGTATCGTAAATGTATCCGCTAAGGATCTTGGAACAGGCAAAGAGCAGCACATCACGATCACATCCGGTTCCAACATGTCCAAGGATGATATCGATAAGGCTGTTAAGGAAGCTGCAGCTTACGAGGCTGAGGATAAGAAGAGAAAAGAAGCGATTGATGCGAGAAACGAAGCTGACTCCATGGTATTCCAGACAGAGAAAGCTCTCGAGGAAGTCGGCGACAAGATCGATGCAAACGACAAGACTGCTGTTGAGGCTGACTTAAATGCCCTCAAGGAAGCAATCGCAAAAGCTCCGGCAGATCAGATGACAGATGCTCAGGTCGATGAGATCAAGGCGGCGAAAGAGAAACTCATGAACAGTGCCCAGAAGTTATTCTCCAAGGTTTATGAGCAGGCTCAGGCAGCTCAGGGCGCAGCAGGTGCCCAGGGTCAGGCTGGTCCGCAGGCAGGTCAGAGCGCAAGCCAGGCAGGCTACGGCGATGATGTCGTTGACGGAGACTACAAAGAGGTCTAAGACGAAAAATAAATTGACAGACTGAAAAGAGTCTGTCAGGCAAAGCAGATCCGGAAGGACGCCCGCAAAAGGGCGTTCTTTCGGCTGCCTTGTTTCCGGACGATGAATGATCCGGAGAAAATTTATCACGGCAGAAGATAAAACCGTGATGTCTGGAATGGGTTCTGGCGTTATCTGGTTACGGCGTGTGAAGGCAGATCTTCCGGCGGCAGAATTCCGCAAAAGGTACGTGGTACCGTTCATTAACAAGAAAGGTAAAGAAAGCAATGGCAGAGACCAAGAGAGATTATTACGAAGTCCTCGGCGTGCCGAAAGATGCGGACGAAGCGGCGTTAAAGAAAGCATATCGAGTTCTTGCAAAGAAATATCATCCGGACGCAAACCCGGGAGACAAAGAGGCGGAGGCAAAGTTCAAGGAAGCTTCCGAGGCATACAGTGTCTTAAGTGATCCGGAAAAGAGAAAGAAGTACGACCAGTTCGGTCATGCGGCTTTCGACGGAGGTGCAGGCGGAGCCGGATACGGCGGATTCGACTTTAACGGAGCCGATATGGGAGACATTTTCGGAGATATCTTCGGAGATTTCTTTGGCGGACGTTCCGCATACGGAAGAAGCAGCAATGGTCCGATGCGCGGAGCAAATTTGAGAACGGGTGTCCGTATCACGTTTGAGGAGGCGATCTTCGGATGTGAGAAGGAGATCGAGCTTACCCTGAAGGATGAGTGTCCGAAGTGTCACGGAACCGGCGCAAAGCCTGGTACATCCCCGATCACCTGTCCGAAATGTAACGGTAAGGGTAAGATCGTCTATACACAGCAGTCGTTCTTTGGCCAGGTACAGAATGTCCAGACATGTCCGGACTGCCGCGGTACCGGTAAGGTTGTCAAGGAGAAATGCCCGGATTGCTACGGCACCGGATATATCTCCAGCAAGAAGAAGATCCAGGTTAAGATCCCGGCCGGTATCGATAACGGACAGAGTATCCGTATCGCCGGGAAGGGTGAGCCGGGTACGAACGGCGGCGAGAGAGGAGACCTTCTCGTTGAGGTTACTGTATCCAGAAGCCCGGTATTCATGCGTCAGGAGACTTCCATCTTCTCGACTGTACCGATTTCTTTCGCAACGGCAGCTCTCGGCGGTCCGATCAAGATCAAGACCGTTGACGGTGAGGTTGAGTACGAGGTAAAACCGGGAACTCAGACTGACACGAAGGTACGTCTCCGCGGTAAGGGTGTTCCGTCCCTGAGAAATAAGAATATCCGCGGTGATCATTATGTAACGCTTGTTGTTACAGTTCCGGAGAAGCTGAATGAGGAGCAGAAGGAGGCTCTGAAGCGGTTTGATGACGCGATGAAGGGAATTGCGCCGGAGGAAGGGAAGAAGAAAGGGTTCTTTAGTAAGCTGAAAGAGGATCTGAAGAACGAGTAATAGAGATTGGATTAGAAAACGCACGTTTTGCATGCAGGGAGGATCTGTATGCAGGGCGTGCGTTTTTTGTGTATGTGCTTGCTTGGGGTGTTGGCGAGAGTACGCGGTGAGTTTCCGGCCAGGAGTGCCGTGAAAATCTGGAAAAGGATTTTTGAGGTGTGTTGGCGAGGGTACGCGGTGAGATTCCAGACAGGAGTGCCGTGAAAATCTGGAAAAGGATTTTGAGGTGTGTTGGCGAGGGTACGCGGTGAGTTTCCGGCCAGGAGTGCCGGGGATGCGGGGATGGTTCCTCTAACCTCCCGGGAGACTGCTAAGGGCAGAAAATCGACGACACAACTCGCTGCGCTCAGACAAGTGTCATCGATTTTCTAACGCAGTCACCCGCGAGCTAAGAGGAAGCCAGATCCCCGGATCATGCACTCCTGTCCGGAAGCTCACCGCTGGGGGATGGTGGGATCGCAAATAATGGTCACAATAATGGGAAATAATCTGCTTGTGGAACCTGAAGAAGTCTGTTATAATGGGGGCAGCTGAAAGCGAGAAATTACCTTTGTTTCTGCGACAAATATGAACAAACTGTGAACATGCCAAAAATCACCTTCAAAAAAGCCTTTTTCAGAATATTCTGGAAAATACTTGCAAAAACGGGTCCGCAAAGCCTTTATTTATGCGGGTTCCCAGAGGCAAGTGTAGAAATGGAGGTCGCCCCTTTCAGGGCATTGACACACTAAACTCATAACTTATTCTCCTTTTGCTTATATAGTAGAAATGTAAGTCGCCCCTTTCAGGGCATCAACACAACGCAGTCCAGCAAAACAGAATAAAGCCATTTTTCACGTAGAAGCTCGCCCCACACAGGGCATACAGACCAACCACAAAAAGACCAGTGAACTTTCCCCTCAGATCAGAAAGCTCGCTGGTCCTTTTTTGTTATATTCCCGGATACATTGACAACAAATCTTTGTCAAAAACAGAATATTATATTGTTTTATTTTTATGGTATGCCATGATAGAATAATTTTGTACATAAAAACAGTAGTTTTTAAAACCGGTTCTGTACAGATCAAACAAAAAACTATATGTCATGATACCAGAGTCAAAAGGTCGGAAATCCACTGCAGTCTTGCTCAAAAGAGGATTTCTAAACTTATGACTCATCAAAACAATATAAGGGGGTACATCCATGAACTCTATGGTTATCGCATTGCTGATCCTTGCAGCTACGATCGCACTCTTTATCTGGGAGCCGATCCCGATCGTGGTAACTGCGATCGGCGCATCAATTCTGTACGCGTATACCGGAATTATTGAAGTCAATACGATCTTCAGCGGTTACAACAGTACAACGATCGTTCTTCTGGCAGCCATGATGGTTGTCGGCGCATCCTTGTTCCACACTGGTGTGACAGATATCATCGGTGAAAAGATGGTGAAGATCACCGGAAAAAGTGAAAGAAACATTATCCTTGTAACATTGATCGTTTCCTGCCTGTTAAGTGCAGTTTGCAGCAACATCGGTGTCATGGTTGCCATGGCTCCGCTCGTGACTGCAATGTGCATTTCCGCGGGGATCGGACCGTCCAAAGCACTTCTCGGACTTCTGTTCGGTGCACAGTTTGGCGGCTTTGTGACACTTGTCGGCGTAGGTTCCAATGCATCCGCAGCAGGCGTTATGCAGGAACTCGGCTATGAGCCGTTTGGATTTTTTGCGATCACACCGTTTGGTATCGGAATCTGTATTCTTGGTGTGTTATATTACACATTTATCGGAATGAAGATGATCCCGGATACCGGATATGTGCCGGAGTTCGCACAGGCGGAAAAGAAAGAATTCAATAAGAAAAACGCAGCAATCTGCGTGATCACTATGATCGCCGTTCTCGTGGTGATCGCATCCGGATCCAAGACCTTCCCGATGCACATCGCTGCAGTCGTAGGCGCTCTGATCATTGTCGGAAGCGGCTGCATGACAGTCAAAGACGCGATCAAGGCGATCGACTGGAACTGCCTGATCCTGGTCGGCGCGCTCAGCGCGATCTCCGCAGGCGTAAAGAACTGCGGCGCCGGTGATGCGGTTGCAAATATCATTATCAACATCCTCGGCGATAACCCGAGCCCGTTCATGATCAGCACCGTGATCTTTATCGCTGCATCGATCCTGACACAGGTAATGTCCAACATCCCGACGATCCTGATCTTTATGCCGATCGGTCTCTCCATCGCAGAGAAGATCGGAGTAAGCCCGTATCCGATCGCGATGATCATCACTCTTGCAGGTGCAGCTTCCTATGCAACTCCGTTTGCAGCGCCGCAGAACATGATGACGGTCGGCTGGACAAAGTACAAATTCCTCGACTTTGTAAAGATCGGTATCCCGATGGTCATTCTTACGTATATTGTTGTTGTTGCTCTGATCCCGGTATTCCTTCCGTATCATTAGGAACCGGAAACCATGTACTGCCAGATGCGTGATCCGTGTCCGGCAGAAATAAGGAGTTTTGTGCTATGGAAGATATCCTGAAAGGTGCATATGATATGCACATTCATACTTCTCCGGACGTGAGCCCGAGAAAGTCAACAGATCTTGAAATAGCAGAAGAATGGAAGACGGCTGGAATGAAAGGCGGAGTGGTAAAATGCCACTTCGCTGACACGACTGGCCGTGCTGCCATTCTTTCTGCGTTATACCCGGACCTTAAAATTTACGGTGGTCTTGTCCTGAACCGTCAGGCAGGCGGGATCAATCCGGATGCCGTGGAGCGCATGGCGCAGGCAAGCGGAAAATACGTCTGGTTCCCGACGATGGACTCGCTGGCTTACCGGAAATTTCATTTCCGGAATGATCCATCCGCGGATCTGAGCCCGTATCTGTCTGTGATGGGAGAGGACGGAAAACTTCTTCCGGCGGTTTACGATGTCCTCGATATCGCGGCAAAGTATGACCTGGTCGTTGGGACCGGACATATCGGCGGACAGGAAGGGGTTCCTGTCGTGCTGGAGGCGGCGAAGCGCGGCGTGAAGCGCCTGGTGCTGACCCATGCGGAGAATCCGGCGACAAGTTTTTCCATCGAAGATCAGAAACTCTGCGTGAAAGCCGGGGCGATGGTGGAGCACAGCTTCTTTACAGTCTACCACAACCGCGTGAGCTGGGAGCTTGTGATCGAGCAGATCCGCGCGGTCGGAACAGACAACACGTATCTTGTCACCGATTTCGGCCAGCTAAATTCCCCGGGATCCGCAGATGGACTCCGCATGTTTGCGGAAGGTCTTCTGGAACGTGGATTTTCGGAGAAAGAGATCGACAAATTGATCAGGCGCAATCCGGAGAGATTGTTCCTGTAAGAGAGAAAAGCCCTGCTAGGCGTTCTTAGTGATACCTGGCAGGGCTTTTATATGATATAAGGAAAGCCCTCTGACGATTTTAGAAGGCTTTAAATACTTTTCCACGGCCTATTTGTGATTCGCATGGCCGGCAGCGAACAACGTTTCCACGGTCTATTTATGATTCGCATGACCGGCAGCGAACAACCTTGAATACAGATACGCAATCTGTATGTAGAAGTATATTCAATTCCTGCATGTATGTCAACTGGAAAGATGACAAATTTCGTAAACAAAATTTGTAAATAATCTCGAAAATCTTTTGAGTGTATCTGGAACAGTATAACAAAAACAGGCAGAACCTATCCTCCGATAAGTCCTGCCTGCTTTTATAGTTTTATGAGAAAAGAAAATGTTGTAAGAAATTAGAAATCGAACATTCCAGCCGGTTTTGTATCCGGTTTCTTTGTGTCTGTGTAGGTCTTTGCTGTTGCGTAGTCTACATCGTTGATCGGCCATGTTGGTTTCTTGCCTTCGTAAACTTCCTGAACGCCCATAGCAGCGAAGTAGGAAGCGCGGTGAGCAGCCTCTACTGTGTTGCCGCCGATATGCGGGTAGATGATCACGTTGTCAAGTGTGAGGAGCGGGTTCGCCGGATCAACCGGTTCTTTCTTGATCGCGTCAAGACCAGCGCCTGCGATCACGCCGTTCTTGCATGCCTCGTAGAGAGCATCCTCGTCTACGCAGCCGCCGCGTGCAGTGTTGATCAAGAATGCAGTCGGTTTCATCATTGCGAGACGCTCTTTGTTTACCAGGTTCTTGGTAACCGGAGTGTTCGGGCAGTGGAGAGAAACGTAATCGCACTCTTTGAAGATACGGTCAAGATCACGAACAACCTCAACGCCGTCCGGGAACTCAGATGCTGGTTTGTACGGATCGTATGCGAGAACGTTCATCTCGAAAGCGAGGCAGCGTTTTGCAACGCGGCTTCCGATGTTGCCGCAGCCGATGATACCAATCGTCTTGCCGTTTAATGTATTCTTGCGAACTTTTAATTTTGCTTTGTAGAAATCGTCAACCCATGTCTTGTGAAGAACCGTTACGTTACGGCTGCACTCGAGGATGAGTAACATTGCAGTCTCTGCAACGGATGTGCTGTTTGCAACCGGTGCGTAGAGAGCCTGAACGTTGTTGTCATGGCAAGCCTTTACGTCAAGAGCGTCGAAACCAGCGCCGTGACGAACGATTACTTTTAAGTTCGGATTCGACTCGATTACTTCGCGAGTGATCGGTGTGATACGAACGATCATCGCATCTGGCTGATATTCCTTGAAATCAGCGAGAACGTCTTCTGTCTCAAAGCCGCGTCCGTCGATAACTGTGTGGCCTGCATCCTCAAGAAGCTTGCGACCCTCGGACATAATTTCCTGCGGGAGTAAAATTTTCCAACCCATTGATAATACCTCCTATGATAAAACATCTGTTTTGTTCAGTGTTTTTGGACTGTCTTTATTATAGTCGGTATTGTTCACAAAATAAAACAATCTGTTCTTGTAAAAATGAAAAGGAAATGTTGTTAAGCAAGCTGCTGCATGGCCATCGCGTAGGATTGGAATTCCTGCATGATGGCTTTTTTCATGCCGTCCGCATAGTGGGGAAGAATCAGGTCATTCCGATAGATCAGGGAAATATCTATTTTTGAGAAAGAATGATTCATCCGAAGACAGTGGCAGTCTTCCGGCCATGAGCTGATCCTTTTTTGTGATCAAATAGGATCATCGGAGGGAGAAAGGCTGCACCTTGCGCGGAGCAGGCAAGTTGGTAGATGATGTTCTGGTCAGAGGCTTCCAGCGATGTCTTTGGCATGATCCCGTAGCGGTCATATGCGCGGTCAAGGACGGAACGGATCCGGTTATTGTTCCTTCGCTTGTTTTTACAGCAGGGCTGATGTGGTTTAATCATAGGGAATGTCTACAGTGGCATCCATGTTCGGCGGCGCAGTCAGCGGTGTTGCTTTACTGACACTGGCTCCGCTTCTTGGAAAGATCTCCCTGATGTTCAGTGCTCCGGAATATTTCCTAATCGTAATCCTTGGACTTTCCATTATCGGAGGACTTGGCGGCGGATCCATGATCAAGGGATTTTTAATGGGCTGCTTTGGCTTGTTCCTTGGAACGATCGGAACAGATGGACTGACTGGACAGCTTCGTTTTACATTTGGAATTGATGGACTTTATGCAGGAATTTCTACAGTACCGGCGCTGATCGGTCTGTTCTCCATTTCTCAGGCGCTTGTTTTAAGTGAAAAATATCTGGATTTCAAAAATGGGATACACAGAACACTGGATGACAACAGCATGAAAGGAAAATTCCTTCCATCATTTAAAGAAATGCTCCGGTTAGGACCAAACTTTATTCGCTCTGCGATCATTGGTGTGGTTGTCGGAATCCTGCCGGGTGCCGGCGGAGACATCGGTGCATGGTTTGCTTACAGCCAGGCGAAAAAAGCATCAAAACACCCGGAAGAGTTCGGAGATGGATCGCTGGAAGCAATCTGCGCGTCTGAGACAGCGAATAACGCAGTTACAGGCGGAAGTATCATTCCGCTCATCACATTAGGTATTCCTGGATCAACAGTGGCAGCAGTTCTTTTAGGAGCTTTGATCCTCCATGGATTAACTCCGGGACAGTCCATGTTCACAAAGAATATTACAACGACATATACGATCATCATTGGATTTATTCTCGCGAATATCATGATGGGACTGATCGGTATCGTGATCTGCAGACAGGTCGTAAAGATCACAAAAGTATCAGATGCGATCCTGATCCCGGTTATCGTTGTTTTATCTACAATTGGTTCTTGCTCCATCAACAATCGCTTCAGTGACGTATATCTGATGCTGATCTTTGGTCTGATCGGTTATCTTTGCAGAAAACTCGATCTTCCGACCGCTCCGATCATCCTTGGAATGCTTCTGGAGGCAACCGGAGAATCAGGATTTAAAAATGCGATCCTGATGTCTAAAGGACAGCCGGTAATCTTATATTATTTACAGAGGCCGGCAAGCCTTGTACTTTTAGTACTGATCTTCCTGACAGTTGTTGTACCGATCATCAGTATGGCAATGAAGGCAGTAAAGAGCAGAAAGACTGCGTAAAATCAGGCAGCTTGAAAAAATCCCCTGGACTCATGAAAAGGTGAGTTTCAGGGGATTTTTGTGCTCTGCATGTTGATCTAATTCGGCCGCACCTTCGCAATCTCACCAAACACATCCTTCGTGATCTCGATAAAATCATGTGCGTAGTCCGGCAGGAAGCGCTCTTTGTGGTAGGCGAGGACGAGGCGGTGGTTGATGAGCGATTTCTTCAGGGCGACAGGGAATGCGTTTGCGTTCGGGTTTGCGGCTAAAAGCGTCGGGAGACGCATCTGGGTGCAGAAGAATGCTCCGTAGTTATAAGGATAGAGGGATACAAAAAGCTCCGTGGTCTGGGATTCCAGGAAAATATTTGGTTTTACTTTGACATCCAGGAAACACTGGTCCAGAGTCTTTCGAAGCTTCATGGAAGGAGCCGGGAGCAGAAACGGGATTTTTGAAAACCGTGCGAGTTCGACTCCGCCGGCGGATTCCTCCTTCAGACTCTGCCAGGAATCCGGATAATATTTCTGCAGAAGCTCGTCGGAACAGACCAGATAGATGTGGTCTGTCAAAAGCGGATACGATTCCAGTTTGGGATTATCCTGGTACATGATCCCGATGAAAATATCAAGTTCGCCGTCGTAGAGACGTTCCTCCATCTTGCTGGAAGATTCGTTGCAGAGCTCGATCTTGATATTCGGCCATTTTTCATAGAAGCGCGGCAGGATCTCCGGGAGACAGATCTGTCCCCGGTAGGCCGGGATCCCGAGCTTCAGGTTGCCGATGCTTTTTTCTGAGATGTCGGCGAGCCGGTTCTGGAATTCGTGTTCCTCGGCGAGGATCCGGACTGCGACTGCGTAGAGCTGTTCGCCTGCGTAGGTGAGAGCGAGCTTTGGCTTCCGGTGAAAGAGCGGGACGCCGTAGTATTGTTCCAGACGCTGGATGTGCTGGCTTAAGTTCTGCTGGGAGATGTAGAGCTTCTGGGCGGTGTTCGTGACGTGAAGCTCTTTTGCAAGTTCTACGAAATAATAGAGGCTCAACAGGTTCATAAAAAGACTCCTTTGTAAAAGTAGATATGAAATATATGGGATCTTCCAAATGAAAATCCATGTTCGGGAGTAACCGTCTGTTACTCAAAAGATCAACAGGGCAGCAGGTTCCTGTTTTGTGACGGATTCCATGATGTGAAACAGCCGGTCTTAACGGCTGAAATCAATGCAGATACACGGAAATCCGGCAGGATGAGCCCGCCGCTTTCATTATATAAAAGCGAAGATCAGATGTAAAGCACTCAACAAAAAAATGTTGTAAAAAGCAAATAAATACATTGTTTGTAATTGTCATGATCCTGCGATACAATATCCTCAGAAAGAGATGAGGGAGCGAAAAGCAACCTCAACCGCATAAAAATCCACGGAAAAGGAGATTATGACAATGGCAGTAGGTAAGAGAATCTATTTAAAGAGACACATGCCGGATCACGATGTAATGATGCAGTTCAAGAACATCCCGGCGTCCAACACCTGTGATGTAATGGGCAGAAACGCAGCGATGAACCCGAGAATTCATCTGGTAAGCCAGCCGAAAGAGCAGATGGCAGTAGGACCGGCTCTCACAGTTAAGGCAAGAGGCGGCGACAACCTGGCTCTTCATGCAGCATTAAACATTGCTCAGGAAGGTGACTTCATCGTTGTATCCAACGAAGAGGATGATACACGTTCTCTGATGGGTGAGATCATGATGGCTTACCTTCGTTACGACAGAAAGATCGCTGGTATCGTTCTTGACGGACCGATCCGTGACATCGATGAAATCGGTAAGTGGGATTTCCCGGTATACTGCACAGGCACAACACCGGGCGGCCCGTACAAAGAGGGTCCGGGCGAAGTGAACGTACCGGTATCCTGCGGCGGAGTCAGCGTAAACCCGGGTGATATCATCCTGGCTGATCCGGATGGCGTTATTGTTATCCCGAGAAAAGACGCTCCGCAGATCTTAGAGGATGCGAAGAAGTTCCAGGCAGCAGACGAGAGCAAGCTTGCAGCTGCAAAGAACGGTACAGCAAAGAGAGAATGGGTCGAGAAGACTCTCGCAGCAAAAGAGTTCGAGATCATTGACGACGTTTACGAGCCGTGATTCTGAGAAAAAATTGTCAGCCTGCACTGGGAGCTGGGCAAAATTGCGCCGGCTCCCACGTGAGCCTGACCTGAACATGTCTTTCCGGGCGGTCAAATGTCCGGAGAGGATTTAACTTCATTCATTTCATAATGAAGACTCCTATACTTTATGTTTGTTATACCCCAAACCTTATTTTGCGAAAAGCGAGCAAGGGACAGAACACCCATTCTGTCCCTTGCTCGCTTTTTGCGCAACAGGAAATTTCGATGGAAGATCGCCGTAGGCGGCTGTACCCGTAGCGGAAAATGTGTCGGGATATGTTCTGAAAAGCGGAAAACACTGAAAACTTTATTTAGAATATTTATAAATTATAGTTACATAACAAAGAATTGTTGTTAAAACAAATGAAATACATTGTTTGTATTTTTTGGAGAAACAAAGATACAATATTCGTAGAAAGTGATTGGGCCAATCAGATCAATACCAAAGATCAAAAAAATATGCTTTCAGATGGGTCAAAACCTCACCTGACCCTGACTATCCATTATCAAAAGAAAACCTGCAGCTGTGAAAACCTGAACGGCTGCAAATGATTTACGGGGGTACAATATGACAGTTGCGTCACTATTCAGCGACATGATCCTCATTGGCGTATTCATGCTCGCGGGATTCTTTGTAAGAGAAATCGTGAAACCAATCCAGAAGCTGTTCCTTCCGGCGTCCCTGATCGGAGGACTTCTGGCACTGATCCTTGGTCAGCAGATGCTTGGCTTGTTGAGATTCCGGAGTCTTTCTCCAAGTTTTCCAACGTCCTGATCGCTCCGATCATGGCGGCTCTGTTATTCGGCGTTACGATCAACAAAAAGAAAGTTGTCGGATACATGGATTACATCTGCGTTGAGCAGGGAATCTACGGAATGCAGATGTGTGTCGGCGCCGGTCTCGGTGCTCTGCTCGCAGTGATCTGGCCGGGTCTCCCGAAAGGATGGGGAACCATGGGCGTGTTCGCATTCCAGGGCGGCCACGGAAATGCCGGTGCAGCAGGACAGACATATGAGAACCTCGGCATTCCGGGAAACATGTCCATCGGTATGGTACTTGCAACTTTCGGTCTGATCATGGCTATGTTAGTCGGTATGATCGTTGTAAACATCGGTGTCAGAAAAGGCTGGACAAAGTTTGTAAAAGATGCACAGAAACAGCCTGACTGGTACTACGGCGGTGTTCTTCCGGATGACAAGAAAACTTCCATCGGAAACACGGTTACAAGCTCCATCGGTATCAACCATCTCGCTCTTCAGGGCGGCTGGCTCCTCGGTTCTGTTTATGTAGGACGTCTTCTCATCAAGGTAGTCGGTCTTGTATGGCCGGGCGTCAGCGTTCTCCCGAGCGTTATCCAGGGTATCCTCGGCGGCGCGATCGTATGGAACGTTGCAAAGGCAGTAAAACTTGACCGTTACATCGATGTAAAGACGATCAAACATGTCAGCGGATTTTTACTTGAGGTCGTTGTCCTCACGGCGATGGCAACTCTAGATATCGACCTGATCAGTACATATATCGTACCGATCGTTGTCTACACAGCAATCTGCTGTGCACTGACACTTGCGATCGCCCTCGGCTTCTGCAAACTCTTCTGTAAAGATGAGTGGTTCGAGAAAGCGATCATGGCATTCGGCGTAGGTACCGGAAACACAGCGACAGGTCTTGCGCTTGTCCGTGCGGTTGACCCGGATTCCAACTCCAGTGCACCGGATAACCACGGTGTGTACAGCGCAGTTATGTGCTGGAAGGAAGCATTCGCAGGTCTCGTTCCGATGTGGACGATGACAGGCGTCGGAATGACGATGGGCGTCGGCGGAGCGATGTTTGCGATCTGCATCATCGTGGGATGCATCTTATTCGTCCGTCCGAACAAAAAGACGGCATAAAATTTCGTACCGATTCAGCAGGCCTGAACATTTACAAAATTTCATAGCATTCACTTCGCGGGACAGGGCAGAAAGCTCTGTCCCGCTTTGTATATGACGCAGTAAAGTCCCACCTTGCAAAGCCTGTGAAACTATGTTATGATATCATGTGATTTCGTCTGCATCCATATAGGATACAGGCATATGTGCGGAAAGCCGGATATGACAGAACGGAATAAAACGATTGGTCCTGACCGGCGATCATAAAAAAGGAGAAACAGCATATGAAATGGAAGAAATTCACTCTTGAGACGACCACGGACGCAGTGGACTATCTCGGAAGTATGTTCGATGATATCGGGATCGAAGGAATGGAGATCGAGGACAACGTGCCGCTCACAGAGAGTGAGACAAAGGGAATGTTTATCGATATTCTCCCGGAACTCCCGCCGGACGACGGTACTGCCCGTGTAAGCTTCTACCTCGATGAGGATGAAGATACGGAAGAAAAGTTAAAAGCAGTCCGCGAGGGACTTGAGGAGATCAGCCAGTTCGTAAATATCGGAACCGCAAAGATCACAGAGTCCGAGACGGATGATAAGGACTGGATCAACAACTGGAAACAGTATTTCAAACCGTTTACCGTGGACCATATCCTGATCAAGCCGACCTGGGAGGAGATCCCGGAAGAACATAAGGACAAGCTCCTGATCCAGATCGACCCGGGAACCGCCTTCGGAACCGGAAAACATGAGACAACGCAGCTCTGTATCCGCCAGCTTGAAAAGTATGTAAAGCCGGGCGTAAAGGTCCTTGACCTCGGAACGGGAAGCGGAATTCTCGGGATCGCGGCTTTAAAACTGGGCGCTGATTATGTATTCGGAACTGATCTTGATGAGAATGCGATCACGGCTGTCCATGAAAACCTGGCTGCGAACGAGATCCCGGAGGAGAAGTTCGGCGTGATCCAGGGAAACATCATCGACGACAAGGCAACCCAGGACGCAGCTGGATACGAGTGCTACGATATCGTTGTGGCAAACATTCTCGCCGACATTATCATCCTGATCCAGAAACAGGTTCCGTTCCACTTAAAGAAAGGCGGGATCTTCATCAGCTCCGGTATCATTGATATGAAGGAACAGGCGGTCCGCGAAGCTCTCGAGGCAAACGAAGCGTTCGAGATCCTTGAAGTGACAAGACAGGGCGAGTGGGTATCCTTTACAGCGAGGAAGAAATAGTGTACCATTTTTTTACGGAAACAGAATTTTTTACAGGGACGGAGGCCGTGATCACCGGCCCGGATGTGAATCATATTAAAAACGTGCTGCGGATGAAGCCGGGTGAGAAGATCCTGCTCAGCGACGGAAAGGGAACGAACTGCCTCTGCGAGATCACGGAGCTTTTTCCGGACAAGGTTCTCGCGAAGATCCTGCCGGAAGAGGTGGACGATACGGAGCTTCCGGTACAGGTGACTCTGTACCAGGGACTTCCGAAAGCAGATAAAATGGAATTTATCATCCAGAAATGTGTAGAACTCGGCGTCACAAAGATCGTTCCGGTGGATACCGACCGCGCGGTGGTGAAGCTCGACGCAAAGAAGGAAGAAGCGAAGAGAAAACGCTGGTACGGGATCTCCGAGAGCGCGGCGAAACAGTCGAAGCGCATGATCGTGCCGGAGATCGGAAATGTGATGAAATTCAAGGCGGCGATCGAGGCGGCGAAAATGGATGACCTGGCGATCATTCCTTATGAGGATTCGGAAAGTCTCCCGGGTGCGGGCGGAATGGCGCTCACGAGAGAGCTGATCGGAAGCTTAAAGCCGGGACAGAAACTGTCCATCTTTATCGGACCGGAAGGCGGATTTTCGGACGGGGAAGTGGAGATTGCGATGAACTCCGGCGTGAGACCGGTGACACTCGGAAAGCGGATCCTGAGAACCGAGACGGCCGGAATGTTCGTGATGGCGGCGGTCGGATTATTGCTGGAATCATGAAGAAACGTGGAATACGAGAATAAGGAGAACGGTCAGGATAACGGAAAAATGACAGCAGGAAAACTGTGTGCATGGAGTTATTGCTGACAAACTGGGAGTAATAAAACTCATGGATAAGAGAGAAGTTTATTTTGACAACTCCGCGACTACCCGCGCGTTCGATGAGGTGCGCGATATCGTCGCTGAGACAATGACCGTGGATTATGGAAATACGTCCTCCAGACATATGAAAGGTGTGGAGGCGGAAAACTACATTAAGACTGCCCGCGAGGAGATCGCGAAAACGTTAAAGGTAAAGGACAAGGAGATCCTCTTTACCTCCGGCGGAACGGAGTCCAACAACATGGCGCTGATCGGTACGGCGCTTGCAAACAAGCGCGCCGGAAACCACATCATTACCTCCTGCGTGGAACATGCGTCCATCTACAATACGACAGCATTTCTTGAAGAGCTTGGTTTCCGCGTGACCTACCTTCCGGTCGACCACAACGGACATGTCTCCCTGGATGCACTCCGCGAGGCGATCTGCGACGATACGATCCTGGTGTCCGTCATGTATGTGAACAACGAGATCGGCGCTGTGGAGCCGATCGAGGAGATCGCGAAGATCATCAAAGAGAAAAAGCCGTCCGTCTACTTCCATGTTGACGCGATCCAGGCTTACGGAAAATATGTGATTCGCCCGAAAAAACAGGGGATCGATCTGTTATCTGCCAGCGGCCACAAGATCCACGGACCGAAGGGAACCGGCTTCCTCTATATCGATGAGCGCGTGAAGATCAAACCGATCATCTACGGAGGCGGTCAGCAGAAAGGTATGCGCTCCGGAACCGAGAACGTTCCGGGCTGTGCAGGACTTGGCCTTGCGGCAAAGATGGTCTATACAGACCATGACGCGAAGATCGATAAGCTCTACGCGATCAAGGATCGCATGGTGAAAGGCCTGCAGGCGATGGACGGCGTTACGGTCCACGGACTTACCGGACGTGACAGTGCACCGCAGATCGTGGCGGCAGGATTTGAGGGCGTGAGAGCGGAAGTGCTTTTACACGCATTGGAAGATAAAGGGATCTACGTTTCTTCCGGTTCCGCATGTTCATCCAACCATCCGGGTGTGTCCGGAACCTTAAAGGGGATCGACGTGAAGGATTCCCTGCTCGATTCCACACTCCGCTTCTCCTTCGGCGCATTCAATACGGAGGAAGAGGTGGACTACTGCCTGGACGTGTTAAAAGAGCTTGTTCCGATGCTGCGGAGATACCGCAGAGCGTAAATATAGAAAACCAATGGAGGAAATTCCGTGAAATACAGATCATTTTTAATTAAATACGCGGAGATCGGCGTAAAGGGAAAGAACCGTTACCTCTTTGAGGACGCCCTTGTAAAACAGATCCATCACCGTTTAAAGAACCTGGAAGGAAAGTTCGAGGTTACAAAGGAAGCCGGAAGAATCTATGCGGAGGCATCTGAAGATTTCGATTACGATGAAGTGATCGACGCTCTCCAGCATGTATTCGGTATCGTCGGGATCTGCCCGATGGTTCAGATCGAGGACAATGGCTATGAGGACTTAAAGGCCCAGGTGGTCAAGTATGTCGATGACGCATATGAAGATAAACACTTTACGTTCAAAGTTGTCGCGAGACGTGCGAATAAGCAGTATCCGGTCGTTTCCGACCAGATCAACCGCGACCTCGGCGAGGTGATCTTAAACGCATTCCCGGAGACAAAAGTAAATGTCCACACACCGGACGTATTACTCCGTGTGGAAGTCCGCCACAAGATCAACATCTTCTCCGAGACGATCCCGGGACCGGGCGGAATGCCGATCGGAACCGCAGGACGTGCGATGCTGCTCTTATCCGGCGGTATCGACAGCCCGGTTGCCGGCTGGATGATCGCGAAGCGCGGCGTTACGATCGATGCGACTTATTTCCATGCTCCGCCGTATACAAGTGAGCGCGCGAAGCAGAAGGTCGTTGATCTCGCAAAACTTGTCGCAAAGTACACAGGTCCGATCCGCTTAAATATCATCAACTTTACCGATATCCAGCTCTACATCTACGACCAGTGCCCGCATGACGAGCTTACAATTATCATGCGCCGCTATATGATGAAGATCGCGGAGACGATCGCGAAGGAGAATGACTGTCTGGCACTCGTCACCGGCGAGAGCATCGGTCAGGTTGCATCCCAGACGATGCAGTCCCTCGCCGTTACAAATGAAGTCTGCGAGCTTCCGGTCATGAGACCGCTCATCGCGTTCGACAAGCAGGATATCGTGGATATTTCCTTAAAGATCGGAACTTACGAGACATCCGTTCTTCCGTATGAGGACTGCTGCACGATCTTCGTCGCAAAGCATCCGGTCACAAAGCCGAGCTTAAAGAAGATCAAAAATTCCGAAAAGAAGCTGGATGAGAAGATCGATGAACTGATGAAGACGGCACTTGAGACGAGAGAAGTGATCCGCTGCATCTAAAAAAAGGTGCAAAAAACTGCCGGAAGTAAGATTCCGGCAGTTTTTAAAACCTTGTAACTGTTCAGTACCTTTACAGTTACACCCTTTTTTTCTTATGCTTCAATGATATACGGAGCAAGTACGGTAAGGATCTCTTCTGTGTTTCCGCCATCGTGGATATTCAGATCGATCGGCTTGGAAAGATCCAGGCTGAAGATTCCCATGATGGATTTTGCGTCGATGACGTATCTGCCGGAAACAAGGTCGAAATCGGTATCAAACTTTGTAAGGTCGTTTACAAAAGACTTCACTTTATCGATGGAGTTTAAAGAAATTTTAACGGTTTTCATGTCAGTGTTCCTCCCAATACTCGAATATTTGTTATTCTGATAAAATAGAAAAACCTACTTTCATACTAAATGGACATGCATGAAAAGTCAAGAGGTATCTTGAATAATGTTTAACAAGAATCAGCAAGAATTCTCCCACCTCTATAGGTGGTGAGATGAATTGCTATCTCTTGCATAGTGCCATAGTTGGCATGTAAATATCAGAT
>ERZ772969.593-NODE-593-length-33179-cov-6.085437_pt1 | contig 33179 bp, 28 predicted proteins | sample MGYA00511676_ERZ772969 | MGnify/ENA primary metagenome ERZ772969 (study PRJEB29015, sample SAMEA2737651) | human gut metagenome | biome: human gut; feature: human-associated habitat; material: faeces | place: China | collected 2012 ... | reverse complement strand
TGCGAGATCGAGACGATGGTTTATGCCCACGGCACCCACTTCGTTTTCCCGGAGGAGATGCTGAAGATCATGTTGCCGGTTGGCTCCGGCCTCTTTGTGAAATGGGCCTTTCATGCGGCCCGGAAATATCCGAAGGAATGCCGGGAGACCCGGAAAGATATCGAAAAGCGGATGAGCCGGGTGCTGGCAGAATGGAAAGGGGAAAAGTAAAATGCGTTGGATGGGAACCCCTATGGCGATGTGGGCCGTGTTTGCAAAATCGTTTCAGACGCAGCTGACGGCGGTGCTGGGCTATGATGCAGCCACCGCAAAGCAGATCACCAAAACCGTCAAGCCGAAGTACAAAGAGATCATCGCCAAATTGCCGGAGTTTGAAAAGCGTGACCGCTTCCAACTGAACATCATTGGCTGCGCCATGCTGGGGGCGTTCGTCCTCTGTATGCCAAAGTGGCCGGATGCAGAGGCGCTGACGGTATACTATGAGAATGCCCAGATGACGCCGCTGATGAAGTGGTTCTGCCGCCAAAGCGGCAAGTCGAAGTTCACACCCAAAGATATTGCCGGAATGAAAGCCACCGCTGCTCTGAAAGCCGCCGACCGCAATCCCTACTCGTGGAATATGGACTTTTACGAGTATCCCGACGGTAGCGGTTATGAGGGGCGCTTTACCAGGTGCGGCATCTGCGTGCTGATGAAAGAACTGGGGCTGTACGACCTGACCCCCGCCCTGTGCCGTCTGGACTACACCATGAGCGCAGCAGGCGGCGTGACGAACTTTGTGCGGCAGTATACCCTTGCCTCCGGCGGACCCTACTGCGACTGCGGGTATAAGAAGAAACGGCTGCAAGAGGACAGAGCATGAAATACTTTGAATTGCAGAGATTTGATTGAATAAACAATATGATTGACATCTTTTTTCATGACAAAACGGGCGTGGTTTCCGGCTTCCCCGGACAAATAGATGGCTTTGAATATGCGGATGGTAACGGAGAAATCCACTACTACCGGCTGTTTGACGGCGTGGGAATCATGCTGCTGCGGCTGGAAATGGAGGCGTACACAGAAATTCGGACACAGATCGGGAGGCTGGAAGTCAATTTCTGCGTGAACGGACGGTTTGAAACCAGCTTTTCCATGCGGGATCGTGTTCTTCTGAAGCCGGGCGACATGGCGGTCAGTTGCTACGATGGCTTTCACGGAAGCAGTTCGGCGTCCTGCTTTCCGCTGGGCTACTACGAGGGAATCTGTCTGGAGATCGAACCGGCCGCCGCGGGAAATTGGATAAAGCAGAACGCACCTGCGTTTTCAGTGGATTTTGCCGCATGGAAGCAAAATCTTCTGGGCTGTAAATGGTATATGGTCGGCGCTGCGGGGCCGCGCTGTGAGCATGTATTCCGGGAGCTTTACGAAAGTGCGTTCTATGAAGATCCCGGCTTTTTGCAGCTCAAGACGCTGGAACTTCTGATGCTGCTTGGGCGTATTCCACAGGAGAATGCTCATGGTTGGTAAAGAAGCAACAATAAATTAGATATGACAGTACCCCTGCTATTCCGTATAATTTGGGGAACACTCCATGTTTCTGCATTTACAGAAATTGAAAATCAAACACGGTCACGCTATAATATATTTTGTTGATGTTATCTTCAAATATTTTTTGTAACAAAATGTTACTTGCCTACTCTTATTGCTGAAAGGAGGTGTGCATAATTGAATACCCCTAATTTTAGTGACATATATACCTTATATTTTGAAGATGTATATAAATATCTGTTAGCTCTTTGCCACGATGAAGAACTTGCAGAAGAATTAGCGCAAGATACTTTTTTTAAGGCTATGAAAAGCTATGAGAACTTTCGAGGTGACTGTAAAATAACGACTTGGCTGTGCCAAATTGCGAAGCATTCATTTTTCTTGTATGAGAAGCACAGGAAAAGAAATATCGACCTTAATTCTGTAGAGAATGAAATAGTTGATACTAATTCCATAGAGATTTTGTTAGGACAAAGAGAGCAGGCGTTTGGAATACATAAACTGCTACACAATTTACCAGAGCCATATAAGGAAGTCTTTTCTTTACGGGTGTTAGGAGAATTAAGTTATCAGGATATAGCAAAACTTTTTGGTAAAACAGAAAGTTGGGCAAGAGTAACCTTTCATAGAGCTAAATTAAAAATCATTGAACAAGTAAAGGAGGAAAGTTATGAGTAAAATTTCATGCGACATCATTCAAGATATGTTACCGCTGTATTATGATGAAGTTTGTTCAGCAGACAGCAGAAAAATGATTGAGGAGCATTTGCAGGAATGTGAAAAGTGTTCCAATATTTTTCAGAAGCTAAAAACAGAATGTGTGGTTGATACAAAGGAAAATGCTGAAAGCATACAAAGCAGTGTCATGGGGAAGATGGCACATTCATGGAAACGTTCACTATTAAGGTCATTTATCATAGGAATTGTAATAACGACTATCGTCCTTACAGCGATATTTGGAACATATTATGCCTTGTTTATAAGACAAAATAGCATGGTAAGCCCAGAGCAAATTTCAATCTCGGCATATTCACTGACCGATGAACAGATTACTTTTAGATTAGAACTACTTGACGGATACTGTGGAGGAACAATTAAGACTTACACAGACGAAAATAGAAACTTGTATATTTCTGTATTAAGAACGGTTATCAAAGAAGAATTATCCGATGGAGAAACCGAAATAATGAATTATGGGTTTAACCATGAAAAAAAGGACTACATTGCTGTATATTATGGTACACCTAATAATTGTGAGCTTATTTGGAAGAAAGGCGATTTATTACCTACTGCACCAAAAGATATTTTCGAGTAAAGCTGCATAAAATTTGAGGGTAGCTATCTTTGTGTGAGGTAGCTACTCTTTATACTTTAGAGCTTAAAAAACTGCAAATCATGTGTAACATTCTGTGATGGTGCTGCTCTTATGGGTGAAAGGAGGAAAACACTATACTATACTTATCAACTTGCAAAAAGAAGGGATTTAATATTATGATGAAACAGAAAAAAATAATTGTTCCTATTCTCACTCTTGCCGTAATGCTTTTGATGGTTGGTGGCGTATATGCTGTTTTTTCTTCAACTCAACCTGAAAAAAGCAAAGCTGAAAATGTTCGGGATACCACTGACCAAGACTATGAAAAAGGGCTTACGGAAGAACAAAAGGCATTTAATGAACTAATCAACAAACAGATTTACGAAGAAACTGCTAATAACTTAGAACAGTATGAGCAATACGGTTTAACCTATAATTCTGACGAAAACCAGCTGTTTTTTAATGGTAAGTCAGTCTGCTATTTTGCTGATAACCGGGCTACCGATGGAACTTTTGAAGGAACTGAGGTACACTCTGCAAACGGTGATATTGGCATTATTACAGAAAGAGATAGAAATGGAAATATAACTGGTCTAAAACAGATGGAAATCCCAGAATTAACAGATTTTCTTGAAAAGTCGTGGAAAGAAAAATAATTTCTTTAGGTAAGTGATTAAAACACAAATAGCAAACCCAGCCGGAGCAGTCAACGGTCAAGATGAACGGGCTAAAGCCCGCCGTTGACAGCCCCGCCCGGTTTCGCAAATGGGTAATCAAGGGGCGACAGCAAAAAGTGCTGCCGCCCTTTGTCATCATAAAAAGCAACTATCAACCAGCCACAACTCTTTGCGGAGGGAAGGGGGGATTTCCTATGACTTGCACAGAAGAATACAAAGAGCATATCGAGTACACATTCCACGCTTTTTGTAAAATTGTTATCCGCAATGCCAGCTACACAGCGCTGCGGACATGGAGCAGGAAACACAAAAGAGAAATATCCCTTGACTACATCACAGATGAAAAGCACTATCCTTTAGGCACGACAGATGAATATTTCCAAGCCCCGGAGCCGGACGAGGAATACATCGTCCATCTTTGCGGCGATACCGTTATCCTAAGCAATGGGCTGCTGGTACAAGCCCTCTCCCGTCTGCCAGCGCAGAAGCAGGAAATGCTCTATCTGTCCTTTTTTAAGCGTATCTTCTATCAGAGCGAGGATGAAAATTCCGGCCAGTTTACCTATTTCGCGTTCTCGCCCGACACCATGGAAACCACCTATCATCTGGAGTTTCGCTATGCGGAGGATCTAAGTGATCTGCAAAGCTGGTTCGAGGGCAATTACGCCTACTGGAACGCGGCGGCGATTGCGGAAGATTATGATCAGGCAACCATGAAGAATGTCATTGAACTTTTCACCACGGAAAATTTGTCTGCGGCAGAATAAACGGCGCCTGCGCACCCGCTTGATTCAGGCGGGTGCGCAGGCGCACTTATCGGTAAGGATGTAATTTTATTGAAAAAACAATCTGACTTTTCCCGCCTGATGGGCTATGCGGGCAGGTATCGGGTTTTTACCTATGCCTCCTGGGTGCTTTCCGCCATCAGCGCGCTGACGGCGCTGGTGCCGTTCCTCTATATCTGGATGATTCTGCGGGATGTACTGGCCGCTGCGCCGGATTATGCGCAGGCGGTGAACATCCCGCATTACGGCTGGATGGCAGTGCTATTCGCGGTGCTGGAACCCAAGGACACTGCGGTATATAAGCTCATCGCGACCAAGCCGGGCGAGGCTGCATCAGAGGGATGATAGAATCACCAACGCCGCCCATTTTTCAAACAGCAATGTGTTCCGGTACAACTTTTCTGTAAGAAGCAAAAAATGAATTTATTTGATTTTATTCTGATTTTTGACTTGTTCATCGACGATTTATATGGTATAATATCTGCTATCAAGTTCATAGGCAAACCCGGCGCAAGCCGGCGACGCAAAGCTATAGGGGCCCATTGGGTCAGCCAGTTGCCAGAAAAAAATGTTGCTTTTTCTGCCATCAGTAGCTTTGTGTTCTTTTTTGAAAACAGAGGTTGACAAGGTTGAATGCACAGAGATTTACTGACCGCAGAGCAACTATAATGCTCTGCCGTTTTCGGTTGCCCGCAAATATTGTTTTATAAGGTTAGATAACGCTTTCAGGTATGGGTTCGCCATACCTTGAAAGCGTTGTTTGCTTTTTTAGGCGTCATACATGTAAAGGTAGAGGGGATTGTACTATGAATCTTGTAAAGCGAGCCGGGGTTTACAGGGAGCTGGCCATTCTGACAGCGATGCTGATTTTAACGGCGCTGCTGTCTTTCCCGGCGCGTGCGGAAGAGGCGGAAAGCCAGCATGAGCACGTGCGCGTTGGCTTTTTTGCGATGGACGGCTATCACATGATGGATGAGGATGGAAACCGCAGCGGTTACGGCTATGATTTCCTCCGCCTGATGGCGCGCTATTGGGATGCAGACTATGAGTACATCGGCTATGACAAAAGCTGGGAGGATATGCAGCGGATGCTGCTGGACGGCGAGATTGACATGGTCACTTCTGCCCGCAAAACGCCTGACCGCGAAGAATTGTTTGATTTTTCCCGTCCCATCGGAACCAGCAACGGTATCCTGACGATCCGCGGCGATAATACTGCTATCGTTGAGGGGCAATACAGTACCTACAATGGGATGCGTGTTGCACTCCTGAACGGAAACTCCCGGAATGCTGAATTTGCAGAGTATGCACAGACCAAAGGCTTTACCTACACATCGGTTTATTTCGATTCGACTGAGAAGATGGCAGAGGCCCTTCAGAACGGAACGGTCGATGCCATTGTCACCAGTTCCCTGCGCAGGATAAACAACGAGCGCATCCTTGAAAAATTCGGCAGCAGTGATTTCTATGTGATCGTCAAAAAAGGAAATACCGAGCTTCTGAACCAGGTAAATTATGCAATCGATCAGATGAACGCCGCCGAGGGCGACTGGAAAACGACCCTCTATAACAAAAATTACGAAAACACCGATGCCAAAAATCTGGAGTATACGGAAGAAGAAAAGCGCATCATCGCCCAATATTCCAAGGACAATCCCCTTCACATCCTGTGCGACCCGACCCGGTATCCCTATTCTTATACAGAAAATGGCAAGGTAAAGGGCATTCTCCCGGACTATTTCCGGAAGATAGCGGACTATACCGGGCTTTCCTATGAATTTCTTGTCCCCGCAACCAGAGATGAATATATCGCGTATCAAAGCGGTAAGGGCACGGTAGACATCAGCATTGATGCACGATTGGATACGGACAATTACGCAGAAACCAAAGGATGGGGATTGACCGCACCCTATATCACGATGCGCATGGCAAGGGTGACGCGGAAAGATTTTGACGGGAACATCCATGTCGTCGCCACGGTCAATCAGACCGCGGCCCAGTCGATCGAAGATGCAGTGGCACCCGGTGCGGAAAAACTGATGTGCAGTACCCGTCAGGAGATGATGGAAGCTGTCCGTGACGGCAAGGCGGATGCAGCGTTTGTCTACTATTATATGGCGCAGGCGTTTGTCAACGGCGACACGACAGGCACCATGACCTATACGCTGCAGGCACAGCCCACCTTCAGCTACCGCATGGTGGTTTCCTCCACGGAAAATCACGCGCTGGCAGGTATCCTGACAAAGGCAATGTACGCGATGCCGGAGAATCTTGTCGGGGATCTTGCGGCGCAGTACACCACATATAAAGCGACAAATCTGACCTTTGCAGACATGCTCCGCCTGCATCCGGCTGCGGCTTTGCTTATCATCGTATTTATCTCGTGTATGGCGGTCACGCTGATCATTATTATGAGCCGTTTGCAGACGCGCAGAGAATTACAGCTTGCCGCCCAGCAGAAAGCAGAAGAAATGACCACCCTTGCAGAGCAGGCGCAGGCCGCCAGCAAAGCAAAAAGTGTCTTTCTTTCCAATATGTCCCACGATATCCGTACCCCGATGAATGCCATCATCGGCTTTACGAATATCGCGTTGCATCAGGATTCTGTACCCGAAATCCACAACTGCCTGAAAAAAATCGAGGACAGCTCGGAGCATCTGCTGTCCCTGTTGAATGATATACTGGATCTGAGCCGCATCGAAAGCGGAAAGGTGGTATTCTCCCCTGTTCCGGCGGATATCACCGCCGTTACGGATAGTGCAATTGAGATCATAAACGGTACCCTTCTGAACCGGAGCCTGAACTTTGAGGTACACCGTGAACCGATGGAAAATCCCTATGTCATGACGGAGCCTGTCCGCATCCGGGAGATTCTGGTCAACATCCTGAACAACGCCGTAAAATTCACCAATGACGGCGGTACGATCCGTCTGGATGTGAGCAACCGTCCGGGAGCCGATGCACAGCACAGGGTGGTTTGCTATCGAGTTCAGGATACCGGTGTCGGTATGAGCGAGGAATTCCTGACAAAGCTCTTTGACGAATTTGCGCAGGAGAAAAACGACGCAAGAACGCAGTATAAAGGCACGGGTCTGGGTATGGCCATCACAAAGAGATATGTAGAAATGATGGGCGGAACCATTGCGGTGGAAAGCAAAAAAGGAGTCGGCACGACCTTTACCGTGGAAATCCCCATGGAGCTGACAAGCTCTGAAAAGGTCGAAAAAACAAAGAAGCCGGCAAAGCGCAAAAGCCTGAAAGGGATCAAGGTGCTTCTGGCAGAGGATAACGATTTGAACGCCGAGCTTGCCACGATACTGTTAGAGGATTCGGAGATGATCGTAACCCATGCGGCGGACGGGCAGGAGGTTGTCGACATGTTTGCCAATCACCCGGCGGGTACCTATGATATTATCCTGATGGACATTATGATGCCGAAAATGGACGGACTGCAGGCAGCAAAAGCCATCCGCGCCATGCAGGCGGAACGCCCGGATGCAGAAGAAATCCCCATCATTGCACTGTCGGCCAACGCTTTTGCGGAGGATGTGCAGACCTCTCTGGATGCGGGCATGAACGGTCATATTTCCAAGCCTCTTAATGTGGCGGAGGTAGCCAAGGCCATTGCGAGAAATCTGAATAAGTCATGACCGCTTTTTGCAAATCAAGACAGGTGGGTTCTGGTAAAGATATAGCAATTCGGGGCAGACTTCAAAGAATGCTGCGTGACAAATTGTTCTGTAGCCTCATGTAACCGGTGAAACAGTTTATTGGCGTTGTGTTTCTATAATCTTAAAAATAAAAGAGAACGGCAGGTACATTTGAGCTGTACCTGCCGTTCTCTGCTTGGCATTACTTTTTTCCTCAGAATCCTTGGATTCCGGTTCATCCACTTTCTCAAGGAATGCATCCACGAAGGCATTTTCCACCTTCTTATAACCGCCGACCACGGTATCTTCGACCTTATGGTAGGCTGCGGTTGCTTTTCTGCCATGCCGCCGGTTTTCAGCGAACCATCTTCCTCCAGAAATTTGTCTGCGAACTTGTCCTCAATGCCCTGATATAAGGTTACAAGTAACCTTACCGGGGAATTGGAAAAGCAGTTGCCTTCGGTGGAATATATTCAAAACAGAATTAAATGAGCCTTTTTGAATTTGTTAAAAGTATTTTTACCGTATGTTCTTACAGAGTTTATTTGCATTTTTACCACCATTTGACCACTACTGTGCAATCACATATCAAAATGCCGGAAAAGCCTGTTGTGATAACCGACAACAGGCTTTTTCCTGTTTTGGCGGCAAATGTGCAGAGCCAATAAAGTTCACGTTTCATCGTCAGTCTATACCACCCTGCCGTAGTTCTCCGACGCCAGGTGCCGGGGGTTCGAATCCTTTCGGGCGCACTTAAAAAGAGGCTGCTGCACAAGGAAAAAATCCAAGTGCAGCAGCCTCCTGTGTTTATGAAGGAGAAACGAAGGGAATATCCAGTTACAGGTTCAGTTCAAACTGTTCCACAGTAATGGTTGCCTGACCGTCTGCAGCAAAGGTGATGCCATCGGCGGATTGCGGGGTGTAAATCCACGCTGTCATCGTCTGCTCGCCATCGTTGACAAAGACCTCCACGCTGTTTTTATCCAGCAGGATACGGAGCTTGAGGGCGCCGTTTTGGCTGCGCACCTTGCAGCTGCGGGTATGCACAATATCGGCGCGGGAACCGGCATAGCTGCGATCCAGCGTCAGCAGCGAGGTGTAGGGGTCATAGGTCAGGCGGGTGTGATACGCTGCATCGGCTGCCAGCTTAACGGTAAAGCTGCGGTATTCGCCCGCTGCCACGGTGACGGTCAGGTCGGCAATGCGCCCGCCGATGCCGGCCAGCACAGTTTCATTCTGTACAGTCACATTTTCGTGCAGAGTGCGCTTACCGTGGGCGGCATCCAGCTCCCGAACCGGGGTCTGCACAATGCGTCCGTCCTTCAGATGCAGCTCGCGTGGGCAGATGGTCTGCCCGAACCACTTGCATCCCTGCGGCTTATCCTCGGTGTCCGACCAGGTTTGCAGCCACGCCGTCATCAGGCGGCGCCCATCGGGTGCCTGTGTGGTTTGAGTGGCGTAGAAGTCGATGCCGCCGTCCACCAGCTGCACCTGTTCGCGGGTAAAGGTATGGGTTTTCTCATCATAACTGCCGACAAACGCGATCACATTGTGTCCGTTGTGGAACTCACCGGACGGACGCATTTCCATCGGTCCGACCATCAGTACATGCTTGCCGTCCAGCGGAAAAAAGTCCGGGCACTCCCACATTTTGCCGTACACGTTGTTGTTGCGCGCCAGCACGGTAACAAAATGCCAGTCGAAACCGTCCTTGCTTTGGAACAGTACGGCTGCACCGCTGCCGTCCTCGGTCAGGGCAACGGTCACGGCAGAGTAGGTGCCGTCAGCTTCGCGCCAGATCTTTGGGTCACGGAAGTCGAATTTGCTGTATCCTTCAGGCAAATCTTTCTGGGTCAGCACCGGGTTGCAGGCAGGTTTTTCGTAATCCAAACCATCGCCCACAGCAACGCTCTGGGTCTGAATATCCCGCATTTCACCATTCGGCTGTTTTTCAGAAACCACGCTGGTGTAGAGCAGTAGCTGCCTGCCATCATCCAGCTCCGTTGCCGAGCCGGAGAAGCAGCCGGGGCCGTTATCAGACGGAGAATCCGGAGCAATGGCGCAGGGCAGATACTCCCAATGCAGCAAGTCTGTGCTGACCGCGTGTCCCCAGTGCATCGGGCCCCATTGTGTTGCGTAGGGGTTATACTGGTAAAACAGGTGGTATTTCCCATGATAGAAGGAAAAGCCGTTCGGGTCATTCATCCAGCCTACATAAGGGGTCAAGTGGTAGGCAGGGCGCTCTGCCGCAGAAATGGCAGCGCTGTGCTCTTCCTCGTAATCGCGTGCTTTCTGCAAAATTGTATTGCTCATGGATTCCTCCTGGTGAAACTTATTGCTTTGCGTAATAGGCGTCAAGATACTTCTGCATAATCGCCAGATAGTCAGACAATCCGTAGGCTTCCAGTTTGTCGAGGTACTCATTCCACTCAGCATCGGTAGTACCGTTCATGATCCAGTTTGCCTTCTGGGTGTTCATGTAGGTTTGGAGATCTGCCTGAAGGTTGGAAACCTGCTCGGTGTCCTCGTTGCTCATAAAAACATTGGGGTAAACATACTTTTTGTTCATATCCGGGGTGTAAATATCCTTGATCCAGTCCAAACGGTACTGTGCATCGTCCGGGCAGGTGACATAAACGCCGTAGTAATCATCCAGAACCGCCAGAGGACCGCCGACGCACTGTGCTTCGCGGACTTCAACGGGGGACGCATCGCCGAGGGGGGCGTGCTTCAGCATCGGCTCGCCCTTATCGTTCGTGGACATTTCAAAGATATTGAAACCGGTTTCATCGCCGTAGGTACCCCAGTTGTTCTGGGGAGACTGCAGGGGTGCATACATCTGGTCGAGCCAGGCACAAACCAGCGCGGGGTTCGATGCCTTGGCGGTGACAACACACTTGCCGCGCCCAAAGCCGCTGGTGAAGGAACCGTTCTGCGGGGTGATATTGCGGGTATCGGCAGTCAGTGCGGGCAGGGGTTCCCAATCGGTCAGGTTGTCGATGTTGGCAACATCCCAGCTAAAGCAGACGCCGTAACGACCGGCCTTGCCTTTAGAAACATAGGTGGACCATTCCTGCGTAAAGCATTCGGGGTCAATGAGGTTTTCAGAATACAGCTTGTGCAGCCAGTCAAGACCTTCACGGTAGCCCTGCTGAGTGGCCGCGCAGATAACCTTCAGGTCATCCGTGACGGCAATGTGGCGATCCTTATCGGCATCACCATAGCCCTCACCAAAGCCGTTGATCAGGATACTGGGATCCTGGTCACCGTTGTTGACAATGCAGGACATCGGGATGATATCGCCCTCAATGCCAAACTCACTCTTGATGGCATCCGCGTTGTCGCGGAAAGCGATCAGTACCTGCTCAAATTCATCCACCGTCGTCGGCATCTCCAGACCCAGGAAATCCAGCCACTTCTTGTTGATGAAGCTCATATTTCCCACCGTTTGGATCGCCGTCTTTTCAGCGCCCAACTGCTCGATCCACGGCAACGCCCAGATATGTCCCTCGGAATCTGTACACATGGTACGGTACTCCGGGTACATCTCAAAAACCTTCTTGAGGTTGGGCATATTGTTGTCGATGTAGTCCTCCAGATTGACAATAACGCCCTGATCTGCGTAGCGCAGCAGGTCACTGTCGCTGAAATCTGCCGTAAAGACAAAATCCGTCAGAGTGCTGGGGTTGGACATATTCAGGGTGATTTTATCGCTCCACTGGTCAGCCTGGATAGCCGTCCAGTCGATATGTACATTGGTGGCTTCCTCAAGACGTTTGAAAATGGTACGGTTGTTCGGATCGGATTCACTGCCGACCGGATAGCTTGTCATACCGGTAAAGGTTACCTGCTCCGCCAGAGGAAACGAAACGGCACCGGTAACCTCTACATTGGCACCCGAATCTTTTCCGCCTCCGGCACCGCCGCCGCAGGCGGCCAGCATCATAACAGCGCTCGCCAGGGCGCCCATTTTGAGGAAATTGCAGCGTGAAATCAATTTTTTCATTGCGTTTTTCTCCTTTTTTAATATTGCGGCCGGGAAATCCCGGTCGAGTTTTCCTAATGATCAGCCCTTGACAGAGCCCGCCATAATGCCTGCATCAAAATACTTTTGGAAGAAGGGATACATGACCAGCAGCGGCAGACTGGAAATGATAATGGTTGCATACTTGAGCAGCTCGGCCATTTTTGCGCGTTCAGCCGTGCTTTGAATATCGGCAATCATACCGGATTCAGGCTGGCTTTGGATCAGGATAGAGCGCAGCACCAACTGCAGGGGCTGTTTGGAGGCACTGTTCAGGTAGATCATCGCGTCAAAATAGCTGTTCCACATAGCGACAAACTGCCAAAGAGCAAGCACCGCCACTACCGGCATACAAACCGGCAGCAAGATATTAAAGAAGTAGCGCATTTCGCTGGCACCATCCACATCGGCTGCCTCACGAAGCTCACGCGGGATCCCCTGATAGTAGGTACGGGCAATGATCATATTCCAGACGCTGAATGCACCCGGCAGGATAACCGCCCACATGGAATCCAGCAGACCGATATTGTTGATGAGCAGGTAGGTAGGGATCAGACCGCCGTTGAAAAACATCGTGATAACGAATAAGGTGTTGAAAAATTTCTTTCCCTTGAAGTCCGGCAGCGACATCGGATAGGCTGCCAGCATCGTTACGGCAACGGAAATGACGGTAAATATAACCGAATAAAGAACAGCGTTTTTGAAGCCGACCCATATCTGTTTGTCCGAGATGACGCGCTCATAGGCATCCAGGCTCCATTTGCTGAAGTCAAAGGAAATGCCCTTGTTTTGCAATGTGACGGGATCCATGAACGAAGCGATCACAATGTAAATCATCGGCACAATAATGGCGATGAGAAACAGAGCCAACAGTGCATAGCCGCAGTAGAGGATGGCTTTGTCTTGTTTGGTATAGATCTGCATTCCCGACTTTTTCTTAGACATAGCGGACACCTCCTTACAAGCCTTGCCCATCGTTCATCTTGGCAACGACTTTGTTTACAGCGATAAGCAATATGACATTGATAACTGTGTTGAACAGACCGACTGCTGTTGAAAAGCTGTAATCACCGTCTAACAGACCTTTTTTATATACATAAGTGGCGATGATTTCTGCCGAATTCAGGTTCAGATCCGTTTGCAGTGCGTAGGCTTTTTCAAAGCCGATGCTCATAATGTTGCCTGCCTGCAGGATGAACTGAATCACGACCATATCCTTGATGGCGGGCCATTCAACGGTTCGTATCTGCTGAATCAGGTTCGCGCCGTCCAGCATGGCGGCTTCTTTCAGCTCCTGGCTGGCGTTGGAAAGCGCGGCTGTGTACATAATGGAGGACCAACCTGCGCCCTGCCAGATTCCGCTGATGATGTAAATCGGGCGGAAAGCCTCCGGCAATGTCATAAAGTTGATGCCGGTATGAAACAGCCCATTTACAGGACCTGTGACAGACAGCAGAACGCGCACGATACCGCACAGCACGATCACGGAAATAAAGTTGGGCATATACAGGACAAGCTGTACCTTCTGCTTGATCTTATTGCTTTTAATGCGGTTGAGCAGGAAGGCCAACAAAATCGGAATGGGGAAGCCCCACAGCAAGCCATAGACGCTCAGTTTCAAGGTGTTGATCAAATACCGCATGAAATCCGGCGAGGACAGGAACCGCGTAAAGTTCTTGAACCCGACCCATTCGCTGCCCCAGATGCCCTTGAACGGGTTGTATTTTTGGAAGGCGATCAGTACACCGCCCATAGGAATGTAGCGGAATACAAGGGTCAGCAATACAGCCGGCATCAGAAATAGCAGGTAGAGCTGCCAATGACGCTTAATGTACACCCATGTATTATGCAGTTTACGGTCAACCGCCATGACCGCGCTTTGGGGTGCAACTGACTTTGGTTTCATGAATCATTCTCCTCCTTTTTGATTTCATTGTACCGTTTCTTCTTTGTTTTACATTTGCACAACATGTTCTGCTCAGACCCCCTTGAATGGTGCATTTGTAAAACCCTGTGATTTATTTATACCATCACCAATCGCAAAAGTCAATGGCGTTTTCCTCGTTTTTAAGCGAATTACGGTACATTCGTGCAGCTGCACAAAAACCGGTGCGCGCGAATGTGCAATATGCTGATTTGTGTTTTTACATTTGACTAATTTGTGCATATGCACTATACTGGTATCAGAAACACAGGAATTTCCCGGACGGAGATACCTACAGAATATATTTATTAAAAGTACATTTCTTACTTATAGAGTGTACAGAATCGAGGCAGGCCATGTCTACCAAAGTCACCATTCAGGATATTGCCAACGAGCTTCAGCTTTCCCGCAATACGGTTTCCAAGGCTATCAATAACACCGGCGTTCTGGCCGATGCCACACGGGAGAAGATCCTGCGCAAGGCTGCCGAAATGGGATACAAGCAATTTTCCTACCTTCCGGTATTTGATGGGAACAGCAACGCCGGGGATGCTTCCATTCTCCCCGTCGATAAGCGGGAAATTGCCATACTGACAACCCGTTTTCTGAATAACTCCCACTTTGCCGCAATGATGTTGGATCGCTTTCAATCAGAACTTCAGCATCTTCACGCCTGTATGACGATCCACCGCATTTCGCCCGCTGAGCTGGCTGCAAAGGAGCTGCCGTCTTCCTTAAACACAGAGCACACGGCAGGCATCATCTGCTTTGAAGTATTTGACTATGATTACGCCCAGATGCTTTGTACGCTGGGTATTCCGCTTCTTTTTGTGGACACACCCGTGATGGAAATGCGCCCTCCGCTGCAGGCTGATCGGCTGTATATGGAAAACCGTATCGAGATTCAGAACATGATGGCGCAGATGGCACAGCGCGGACGAAAACGTATCGCCTTTGCCGGGGATAAAGAGCACTGCCAGTCTTTTCATGAACGTTACCTGGCTTACAAGGATGCAGCCGAGCATTTTGGTATGGCAACCGACTGGCCGACCTGCGCAACGCAAAAAACACAGCCAAACTATTCGGAGTATCTGTATCAGTCGCTGCGCGGTTGTCCGACCCTGCCGGACGCTTTTATCTGCGCCAATGATTTTATAGCAATGGATCTTATCAACGCCTTGCATCGGCTTGGCTATTCCGTTCCGGATGACATCTGGATTTGCGGATTTGATGACAGCCAAGAGGCATCGTATTTTTCACCTCGGCTGACATCCATTCATATTCACGGGCAAATCATGGGGTATGCCGCTGCCAATCTGCTTATGACTCGTATTGAGGAGCCCTCGCTGAATTATCGGACTGTTTATACGGAAACGAATCTGATCCTGCGTGAATCCACAGGAGATTGAGAGGTACAGTATGCGTGACCTGTGGGACAAGCCGTGGTTTTCTGTGCTGACAAAGCTGACATACAGCGCCTATCTGAACATTTTGTGGCTTATATGCAGTCTGCCGATTTTTACGATCGGCGCCTCCACTACGGCGCTGTTTTACTGCACATTGAAAATGGCAGAGGATCGTGATGAAGGTCTTACCCGTATGTTCTTCCGTGCGTTTCGCAGCAATTTCAAGCCTGCCACAAAGCTGTGGCTTATCCTGCTGGCACTTGGCTGCTTTTTGGGCGTTGATGGCTTCGTGTTGAGCCGCCTTTGGAACACCAGTGCATTCTGGACGATTTTGACAGCGCTGGTGATCGGTGCTGCCGTGCTGTACGCCATTGTACTGCTCTACGCATTTCCCCTGCTGGCACGTTTTGAAAATACGACGCTTGGCATTTTAAGGACCTCCTTTGCCGTCGGAGTTCGCTATTTGTTCTGCACCCTGCTGATGGCGTTCATTTACGCTGTCATGGGGTGGATCACAGTTTGCGTTTTCGCGCCCGCCTTTCTTTTGGGAATGGGCTTGTGTGCCATGCTATGTTCTTTCCTCTTGGTAAAAATCATTCATCTTATCGGCGGAGATCCCGATGCGGCAGATGAGGAATCGCACGATGAAGAGCGCTGATCTTGCTACCCTGCGCGCTCTGCATGGGCGCAAAAGATGGGAACACATTTGGGCATACTACAAACTCCCCATCATAGGAATTTTAATCGTTTTGTACATTTTCGGATATGCCGCTTATCGGCATTTCACCAAAAAAGAAGCTGTACTGTACGTTAGCCTTGTGAACATTTCAGCCGGTTCTGATTTGACCGGGCAGCTTACTGACGGCTTTGCCCAATATGCGCATCTGACAAAAAAGCAGCAGGTCAACCTGCTGACCGGGCTGATGATAAATGAAACTGCCAATGCAGATGAGCAATATGTCTATGCCTCTGAGCTGAAGCTGCTGGCTGCTGTCAGCGCACAGCAATTAGATGTTATTCTAATGGACACCGCTGCGCGAGAGCAACTGCAAGACGAAGAGTATTTTCTTGACCTCCGCACATTGGATGCTGATTTCGGCAGCTTGGATGAATTGTCTGCCGATGGCGTAACGCTGGATATTTCCGACACGCCCCTCATAGCACAAGCCGGTTTCGAGGGATCCGTTTACCTCGGTGTCATTGCAAATGCACCGCACCCGGAGCGCGCAGCTGCCTATATTCGCTATCTTTTGAAGTAGTAAAGCTGCTTCTTTTTGTTCGATACATTCAGCAAGGAGAGATACACATGGATATTGTAACGATTGGTGAAGTTTTGATCGACCTGACCCAGACCGGCAGGGATGAACGCGGCATTCCGCAGTTTGCGGCAAACCCCGGCGGTGCCCCCGCCAATCTGGCGGTTGCCGCCGCCCGGCTGGGCGCGCAGACTACCTTTATCGGCAAGGTGGGCGAGGATGCCTTTGGCCGCTATCTGACCGAAGTTTTGCAGGAAAACAAGGTAGACACCCGCTATATGGTCACCGATGCCGACCACCCCACCACCATGGCCGTTGTTTCGGTGGATGCCTCCGGTGAGCGGGATTTCAGCTTTTACCGCAGTGCCAACGCTGATGTGATGCTGAGCAAAGAGGACATCCCGGAGGAAGCCCTGAAAGCAGCCAAAATCGTGCATTTCGGCTCGGTCAGTCTGACCGCCGACCCCGCCCGCACCGCTACGCTGGACGCCGCCGCCCGCGCCAAAAAGCTGGGGGCAATCATCACCTACGACCCCAACTACCGCGCCAACCTTTGGCACAGCGAGGAAGAAGCGATTGCACAAATGAAAGCTCCCCTGCCGCTGGTGGATATCCTGAAGGTTTCGGACGAGGAGCTGCCCTTGCTGACCGGCACCACCGACTGCGAAAACGGCACGGCGCAGCTGGCACAAAACGGTATTCGGCTGATTTTTGTCACCTTGGGTGCAAACGGTGTGTTCTACCGCTTTGGAGAGAAAACCGGTCATGTAGCCGGTGTTCCCTGCAAGGTGGGTGACACCAACGGTGCAGGCGACACCTTCTTTGGGGCAGCGCTGTCCAAGCTGTGCAAGGAGGATTTGAACACCCTGACGGCGGACAAATTGGAAAGCATTCTGACTTTTGCCAACAAGGCGGCCAGCATCACCACCAGCCGCCGCGGTGCCATCCCCGCCATGCCCACCCTGACAGAAGTGGAGGGCTGACCCATGGCGCAGGAATTTTCCGCACGATTTGCCCGCCATAAGGACGAGCTGGAATGGCTGTTCATGGAATTGTACAACAACCGGGAAGGGTTGGAGGTCCTTGAACGGGAGATGGCAGACGCCTACGACGCCCGCAGCGCCGAGCTGAAGGCGCTGGACAAAGCCCGTGCCGCCGACCCAAACTGGTACAAGCGGGGCAATATGTTCGGTATGACGATGTACACCGACCTGTTTGCCGGAAATTTGAAAGAATTGGCAAAGAAGCTGCCCTATTTCAAGGAGCAAAAGCTGACCTATCTGCACCTGATGCCTTTACTGCAGATGCCCCACCCGCACAACGATGGCGGCTATGCGGTGGAGGATTTCGATACCGTAGACCCGGCTCTCGGCACGAATAAAGACCTCGAAAATCTGACCCGCGAACTGCGCAAGGCCGGCATCAGCCTGTGTCTGGATTTTGTCATGAACCACACTGCCAGCACCCACCGCTGGGCCATGGCGGCAAAGGCGGGCGACCCGTGGTTTCAAGCCTACTACCACCTGTTTGAGGACCGCACCATCCCGGACCGATACGAGCAGACCGTGCCGCAGGTATTTCCCAACACCGCGCCCGGCAACTTTACCTGGTGCGAGGAGATGCACAAGTGGGTGCTGACCACCTTCCACGACTACCAGTGGGATCTGAACTACGCAAACCCGGCGGTGTTCGTGGACATGACCAAAAGTATTCTGCATCTGGCAAATCTGGGCGTGGAGGTGTTCCGCATTGACGCGGTACCCTACATCTGGAAACAACTGGGCACCACCTGCCGCAATCTGCCGCAGGTACATACCATCGTGCGGATGCTGCGCATGGTGCTGGAATGTGTCTGCCCCGCGGTCATCCTAAAGGGTGAAGTGGTCATGGCGCCCAAGGAGCTGGCGGCGTACTTTGGCACACCCGAAAAGCCGGAATGTCACATGCTTTACAATGTGTCCACCATGGTCAACCTGTGGGCTGCCTTGGCAAGCCGTGACACCCGCCTGCTGAAGGCACAGCTGGACGCCCTGCACGCCCTGCCGGGCAACTGCTGGTTTGTAAACTATCTGCGCTGCCACGATGATATCGGCTGGGGTCTGGATGAAGCGGCTGAGAATCGTTTTGATATTGACCCCCAAAAACACAAGGAGTATCTCTACCATTTTTATGCGGGCGATTTCCCCGGAAGCTGGGCAAAGGGCGAGCTGTACAACTACGACCCTGCTACCGGCGATGCCCGCAGCTGCGGCACCACCGCCAGCCTGTGCGGAGTGGAGCAGGCGCTGGAATCGGGCGATGTGATCGCGCTGGACTACGCGGTCCGCCGCGACTTGCTGCTGCATAGCGTCATGGCATTTTTGCAGGGATTTCCGATGCTGAACTCCGGCGACGAGATTGCCCAGCTCAACGGCTGGGATTATAAGTCCGACCCCAATCGGGCAGACGACAGCCGCAACCTGCACCGCAGTGCGTTTAACTGGGAAAACGCAAAACAGCGCACCCAAAAGGGTACGCTGCCGAACAAGCTGTGGCAGGGCATGGAAGAACTGCGCAAAATGCGGGCAGACGAGTGCTTTGCCCCGGATGCGTGGGTAACCACCTGGGACACCCACAACCCCGGCGTCCTGGCACTGGTACGCAAGCACGGCGAGGAAACGCTGGTGGGGCTGTTCAACTTTACCGAGTACCCGGCAGGGGCCGGTCTTGACGCTTTGGGTGGCAGCTACCGTTCCGCAGGCGGTCAGCCCGTCTGGCTGGCAGATGTAGAACTGGAACCGTATCAGGCACTGCTTGTGAAGAATGTATAAGCCTTGAGGCAGACATATATCCCCGTTCGGCTGCACCATCTATGCAGGTGGTTATGAAATGATTATCAGGCATTTTACGTTTATGCCTTTTACGCTAGGGCGGGGCGTGGGAGTGAATCCGTTCTGATTCACTCTGGCAGTCCTCGTGCGTATTTCGTACAATCTTTCAGAATTGGTCTAATTAGAAGTTATCTTCCTTTCCGTGTTGTACCGTTATTCTGTGCAACCCATTTGCATGTACTTTCCGGCGAGAAAAAAGAGCCTGGAGAACCTTACCGATTTGGTAAGGCCCTCCGGGCTCTTTTTACTCCAGTCAGTATCAGTCGGTCAATAGTAAGCGCAAATTGCCTACGAGACGTGCACAATTCACGGCGACAATCCACCTATGACGGATTTCATCAGCAGGGCTTGCTCATCATCCAAAACTGCAATCCGTTATCTGCAGCGCTCGGAAAGTGATATTTTTTCCATCACTTCCAGCTTTCAGGGAAGATGATTTTGTTGACGAAGAAGAAAATCACCATAGACACGCCGCCGTTCAAAACCGTCGTGCCGATGTTATAAATAAAGTCCGGCACCAGCAGCCCGGCTACGGCAACCCATACGCAGTTGATGGAGTTGACGATGCAGGTGATGACGCAGAAAGCCAGCACATACCACGCGATCTGCTTGCCTAAATTGCCCTTACTGCGGAACACGAAATTGCGCTGGATCGGGAAGTTGATGCACTCACCAATCACCATAGCAATCATGTAAGCACAAAAGTACGGCAGCCCGCCGTGGGCGGCATCGTAGCCGAGGATGTTCCACTTGAAGGTTTCCCCAAACAGGGTCACATCCACGCCGGGCCAGCCGAAATCCACCACCGGCAGACTGCTGAACGCAGCGGGCAGAAATTGCAGCAGCAGATACTTGAACACGGTAATCAGGTTCGACACGATGACGAACAGACCGCCCTCGCGCACCCACTTGGCTGCGGCGGGGTGTTTAGCCGCAAAATTATTCCAAAACTGCATAATGCAACCTCCATCAAGCGCCGCGCAGACGCTTTTCCATCTGCGCATTCAGCACCACATTCTTAATCGCTTCATAAATCACCCGCACAAGACCCAGGATCCAGAAGCCCTGCAATTCCATGACAATGCCGTCCACCATGCCCATGCTGATGGCGCCGTTCGTCATCTTTGCCAGGGCGCGAAGGGGCATATTGTACTGGAACAAGATGTTCAGGTCCGGCTTGCCGCGTTTATAGCTGACATCCAGCAGGATCGTCAGCACAAGCCAGACAAGCCAGCCCAGCGGGCTGCGTGCGTGGTTCAGTTCGCCCAAGGTCAGATTGCGGTCAATTTTGGTTTTGCCTTTCGGGATGGGATGCCCCAACAGCTTTTCAAAGTCTGCATCGGAAACGTGCAGCACATCGCCCTTATAATAGCAATCCAAGTCCCTATCCTCGTACGGATGCACGGTAGCCGTTCCATGCACGGAGATTTTCTCGCACAGCCGGATGTCCTCCACGCTTGCGCCGACAAGCAGCTCGTACTCGCCGCCCTCGATTTCCCAGCGGTTAGCCTTGACATTCCAGAAACGGAACGCCTTATCGTCCAGCATGATGGTGATGCGCTGTTTCTCACCGGGGGCAAGCGTTACGCGGGCAAAGCCTTTCAGTTCCTTTGCAGGGCGGAAAAGCTCACTGTTCTTTTTAGCAACATACAGCTGCACAATTTCCGTTCCTGCCACACTGCCGGTGTTCGTTACGGTAAGGCTGACCCCCTGTTCATCGGCAACCATATCGCTGTACGCAAACGTCGTGTAGCTCATACCATAGCCAAACGGGAAGCGCACAGCTTTTTCCGCCGTGGTAAAGTAGCGGTAGCCGATGTACAGCCCCTCGCGATACTCCACAGTCTTGCGGCGGGTGGCAAAGTCGGCGGCGCTGGGTACGTCGGCGTAGGCCAACGGCCATGTTTCTGCCAGCTTGCCGCAGGGGTTGACCTTGCCGGTCAGTGCATCTGCAACGGCGCCCGCCCCCGCCTGACCGCCTAAGGCGGCGTACAACAGGGCTTGGCAGTTGTCCAGCCACGGCGTTTCGACTACGCTGCCGCTGTACAATACCACGACAATTTTCGGGTTGACAGCCGCCACAGCCTGCAGCAGATCCACCTGATTTTGCGCAAGGCGCAGATTGCTGCGGTCAAGACCCTCACTCTCGGCGATTTCATCCAGACCCATGCACAAAACAACTGTATCCGCCTGTGTCGCCAGTTCGCAGGCGGATTTCTGCAAAGCAGCATCCGGCTTACCGTGGCGGTCAAAGCCCTGCTGATACCCGATGACGTTCAACTCGGAGTCGATCAGCTTATCCAGCAGCACATCCACCTGTGTCGAGTTCACCATGCTGGAGCCTGCGCCCTGATAGCGCGGATTCTTGGCAAAGTCGCCGATGACAGCCACCTTGCTGCCCGCCGCCAACGGCAGCAAAGAGCCCTCGTTTTTCAGCAGCACAAGGCTTTCCTCGGCGGCGCGGCGGGCAAGCGCATGATGGGCTGCCGCATCAAACTCGCGCGGGGCAGCGTCCAGCGCAGCCTTGGTATCAAACACCAGCGGCAGCAGCTCTGACAAGCGGGCGTCGATGTCTGCTTCGGTGATTTTTCCGCTTTCCACCGCCGCCAGCAGTTCGCGCACGCTGTCCCCGCCGGGCGCAGGCATTTCCAGCGTGGAGCCGTTTTTCACACCCAGCGCGTGGTCGTTGCTTCCGCCCCAGTCGGTGATGACCGCGCCATCAAAGCCCCACTCACCGCGCAAGATCTCCATGAGCAGGTGCTTATTCTCGTTGGCATAGGTACCGTTCACAAGATTGTAGGACGACATAATGCTGCGGGGATGCCCCTCTTTGACGGCAATTTCAAACCCGGTCAGGTAAATTTCCCGCAGGGTGCGCTCGTCCACGATGGAATCCGAAGCCATACGCCGCGTTTCCTGACTGTTGACGGCAAAGTGCTTCGGGCAGGCAGCTACGCCCTTGGACTGGATGCCGCGAATATATCCCGCCGCCAGCTTGCCCGCGAGATACGGGTCCTCGGAGAAATACTCAAAGCTGCGCCCGCACAGCGGGTTGCGCTTCATATTAAGCCCCGGTCCCAACAACACCGACACTTCCTGCACAGCGGCTTCCTCGCCCAAGGCTGCGCCGATTTCCTCGCCCAGCGCGGCATCCCAGCTGTTCGCAACAGCCGACGCCGTGGGGAAGCAGGTAGCGGGCACGCTGGGATTCAGCCCCAAGTGGTCGCTCTCCCCCGCCTGCTTGCGCAAGCCGTGGGGACCGTCCGACAGCCAGATCTGCGGGATGCCGTGTTGGGGCATACCCCGCGTTTTGAAGGTTTCCGCGCCGGAAAGCAGGGCGCATTTTTCTTCCAAGGTCAATTCTTTCAGCAAAAGTTCTGTATTTTGCATATATTTTCCCTTCTCATAAGAAAAGCCGCATCCAACGCCTGCAAGCAGACATCAGACGCGGCTTTTATTCAGCAAATACCGTTGTTAGAGCAAAGAATGCTTACTCTGCCGCCAGCGTGACCACAGCCTCGTTGATGGAGTAGGTGTTGCTGTAGCCCCAGCCGGAAACGATTTCGTCGTGGGCGGGGATGGTCAGCTGCTTGCTGCCGTCCTCCCCCTCGGTGATGGGCACCGTCAGGGCATCGCTGCCGTTCAGGGTCATGGTGAGGGCATCGTCCTGCACATCCACCAGCGTGCCGGTGATGGATGCAGAGCCGTCGGCGGCAGTCAGCGTGCAGACCTTGTGGGAGTAATCCACCAGCAGCACGGCATCCGTTGCGGTGGGCGTTTCGCCCTGAACCAGCTCATAGCTGCCGGTGTACTGCTCGGTGACAAGATCCTCGACCTGCACTTCAAACGTAGCGGTTGCACCCAGGAAGGAGGCCGTCACGGTCTTGGTGCCTGCGGTGTCGCTGTCGTAACCGGTGAAGGTCAAGCGACCGCCCCAGATGGACTCCTCCGCACCGTTGGCGCGGGTAGCCGTCACAACCAGCTCGCCGGGGTTGAAGATGTCGCCCGTGTAGAAGGTGCGCAGGTTGGAGGCATCGATCGTCAGGCTCTTGGCAGGGGCATAGGGCTGACCGTAGATGTTGATGTTGCGGGTGAACGCACCGCCCATAACGCCATAGCTCAGGCTGGCTTCCATGCTGTATACGCCGTGGTCGGTGTCAAAGACGAAGATTTCCGCATCTGCGCCGCCATCCACATCGGTGGGGCGCACGGTGCCGTCGGCGTCCTGATTGCCCAGCAGATGAATGACGAAGTTCTTCTCGCCGTTTTCATCGTAGTTGTACCAGTAGCCGTAAACATGGGAGATAGAGTCGCCGCCCACGGAGGTGCTGGGACCGCTGAAGGAACCCCACATCGAACCGTCGGTGTAGCAGTACATATCAAGACACGCCGGATCCACGATGGTGCTGAAGCCCTCGGTGTACTGACCCTCGAAGAAGTAGGCGACTTCCCCGTTCGGCTCCTTGGCTTCCCAGGTTTCCTGCGGGATGGCAATAAGGTCATCCAGCGTCTTGGAGGTGAACTCGTTGTCGTTGTAGTTCATAACGGGACCATCGGCAGAAGTCTGCGCCGCATCGGGGGCAACCTCCGCATCGCCGTTCGAGGGCAGGCTGCTGCTCTGCAGGGAGAAACCGCCCACGCAGACCGCAGCGACCACGACCACCGCACCGGCGGCAGCAAACTGTTTTCCGGTGGCTTTTGCCTCGCCGGTTTTCGTCTGCTTGCAGAAGCAGGCGATCACGCTGAGCAGGCAGGCAATGAAGGTGCCGACCATATAAAACACGCACAGACCGGCGTTGCCGCCTGCAAAGGTGACATGGTTGATGACGTCGGCAAAGACGAAATACAACTGCACAACGACAAGATACAGGGCAATGTTATAAATGACCGCCTGAATCAGCGCGCTGAACGGAACGGAAACAAAGAAGAAAACGAGCGAAGCGGCAGCACCGACCAGCAGCACCACGCCGGGCATCGTGCCGGAGTGACCCAGAGGGGCGGCCGTGGCCTGTGTGAGCAGGAATACAATGCCGGTGATCAGCGCGACCAGCGCTGCGGCAAGGCAGAACCAGCTGCCCAGCCCTTTATTTTTCAAGCCTTTATTCATCGGGTTCCACCTCCATCAATTCTTTTTGGCGGCACGATTCTTCCGCTTTTCCTCGGAGAAAACGTCCGTGTAGGTGTGCAGCACATACATCACGACAGCGGCAACAGCCAGTGCGCAGAACACAACATCGAGAGCGCGCAGGGTCGTCTGCCACCACGGGGCTGCGTCGGAAACGACAACGTCCTCCGCGCCGGAGCCGCCCATAGAGGACTGCAGCATGATGTAGTACAGATAATGGTTGGAGTCAATGACCTTCTGCAGCAGGTCGCCGTCATCGGTGCTGGTGATCAGCTTCTCGATTTCGTTCGGGCGGGCGGTATCCAGGCAGAAGATGTTGTTGCCTGCCATCAGCATTTCGGGGGCGGAGGAATACTCGGACGCGGTCAGAGCATCGTCGATGATGTAGCCGCCGTAGTTCCACTCGTCGCGCAGGATGTGCTGGATGCCCTGGTTGGCAGCAGCGTACATAACGCCGATACGGTTGTAAGCGGTCATAACGCCGAGAGAATCGCCCTCAGCCAGAGAACCCTCAAAGGCGCGCATATAGATCTCGCGGATGGACTGCTCGTTCGCAAAGGTGGAAATGCCCTGACGACCAGCTTCCTGCTCGTTCAGGAAGAAGTGCTTGACCGTACCGATCAGACCCTTGTTGCGCATACCGCGGGAAACGGCCTTGGCAGCATAGTAGCTGAGAACGCCGTCCTCGGAGAAATACTCCGAGGTACGACCGGAGTAGGGAGAGCGCAGGGTGTCCGCGCCGGGCGCGTAGGCGATGGGGATGGACGCATACAGCGCATCCTCGCCGTACATCTCGCCAAAGCGGGTCTGTACATCGTGGTTCCAGGTTGCGCCGACGATGGGCAGCGTAGCCCAGCCGGTGCAGTTGCGGCGGTCGCCGTACTTAAACTGACCGTTCATGCCCTCGGGACCATCGACGATGGTGCAGCCGGGCTTGTTGACAGCCTTGACAGCCTTGATGCCCTTGGAGTCGCCCATGTTGATGAGCAGATCGCTCAGCGTCAGCTGAGAAAGGAAGTCGTTCCACTTCGGATCGTCGAAGGCGACGCCGATCATATCGCTGAAGTTGATCTTCTCATCCAGCTCCACGCCGAGGTTGAAGTCGGAAACGCTCTTAGCATCGGCTGCCTTGACGTAGGTCTGCATATTCAGACCGTTGTACAGCTTATCGTTGACCGTCAGAGTCTCCAGCGTGGTGGGGTAGGTCGTATCCCACGCACTGCGGGACAGGTAGGTGATTTTTTCGTCGTCGTTCGCCCAGTAATTCACATCAGCGTCGTCGAAGGTGTTCGTGACTTCCACATCGCTGTTGTAACGGGAGTTGCGGTACTTTTGGGTATCGACCTCGGTGTTGGGGGCGGTCCAGGTGGCCACGGCGGCGGTGTTGCCGGTGACGACATTGCCGTCCTGATCGATCAGCTTGCCCGCAACGGCGTCACCGCACTTGGCGGCCAGCACATTGTTCAGTGCCTCGTGTGCGCCGTTGCCGACGGCGAAGTAGTAATCGCCCGCATCGAGGATGTAGCCCTTCGCGCCGTTGGCGTCATAGGACGCGAGGAAGTAGCCGGGCACATCGACCGTGACAGTCTCGGATGCACCTGCGGCCACGTCGATTTTGTCATAGCCCAGCAGCTGGATTGAGGACTTTTCGACGTTGTTCTGCTTGTCGTAGTCGGTGTAGGGGGTCTGTGCGTACAGCTCCACCGTAGCCTTGCCGTCCCTGTCGCCGGTATTGCTCACCGTGACGGTCGCCGTAAAGGTGTCGGTGTCGCTGTTGTAGTCCAGTTTGTCAAGGTTGTACTCATAGGTCGTGTAGGACAGACCGTAGCCGAAGGGGAAGCAGACCTCCTCGGCGTAGTTCCAGCCGTCGGTCGAGGCTTTGGTGCCAACCGTGGAATCGGCGTTTCCCTGACCGAGGATGGTGTCCTCGTAGCGGGTCTCGTAGTAGCGGTAGCCGACGTAGATGCCTTCGTTATAGCTGACAAAGCTGTCGCCTGCCGCGCGGGGCGTTTTGCTGCCGTAGTTGTAGGCGTGCAGACCGAAGTTTTCGGCACTGGGCGCGGACAGGGAGTTGGCGGCAAAGGTGGCGGTGGTGTGACCGGAGGGGTTGACCTCACCGGTCACAACGCGGATGGCGCCGGGCATACCGTAGAAGCCGGGGTTGCCGACCCACAGCACGGCGTCAACATTGTACTCGTCCAGCCAGTCCATCTCCATCGCAAAGACGGAGTTCAGCAGGACGACGGTTTTCTTGAATTTGCCGGAGTCCTTGATTTTCTGGAAGATTGCCTTCTCGTTGTCGTCCAGCTCCAGCATACGCTTGCCCTCATCGTTGACCATCGCAAGGTCGTTGCCCTCGGTGGCAAAGCGGGACAGCGTCACAAACGCGACATCGCCGTAGGACGCAAACGAGTCGGTGACGCTGCCGGTGAACAGCGCCGGGTCATATTCGCCCACGCTGGAAACGCTTCTTTCTTTCGGCGCGGCGGCGGAAGCGTAGGCGTCCAGCACGGTTTGGTTCACGTTGAAGCCGGCATCCTGCAGGGCGTCAACGGGGGTTTTCTGGTAATCCGGGTTCGTGGAGGAACCGCCTGCGGTGCTGCGGAACACCGGGTCGATGCTGCCGCGGCCAAAGACCGTGACGTTGCGCTCAGACTCGGAAAGCGGCAGGGCATTGTTGCGGTTGTAGAGCAGCACGCTGCCCTCTTCTTCTTCCTGCTCACAGAACTGATAAGCGGCTTCGATGTACTTTGCGTAGCTTGCGTCAGACAGGGTGCCGTCAGCGGAGAACTCCGTGCCGCCGTAAGATGCGCCAGCGCCTTCGATGCCGAGTGCGTGGTTGACTTCGCCTTCCTGCTGGAACGCAATAGTCGTTCCGGTCAGGACAAGGTTGGCCACCAGCACAGCCGCGCCGGACAAGCCCAGCCAACGGCGGGACTTGCTTGAGGTTTCCTTTTGTGCCATAGGTTTTTCTCCTTCCTAAACTGTCACAGATGAATGATCCGATGCGCTTGCTGCCAAGGGCTGCGCATTTCCCTTTTGCAGAAGCCTTTCGTATCTTTTTCACAAAGCTATCATAAAGGGAAGTGTTGACCGGGTCAATGCAGTTGGCGCAAATGTCAAAAAACACGGCACAAATGACAAAGAAGAAAAGCGACCGCCTTTCGGCAGTCGCTTTTGGGTTATGCAGTTTCTTTTTGGCTTTTCCCGCAGGGGAAGGTGACAACTAAGTAAAAAATCGAGTCCTCCACAAAGCAGTCTGCCGTGCCGCCGTACAGCTCAGCAATGCTTTTGATGCTTTTTATGCCGTAGCCATGCTCCTCGGTATCCTGCTTGGTTGTGACGATAGCGCCGTCCCGCAGCGTCGGCGGTGCGGGGGTGTAGTTCTGCACGCGGATGACCGCCATGTCACGGCAGCGGCTGATGTCCAGTGTGATGACCCGCTTAGACGCATCGCTTACCTGCGTCAGACACTCAATGGCATTGTCCAGCGCATTGCCCAGCAGGGAGTAAATGTGGTAGTGCTTCATATTCTCCAGACAGCTGCCGTCTGCCGAGCAGACCAGTTGAATACCTGCCTGCCCGCAGAGTGCCGATTTTTGGGTCAGTGTGATGTCCAGCGCCTTATTCCCGGTGAAATAGCGCAGGTTCAGGTTGTTCATCTCTTCTTCCAGACGGGCGCGTTCCTCATCTGTGGCGCGGGAATACTGCTGTTTCAGGTCATGGTAGCGGATGTTGATTTTTTCCATGTCTTTTTTTGCCTGCTCATACTGCTGCTTGTCACATTCCAGCAGCTGCGCCAGCATTTCATTTTCGTGTTCCAGACTCTTGATGCTGCAATTTGAAAATTCCAGCGCCAGAATCGTGATGGCAAACAGGATGCAGAACGCATTCAGCGCCAGATAGGCGGTTGGGTAGGACTCTGCGCTGCTGTCCAGGACATCCTCCAGCACAACACTCAGGTAGACCGCGGCAATCAGGAAAAAGCCGGAGTAAAGCACGGTCTTGACATTGTCAAACAGCAGGCACCCGCGCCGGATGCGCAGGGTGAACAGCAGGTAGATGACCAGGCAGACCACAAGGTTGCTGAAAAGCAGAATGACAAAGTCAACGCGCCTGTCCGTGCGCCCATGCTGAATCAGCCAAAAAATGGGCATATAGGCCAGCTTACTGGCAATGTGCTGCACCGCGTAGGCACAGGTTGTATAAAACAGGGCGTGCAGCGGGCTGCAGTCAAAGCTGAACCATATCAGGTCAAACAGCAGCGTCGTATACAGCAGCAATTTTGCCCAAAGCGGCAGGAATGCCAGGGTGTCCGTCAGCGCAAGAAAGGCCCATACACCCGCCGCCAACCGCGGAACGAAGCAGCTGCGGCGCTGCCCCCACGGGACAAACAGGCCAGCGCATAGAATCATACCCAGCTGGATTTGCTGGTTCAGTATCCAATTTATGACCGGCACGGGTCTTCCCACTCCTTTTTTGCCATATATCGGGAGAATGCCTCGGTAAAGGCGTCCTTGTAGGTGCGCCCGATGGGCAGTGCCGCCCCGCCGATATAGACATTCATACGGCTTACCGCCGTGATACAGCGCAGGTTCACAAGATAACTGGCACTGCATCGCACAAAGCCGTAGGGCGTCAGCTGCGTCGCGATTTCCTGCATCGAACCGCGGTTTTTGATGATCTCGGTCTTACCGTCCCCGCCGCACAGGTTGTACAGCAGGTCGTGCTGGCGCACCTCCACATAGGCGATTTCCGCTGCATCCAGCAGCCGCGTCACGGTGCCGTCCTTGACGACAATGTGCGGCGGCGCAGTCTTTTGACCGGCGCGCTTTTGCAGCACCTTCAGCGCCCGCGTCAGATACATATGGAAGGAGTACCACTGTATCGGCTTTACAATAAAGCCCAGCGCCCCGACACTGTACCCGTTCAGCGCGAATTGCTGCAAATTCGTGCAAAAAATGAGGATGACGTCTTGATCTGTCTCCCGGATTTTTTCGGCCAGTTCCATGCCGGACATCTGCGGCATATCAATGTCCAGATATAAAATGTCAAAATCACGGTCTTGCGCCGCCAGATAGACTGCCGCACAGTCGAACTCCTGTACGTTCAGTTCTGTGCCGTTCTCCGCGCCAAACCGCGCCAGTGCCTGTTTCAGTTGGTCTCTTTCTTGTTTTTCATCGTCCACAATGCCGATTCGGATCATCGTGCGTTCCTCCCTCCGCGCAAGGATCTATACAAATATGATATACCCCCGAACGCAGCCGCGTCAACCTTTTACGAGCGAATCGTCCAATTTTTCCAAGATATTTTCGGAATGCTGCGTGCTGCGCATGGAAGATTTTTGACCACCGTTTGACCACTACGGTGGCAAAATAACAGCACAGCCCCCGCCAGAAACTCATAGAGCTTGGCGGGGGCTGTACTATTTTAATCAGCCAATATTTAAATCAGGCCCATCAGGCTGGGCAGGCCCAGAGACAGAGCCGGGATGTAGGTGACAGCCAACAGGGCGGCAACCAGTGCCACAAAGTAGGGGATCAGCTTGGACGTGACCTGCTCGATGGAGACATGGCCGATACCGCAGCCGACGAACAGAACCGAGCCGACCGGCGGGGGGATGTTGCCCAGGCACATATTGAAGATCAGCATAACGCCGAACTGGATCTCCGTCATGCCAAAGCTGGTGGCGATGGGCAGGAAGATCGGGGTGAAAATCAGGATGGCCGGGGTGATGTCCATGAACATGCCGATGACCAGCAGGATGATGTTCATGAGCAGGAAGATGATGTACTTGTTTTCAGTCAGGCTCATCAGGCCGTTGGAGATGGCTGCCGGGATGCCGGAGTAGGCCATAACGAAGGACATGGCAGAGGAGGCAGAAATCAGGAACAGGATGATGCCGGACGTTTTGGCGGAGTTGAGCAGGATGCCAAGGAAGCCTTTGAAGTCGATGCTCTTATAGACGATGGAAAGAATCAGGCAGTAGAGAACCGCGACACCTGCGCCCTCAGTGGCGGTGAAGATACCGGAGACGATGCCGCCGATGACAATGACGATCAGCAGCAGAGACGGCACGGCGTCCCAGACGGTCTTGGCAATGCTCTGGCTGTGGTCAATGCCGGTGGCTTTCATGCCAGCCTTTTTTGCGCCGATAAACGCAACGACCATGCAGCACAGGCCCATCAGGATGCCGGGAATGTAACCGGCCATGAACAGCGTGGAGATGGAGACACCGCCCGCGACGGTGGAGTAGACAATGAAGGCAGACGTCGGGGGAATCAGCAGGCCGGTGGGGGCGGAGGCAATGTTGGCGGCGGCGGAGTAGGCGGGGTCGTAGCCGTTTTCTTCCTCAATGGGGCTGATGCAGCCGCCCATGGCGGATGCGGCAGCAACGGAGGAGCCGGACAGCGCACCGAACAGCATGTTGCCCAGGATATTGGCCTGCGCCATGGAGCCGGGGATCTTGCCGACGAACAGCTGGGCAAAGTTGACCAGGCGCTTGGCAATACCGCCGTTATTCATGATGTTGCCGGCCAGAATGAACAGGGGCACAGCAAGCAGCGAGAAGCTCTCCACGCCGGAGTTCATCTTCTGCATCGTGATAAAGGTGATCTGGTCCCAGGACAGGGTGGACATGGCGGTCACGATAGACGACGCCACAATGCTGATGGAGATAGGCACGCCGAGGAACAGCAGCACGCCGAACACGGCGAACAGGATAACGGTGGTCATGGTGATACTCATTTGTCTGCACCCTCCTTGGATTCAACTTTTTCGCCGGTGACGTCCTCATAGATGTTGATGATCTGCGCCAGGACGATGAACACGCCGGAAATCGGGGCGATGGAGTAAACCAGGCTGCGGGGAATACCCAGCAGGGCCGAGAACTCGCGGCTGGCAGAGACAGCCAGCTTAAAGCCGCCGATAGTGAATACGAAGATGGCCATCAGCAGAATCAGACCATCTATGACCACCAGCAGGGCGGTGTGCGCCTTGCCGGTGAATTTGTCGCGGATGAGGGTCAGGGACATGTGCTCCCGGGTGGAGAAGGCGTAGGCCGCGCCGATGAAGCCGGTCCAGATCAGGCTGTAGCGGACAAGCTCCTCGGTGAAAGCCACGGGGCTGTTGAGGATATAGCGGGAGAAAACCTGAATCAGAACCAGCACCGTCATAAAGGTAAGCAGTACGGCACAGGCAATGCTCAAAATTTTGTCCATCCAGAATTTGATGGCAGCAAAGGTGTTTTTCATGGCTTACTCCTCCCCTCTTGCGGCGTCGATGGTATCCAGCAGCGTCTTGACGCCGGGATACTGCTCCTCGTAGGCTTCGATCATGGGCTGGGTTGCCTCGCGGAAGGCTTCCTTGTCGACGTCATAGACGAACTCAACGCCCATCGTCTCCTGTGCTTCCTTGACGGCCTCCTCCACAGCGGTGTCCCACATGACCTTGTGGGCATCGGTGGAATCGTGGGCGGCCTCCAGAATGATTTCCTGATCCTCGGGGCTGATGGTCTCCCAGACCTTCTCACTCATGATGAGGACGTCGGGGATCATGGCGTGCTGATCCACCGAGTAGACCTTGCAGACCTCGCCGTGCTTGCCGGTGGTCAGGGCGGTCTCGTTGTTCTCGGTGCCGTCAATGATGCCGGTCTGCAGCGAGGTGTAAACGTCACCGTAGGACATGGCGACGGGAATGCCGCCCAGATAGCTCATCATGTCGGTCTGGCTCTTCATATCCTGCACGCGGATCTTCAGGCCCTTCAGGTCGGCGGGCGTGCGGATGGCGCGATCCTTCGTGTAGAAGGAGCGTGCGCCAGAGGTGTAATAGGTCAGCGTGACAAAGCCGTCGTCACCGGTGGAGAGGAAGAAGTCCTGCATCTCCTGCGAGTCCATGACATGGTAGAAGTCATCGGTATCGTTGAAGATATAGGGCAGGCCGAAGGTGTTGAAGGCATCGTTGTAGGTAGCAAGACCGGGTGCAGAAACCTTGGTCATGGCGATAACGCCGGCCTGCAGCTGCTCAAGGTTCTCGTTTTCGCTGCCGAGCTGGCCGTTGGGGAAAATCTTGACCTGGATGCGGCCATCGGTCTTTTCAGCGACCTCGTCCGCGAACTGGGTCATGGCGATGTGGACAGTGTGGGTCTCGGACAGGCCGTGGGCCAGAGTCAGCACCAGCGGATTCTCAGCGCTGTAGCCGGTGGAGTCGGCGGTGGTGCCGGACGCGCCGCAGCCGGTCATAACACCCAGACTGAGCGCAGCCGCAGCAGCCAATGCTGCGAATTTTTTGAACATAGTATTTCTCCTTCTTGTATGTATGCCGTTTTCCCCTTGGCCCCCTCTGAGAGGGGGCTGCCGCCGCAGCGGCTGGGGGAGAGAACCGTGCCATTACCCGAAATATTTCGGGCTGCGGCAAGGTTCAACCCCTCCGCCCCTACGGGGCACCTCCCCTGCTAGGGGAGGCAAGAAGCCGGGTTACATCCCGATCAAATCAAACTGTTCGAACGAGACAAGTACCTCGTGATCCTTCTTGGGGTTGGGGTATTTGATCTGGACGCTCTTGAGGCGCTGGCTGTAGTACCAGCCGCTCTCGGCCTCCTCAAACTTGCGGCGGTGCA
>ERZ772969.581-NODE-581-length-33618-cov-3.973334_pt1 | contig 33618 bp, 31 predicted proteins | sample MGYA00511676_ERZ772969 | MGnify/ENA primary metagenome ERZ772969 (study PRJEB29015, sample SAMEA2737651) | human gut metagenome | biome: human gut; feature: human-associated habitat; material: faeces | place: China | collected 2012 ... | reverse complement strand
GGTTATACCCAGCGAGCCGAGCCACCCGTTTTACGGGTGGCGGCGACTTTCAGATTCACTTCTTTTTGCAGATATAGAGCAGATGGCTTGAGTTGCCAAGCAACTCCCGCTTTTCACAGATCGTAAGGTGATACCGTGAAAATGCTTCCAATTCTTCCTCCGACATCACGAAATCACTTCGTCTCTCTGCAAGCTCCAGTATACCGTCTGCCGCCGCTGTTACCAGATGCTCCACATGTTTCCCTTCAAACAACTGTTCAAATTCTACAATGTCATAGCCTGTAAAAAGCTGTTCCTCAAAATGTTGTACTTTATCACCTGCAAAATTTGCGTCCAGCCCGGCAATCAGATTCCCATCCAGATAATTATTAAAAAGAATCGCGTAGGCTGAGAGAAAGGCTATCAGAATCACCCCATTCTCTTTCGTCACTCGGATTGCCTCATCCAGCGCTTTATGTACGTCCTCTGTCTGATAAAGGTGATACATCGGACCAAACAATAATGTGCTGTCAAATGTTCCATCCTCAAATCTGTCAAGCTTCAAGGCATCTCCCTGAAAAGCTTGGATTGTTTTCAAATCACTGCTATTTTTCTTTAATTTGTTGAGATTATGTTCCACCAGCTCTACTGCTGTCACGTCATACCCCTCTTTTGCCAAAGCAATGGAATATCTGCCTGTCCCCGCACCGATCTCCAATATTTTTGCACCACTGTGTATGAAGCGATGAACATACTCCATTGTCGTCCTATATTCCAGCTGTCCACATCTGCTTTGATTTAACCGTACATCTTCATCAACTTGATTATAAAATGAGTTGATGATCTGGACTCTCTGCCCCATTACGTCCCCCCTCAAATCCTACTCGGATGCCATATGACCATTTTAAAAGCGACTTTCTCATCTAAAAATTATTTTCCACCCTTTTCAAAGAAAAAGGACTTATTGCGCAAAAAGCCAAGCTCACGATAATTCATGATCTGCTCCGTGCTTCCGATAAAGAGTACGCCGCCCGGCGTAAGCGCCCGATAAAATTTTGCATAAATCTCATCCTTCGCCTCCTCGGTGAAGTAGATCACGACATTCCTGCACACGATCAGATGACAGCCGCTTGGATAAGCGTCCTTTAAGAGATCATGCTCCTTAAACTCAACGCGTCTTTTCACTGCATCGGAAATCTGATACGAATTTCCCACCTTCGTAAAGTATTTCCGCTTGAAATCATCCGGCACTGCAGCAATGCTTTTCTCATTGTAAAGTCCCATACGCGCCGTATCTAACACCTGCTTGTCAATATCCGTCGCAATGATGCGGATATTCTCAAGCGGCAAATGTCTTGAAAGCGCCATCACCAGCGAATATGGCTCATCTCCCGTCGAGCACGCAGCGCTCCATATCTTCAGAGTCTTTCCATGCGTTTGGATCAGCTTTGGAAAAACCTCATTTTCCAAAATCCTCCACTGCTCAGGATTTCTGTAAAATTCCGATACATTGATCGTAAGAAAGTTGATGAACTGCTCAAACTTTTCCTTATCCTTCTTGATCAACGCCACATACGCATCATAGCTGTCAATTTTATTCTTCATGATCAGCGTATTGATTCTGCGGCGCATCTGTTTTTCCTTGTACGCATTCAGGTCGATCTTTGAGAGCATGAGAATATCCCGTTTAAACTTCTCATAGTTGTCCGTCTCGAGCATTCCTTATCCTCCGTTTCACTATCCATTATTTAGTAAAAATAGGCTTCCACAGATGTGGAAGCCTATTCAACATCTCTTATTCTTCTTCCTGTGCCACAGCCTCAATATCTACATCTGCAACATCTGTATCGTCCGTCTCATCTGACGCTGTCAAAGCCTTCATTGATAAGCTGATCTTCTTCTCATCCTCGTTGAAGTCAACAATCTTGGCTTCTACCTCCTGACCAACCTTTAAGACGTCTGACGGCTTCTCCACATGATCTCTGGAGATCTGTGATACATGAAGCAGCGCGTCAACACCCGGCGCTAACTCAACGAAAGCTCCGAAATCTGTCATTCTGGCAACCTTGCCTGTTACGATATTTCCGATTGCAAATTTCTCAGCAGCGCCGTTCCACGGATTCTCAGCCGGGAACTTCATACTAAGGGCAATCTTTGTCTCATTAATATCCTTAATAAATACCTTTACGGTTTCACCGACATTAAATACCTTCTTCGGGCTCTCCACTCTGCCCCATGACATCTCGGAAATATGAAGCAGCCCGTCTGCACCGCCCAAGTCAATAAACGCACCAAAATCAGTTACATTCTTTACTGTTCCTTCCAGAACGTCGCCAACCTTGATCTTTGCAAACAGCTCCTTCTGCTGCTCTAACTTTCTTGCAACCAAAAGCTGCTTTCTGTCGCCGATGATCCTTCTGCGCTTCGGATTAAACTCGCTGATCACAAACTCGATCTCCTGATCCTTATACTTTGTCAGATCCTTCTCATAGGAATCTGATACAAGGCTTGCCGGGATAAAGACTCTTGTCTCGTCAACGATCACGCATAAGCCGCCGTCTAATACCTGTGCAACCTTTGCAGTCAGAACCTCCTTATTCTCGAAGGCTTCCTCTAATCGCTTGCTTCCCTTCTCGGCAGCCAGACGCTTATAGGTCAGCATAACCTGTCCCTCACCGTCGTTTACTTTTAAAACCTTCGCCTCCATCGTGTCACCGACAGACACCATAGTTGTCAGGTCCACGTTAGACTCGTTGGTATATTCATTGCGCGTAATGATTCCGTCTGCCTTGTAGCCGATATTCAAAACGATCTCATCAGGTTTCACATCGATAACGGTACCCTCAACTACCTCTCCATTTCTTATTGTTTTAAATGATTCTTCCAGCATTTGTTCAAAGCTCATTTCTGACATTCTTTTGAACCTCCTCAATAATATTGTTTGGGGTAGAAGCCCCTGCGGTAATACCTACGTTATCGACAGGCTTAAAGCCGGCTGGCTCTAAATCCTTTACAGTTTGTATATAGTAAGTATTTTTGCATTCTTTTTTGCATATTTCAAATAGCTTCTGCGTATTGGAACTGTTCCTGCCGCCGATCACGATCATCGCGTCTGACTTGCCCGCAAGCGCCTTCGCTTCGGTCTGGCGTTCTTCTGTCGCATTACAGATGGTATTTAAAACAATTATATCATACCCTTTTTCCTTGATAATTTCAACTAATTCTTGAAATTTATTGTAATTAAATGTCGTTTGTGATACAATACAGACCTTTTTTCCCTTATCTGCCGTAAAATTTTCCGCATCGTTGCGGTCGCCGATGACCGTTGTGCAGTCTGCGGACGACCAGCTTTTAATCCCCCTGACCTCAGGGTGCGCCTCGTTTCCGACAATGACAATCTGTGCGCCCTCTCTGCTGTGACGCTCCACCAGTCGGTGAATCTTAAGCACAAACGGACATGTCGCGTCCACGACAGAAAATCCAAGCGCCTCAATTTGTTCGCAGACGCCCTTCTCCACACCATGTGCACGGATGATCACCGTTCCCTGCGGCTTATCGCGCAGCTCCTCCATATTCTGCACAACGATCACGCCGCGCTTCTCCAAATCTGAAACGACCTCCTCATTGTGAATGATCGGACCGTAAGTATAGATTGCGCCTCCCTCTGCAAGCCTTTCGTACACGGTATCTACCGCGCGCTTAACGCCGAAGCAGAATCCGGCGCTTTTTGCCAGAGTAACCTTCATATTTATTTTTTCCTTTCTATGATTCCTTTGCCGCCTGCTCGTAAATGCCGCGCAATTTCGCCACGACCTCGTCAATCGTAAGCTCTGAGCTGTCGACCAAAACGGCGTCCTTCGCCTGCTTTAGCGGCGAGGTCTCACGCTCCATATCACGCTTATCACGCGCAATAATATCCTGCTCGATCTCCTCCAGATTACAGGAGATTCCCTTTGCCGCAAGCTCCTCATATCTGCGGCTTGCTCTTGTCCCTGCGCTTGCGGTCAGATAAATCTTCACCTGTGCCTTTGGCAGCACACAGGTACCGATGTCCCTGCCGTCCATGATCACATCCGCCTTATCCGCAAGCTGACGCTGAAGCTCCACCAGCTTCTCTCTGACGATCGGATAAACGCTGGTTGCCGACGCCAGATTGCCGACCTCCTCCGTGCGGATCACGCCGTTGACATTCTCACCGTTTAGGATCACCTGCTGTTCCCCGTTCTCATAGGCAATCGTCACATCTACCCTCGGGCAGGCTGCGGCAACCGCCGCTTCATCCTCCGCCTTAATCCCGTTTGACAGAAAATAATATGCCATTGCGCGGTACATCGCCCCCGTATCAACATAAATAAACCCAAGCTCCTTTGCAAGACGCTTTGCAATCGTACTCTTTCCCGCGCCCGCAGGTCCGTCAATCGCTATATTCATACTCATCCTACTTCCCTCTTTCTCTATAAAATGCTGCTTCCTGCCAGATACCCCGTCGACCATGCGATCTGCAGATTATATCCTCCGGTCATCGCATCCAGATCAAGCACTTCGCCGCAGAAATAAAGATTTCCCACAAGCTTTGACTCCATCGTGGACGGATTGATCTCCTTTACTTTGATCCCGCCGCGCGTGATGATCGCCTCCTTAAAATCGCGCACGCCATTTAACGTTACCGGAAATGCCTTGATCAGCCGCACAAAGCCTTGGCGTTCCTCTCTTGTGACCTCATTGACCTTTTTCTCCGGGGAGATTTTGCTAAGCTCCAGCATCACCGGAATCATTTTTGCCGGAAACAAATGGTCGACGGCATTTTTAAACCGTTTATTCTTTGCCTCCTCAAAATCACGCAGCAGACGCGCGTCAAGCTGCTCAAAAGAAAGCGCCGGCTTTAGATCAATCTCCATTCCCAAAATCTTATTGACAAGCTTCGGTCTGATCGCAGCGCTTGCACTTAAGATCAGCGGTCCGCTGACGCCAAAATGTGTAAACAGCAGCTCACCGAACGCCTCATACAGCAGCTTTTTTCCGTCACGGATGCGCACGGAGATATTTTTCAGTGCAAGCCCCTGCAAACGCGGTACATATTCTTCTTTTGCATAAAATGGCACAAGCGACGGATAGATGTCCGTCACCGTATGACCAAGCTCCCTGGCAAAACGGTAACCGTCTCCGGTCGCCCCTGTCGTCTGATAGGAAAAGCCCCCGGTCGCAACAACCACCGCATCCGCCAAAAGCTCGCTGCCGTCAGAAAGACGCACGCCGTTGACGCACCGCGCCCCCTCCACAGATTTCTTAGATCTATCGGCACAGTCCTTCGTCAAAAGCCGCTCCACCTGTGTATGCAGTCTGACCCTTACCTGCCGTTCCCGCAAAATCCTCTGCAAGACTGCAATGACATCCGAGGAATGATCCGAGACCGGAAAAACACGCCCGCCGCGTTCCACCTTTGTCGCCAGTCCGTTTTTTTCAAAAAAATCAATGACCCACTCATTGTCGTACGCATAGAACGCGCTGTATAAAAACTTTGGATTTGTCATCACATTGGCAAATAATGTGTCCATATCCCCCGCGTTTGTAATATTGCACCGTCCCTTCCCCGTGATGTAGAGCTTCTTTCCAAGCTTCTCATTTTTCTCAAGCAAGGTGACCGTATGCCCGTGCTCTGCGGCAGCGATTGCCGCAAACATCCCCGCCGGTCCTCCGCCGACTACAATGACACTACTCATTAAAATCGCTGTCTCCTATTCTGGCGTAACGCATCTTGATGGAATCATCAATATAATTGATCTCATCGTTTTCATAAACCTGATACTCGTCCCAAATATCCTCAAGCATCTCCAATGTCTTTGCAACCTCTCCCTGCTTTCTCATACACAGCGCGACGATCAGCGCATTGATCACCGAAAGCGGTGCTACCAGTGAATCCACGATCGACGCCATATCGCTTTCTGCGATGAGATTACAAGATGAATAAAGATTCATCGGCGAATGCACGCTGTCTGTTAAGGTAATGACTTTCGCGCTCCGGTTATTGGCAAATTCCATCGCCTTTAGCGTGCGCATGGAATAGCGCGGAAAGCTGATACCGATGATCACATCCTCCTTGCCGATGCGCACCATCTGCTCAAAAATCTCACTCGAGCTGCTTGTCTGAAGCAAATGTACATTATCAAACATCAGCGTAAAATAAAAGGAGAGAAAGCCTGCGAGCGGTGCACAGCTTCGGATGCCGATAATATAGATATGCTTTGCGGAAAGAATCGTATCGACTGCAAGCTGAAACGCATTTTCATCAATCTTCTCCAATGTTGCCTGTATCTTATCCGCATCGGATTTGAGCACAGACTCTAAAATTTTTGACTGGCTGATCCTCCCGTAGGTGACCTCCATGCGCTGGATCGAATTGAGCTTGTTGCGCACAAGCTCCTCGAGCGCACTCTGAAATTCAGGGTAACCCTTATAACCCAAATGCATCGCAAAACGCACGACTGTCGATTCACTGACCCCCACCACTTCTCCGAGCTTTGCGGCTGTCAAAAAGACTGCTTTATCATAATTATCCGTTATATAGGTCGCCAGCAGCTTCTGCCCCTTGCTCAGCCTGCCGTACGCATCATTGATGCGATTGCTCAGGTCATTCGTTTTGCCCATAATCATCCTCCCGAAATCGCCAATAGTTAGATTATATCAAATATGATTTTTTTTTCAAGAACAGGAAAAATGATTTTACATATAATAAGAAAAAGGCGGCTTTCAACAGCCGCTGACAGTGTCAAAGAATATGGAGAAAATCTAGTATGAGAGACGTCACACCCGCACAGGAATTTTTATGGGCTCTGCAAAACAGGCAGCCGGACGCGATGGCATGGGTAACAGGAAGCCCCGCCGCGCCCGACCTCTCCGGTCTCGTCAAATTTTATATGACAAATTATGGCGGCATACTGGTAGAGGCGGAAATCTTCGGACTTCCCAATCTAAGAGAGGGCGGAAGCTCCGATTTCTATGGAATGCACATCCATGAATACGGCGATTGCTCCGATAACTTTATCCACACAGGCGACCACTATTCACGCCAAAAAGCGCCGCATCCGCAGCATACCGGAGACCTGCCTCCGCTGCTTGGCAATCAGGGCTATGCATGGACTTCATTTTATGACAAGCGCTTCGGCATTCCGGAAATTCTCGGACGCTCCGTCATTATCCATCGTATGCCGGATGATTTTATGACACAGCCCTCCGGAAACTCCGGGGAAAAAATTGGCTGCGGCGTGATACGCTAATATCTGTAATATGCCGCATCGCATTTGACAGAAAAATCCGGCAGGGAAGGCAGTCTTTTGCCCTCTTTGCCGGATTTTCCCGTTCATTCATACGAAATGCTTATGCCCCAAAAAGCACTTCGTGCCATACTTTTACTTAGACCGGATAAGCGCCGTTCTTGGTGTCGGCAATCGTTACGTCTACCTTCTTCTGCTGCGCCTCGCGGTATTTGAAAAATTCAGTTGCAACCTGTGGGAACAGTGCATAGGAAAGAATGTCCTCATCCTGCTGTTTCCACTGCTTCATCTCCTCCTCAAGCTTTGCAAGCTCCGGCTCAAGCAGATCAGCCGGACGGCAGGTGATCGCATTCTTCTTCTCCTCACCGAGAACCTTATCTACGACTTCCGGATTAAACGGCTTTACCGTCTGACCATACTTTCCGAGAAGAACGTCCTTCGTCTCCTTCGTCGCTACCTTGTACCGCTCGCCCATCAGCACATTAAAGACTGCCTGTGTACCGACGATCTGAGAGGACGGTGTAACAAGCGGCGGCTCACCGAGGTCTTTGCGCACACGCGGCACTTCTGCAAGCACTTCCTCATATTTATCCTCCTTGCCCTGCTCCTTCAGCTGAGAGATCAGATTGGAAAGCATACCGCCCGGCACCTGATACAATAAGGTCTTAATATTCACGCCCAATACCTTTGGATTCATCAGACCGCTCTCCAATGCTTCCTCGCGCATCGGACGGAAGTAATCCGCGATCTCTGCCAGCTTGTTCTGGTCTAGACCGGTATCAAAAGCGCTTCCCTTAAACGCCTCCACCATAACCTCAGTTGCAGGCTGGGAAGTGCCAAGCGCAAACGGTGACATCGCAGTATCGATAATATCACATCCTGCCTCAACGGCTTTCATGTAGGTCATGGAAGCAACACCCGAGGTATAATGCGTATGAAGCTCGATCGGAAGGCTTGTGGAATCCTTAAGCGCACGCACCAGCACATCCGCCTCCTGCGGCACTAAAAGTCCCGCCATATCCTTGATGCAGATGGAATCCGCCCCCATCTCCTCGATTTTCTTTGCCATCTCGGTCCAGTACTCTAAGGTATAGGCATCCCCTAAGGTGTAGGACAATGCAACCTGTGCATGGCCTTTCTCCTTATTGCAGGCAGTCACTGCTGTCTGCAAATTGCGCAGATCATTCAGACAGTCAAAGATACGGATGATGTCAATACCATTGGCAATGGACTTCTGTACAAAGTACTCTACCACATCGTCCGCATACGGACGGTAGCCTAAGATATTCTGTCCGCGGAACAGCATCTGAAGCTTTGTATTCTTAAAACCGTCTCTTAGCTTACGCAGACGCTCCCACGGATCTTCCTTTAAGAAACGAAGGGATGCGTCAAAGGTAGCGCCGCCCCAGCACTCTACGGCATGGAAACCAACCTGATCCATCTTTTCTACGATCGGCAGCATCTGCTCTGTTGTCATTCTTGTCGCGATCAGAGACTGGTGCGCGTCGCGCAGGATCGTCTCTGTGATTTTTAAAGGTTTCTTAACAGCTTCTGACATTACTCTATCCTCCTATATACCAAAGATCGCCATAAATACGCCGGCTGCTACTGCAGTACCGATGACGCCGGCAACGTTTGGTCCCATTGCATGCATAAGTAAAAAGTTTGTCGGATCTTCCTCTGCGCCGACCTTCTGCGATACGCGGGCAGCCATCGGAACAGCGGACACTCCGGCAGAACCGATCAGAGGATTGATCTTGCCTCCCGTAACCTTGTACAGCAGCTTACCGAACAATACGCCTGCCGCCGTGCCAAACATAAATGCTACCAGACCAAGTCCGACGATCTTTAAGGTTGTTATGTTTAAGAATGCCTCTGCACTTGTGGACGCTCCCACGGAGGTGCCCAGCAGGATCACAACGATGTACATCAGCGCATTTGACGCTGTATCTGTCAGCTGACGGACAACGCCGCACTCACGGAACAGGTTTCCGAGCATCAGCATACCTACAAGCGGAGCCGTTGTCGGAAGAATCGTACATACTACAATCGTTACGACGATCGGGAATAAGATCTTCTCTAATTTTGAGACAGGTCTTAAATTGTTCATCTTGACCGCGCGCTCTTTCTTTGTCGTAAGCAGCTTCATGATCGGCGGCTGGATGACCGGAACAAGCGCCATATAGGAATACGCCGCTACGGCGATCGGTCCCATAAGACCCGACTGCCCAAGCTTTCCTGCAAGGAAAATAGAGGTCGGACCATCTGCTCCGCCGATAATTGACACCGCAGCCGCAGCCTTGTCGTTAAAGCCCCACAAAATTGCAAGAAAGTATGCGCCGAAAATTCCAAACTGCGCAGCCGCTCCCAAAAGGAAGCTTGTCGGATTTGCGATCAGCGGTCCAAAGTCCGTCATCGCGCCAACCCCTAAGAATATCAAAGAAGGCAGGATCGACCATTCATCCAACACATAAAAATAATGCAATAATCCACCTACACCATTACTCATCTGCTCCGGGCTTGCAAAAATATCAGGATAGATATTTACAAGCAGCATACCGAAGGCAATCGGAACGAGCAGCAACGGCTCAAACCCCTTTGCGATCGCCAGATACAGGAAAATGCACGCAACAAGGATCATCACATAATTTCCCCATGTCAGGTTAAAGAAAGCGGTCTGCTGCAGGAGGTTGCCCATTGTCTCTGTAAAATAGCTCATTGTCTTCCTCCTAATAAACTTAGTTTAACGTTGCAAGTAATGCTCCCGCCTCTACCATATCGCCGACATTTACATCAATGCTTGCAACGGTTCCGTCCTCAGTTGCGACAACCGGAGTCTCCATCTTCATAATCTCAAGAATCAGGATGGTATCTCCTTTTTTCACCGCCGTTCCGACAGAACTTTCAATCTTAAATACCTTTCCGGCTGCTCCCGCCTCGATCTTAACACTTCCGGCTCCCGCTGATGCCGCAGGCGCTGCCGGTGCAGGAGCCGCTGCTGCTGCGCGTCTTGGCGCTGCCGCAGGCGCGCTCACTGTACCGTTCTCCTCTACGGTCACATCATAAACCGTTCCATTTACTGTAATCGTATAGCTTTTCATTCAATTTTCCTCCTTTATATCATCCAAACTCAAATATTATTTAAAAACTTAGAACTTCTTAACGAAATGCCCTCCGGCATACTAATTGCTCTCGAAAGTTCGCCCTGCGAACTTTCAATCCAACGAATCCACTTGAAGTTCAAATATTTCTCACGAAAGTTCGCCCTCCGAACTTTCAATCCAACGAATCCAATGGTTCGTTGGATTTAGCGCCTGTGAATCGAACGAACCACAAAGGAATCCGCCGATGTTCCCTCACTTGCAGCGATCGCCGCAGAGATGACTGCCACAAGCTCCAGATCATCTGTAAGTGGCTGAACAGGCTGCTCTGCCGCCTGTGTTACCTCCGTCTGCTTTTCCTGCGTCTTTCCCCTTCCGCTCATCTTATCTGAAAGCACGGAAATATACCTAAAGCAATAAATAATGAGGCTGATCAAAATCAATACCGCAAAGACAGTGCCCATACCCATTAAGGTATTTAACGCCGCCTTTTCCATCTTCTCACCCATCGTATACACGAGGTCTACGCCTGTATCTACAAGTTCCACCTGCTTCGTCTCATAATCATATGCAAGCACGAAGGTCATGCAGAGCTCACGTTCTTCATAGATGATCACCTGCTCCAAGGTCAGCGTATCCTGCGCCTCGCTCAAAGAAAAGGTTCCCATCCCCTGATAAGCGCCAAGCTCCGGAACCAGCTTGATCCAGTTCTCAAACAGCTTTACATATACGTCATCTGCATTTGCCCCGACATACGCCAGCTCGTCCGTACTCATGGCAGTCAGCTGCTGGACATTCTGACTCATGATCGTCTCACAATCCGAATATGTCAGACCGTAAAAGTCAAACGTATCCTTATCAATGCCGCAGGCAGTCAGACCAAGCGCCAGCATCAGCAGGCAAAGCATAAGAGCTATTTTCTTCTTCATAAACTTCACCTTTCTATTTTGTTCTGTGCTTTTTCTCCGGTTGGGGCGCGTATTTGGTATACAACAGCTCAAACGCGTTCACAAGATACTTTCTCGTATCTGCCGGATCAAGAATGAAATCAACATAACCTCTTTTTGCCGCTGTCACAACGCTTCCCTGCAGGGCGTCGTATTCCTCTGCCCTCTTAGAAAGCTCCTCTGCGGAAGCGTCCGCATACATGATCTTTGCCGCAAGCGCAGCGTCCATCGTGCCGATCCGTGCACCTTCCCATGCATATACAAAATCCGCACCGATCGCTTTGGAATTCATCGCCACATAAGCGCTTCCGTACGCATCTGCGGTGATCAGGTTGACCTTCGGGCAGGTTGCCCCGGCAAACGCTGCGGTCAGATGTGCGAGCGCCTTCGCAAGCTTCTTCTCACTGCACATACATGCCCGATAGCCTTTTACATTCGTCAGTGTCAGCACCGGAATGCCAAAGGCGTCACAGAACTGCACAAACTCGGCTGCCTTTTCACAGCCCTTCGCATAGAGGACGTTTTCAAACTCTCCCGTCTTTTTGCCCTCCTCGTCATAGATCTCCGTGCAGTTGGCAACCGCGCCGACTGTCATGCCGTTTAGCTTGATAAAACCGGTCACCATATTTCTTGCATATCCCGCCTTTGTCTCGAAAAATGCATGTCCGTCAGAAAGCTCAGACAGCAGATATCTCGGATCGCCCTTCATCGCCTCCATATTCTCGCACACACGATTGAGATCATCACTGCACTCGCAGGTATAAACCTCTCCCTCATTATTTAACGGAAGCATACCTACGAGCGTACGGATGTCTGCAAGGATCTGCTCCTGCGTTCCAACCGCATCGACACAGCCGTTCTCATCCGCAGCAAACGCCGCCGAGGCAGTATCGCACTGCTCCGTGCGGTTGCCGTCGATCGCGTTTGGCGAATTAATGAACATCCGTCCCTTGCTCTCCTCGATAAAAACAAAATCACAGAGCGCAGAAACAACGGACAGCCCGCCGCCGCAGCTTCCAAATATCGCGGCAATCTGCGGAACAACACCGGAAGCAGCCGTCTGTTTCGCATAAATCTGCCCCAGACCCTCCAGCGCATCCACGGACTCCTGCAAACGAACGCCCGCACAATCAATAAAGCCGATCACCGGAGCTCCCAGCTTCATCGCCATATCATATACAGCCGCAATCTTCTTTGCATGCATCTCGCCGATGGTGCCGTTTAATACCGAGGCATTCTGGCTGTAAACAAATACCAGATTGCCGTCGATCAATCCATGTCCCGTGATCACCCCGTCGGAAGGCATATCCGCTGCCGCAAGATTAAAATCTGTGCTTCTTGCCGTCACGAGAGAACCGATTTCTACAAAGCTGTTCTCATCGACTAACCCGAGAATGCGCTGCATCGCCGGGCTACCATTACTACTATTCATCCCTTTTCCCTCCATCTATAAATTGTTTTCCATATTATGTAATATGGATTCATAGTGAATAAAATCATTGCGGGCTTATGTAAAAAATTAACAAATTCCGCTAGCATAGATTATAGTTTATTTGTACTAATATTTCAAGCAAATTGTTAATTTTTTGACATTTTCATAGCATTTCTTTTCCGGAAAGCCAGAGCAACTCCACGGTGCGCGCCAGACACCAGCCATAATCGATTTTTGGAATCTCATTTTGCGCCGTAACTGGACGCTCCCCTATGACTGCTCCGTCCAGCTCATAAATGACCTTTCCAAGATCAGCTCCTGCCTCTACCGGCGCCTCAAGCTGTGAGGCAATACGATAGCTTACGGTGATCTCCTCCCCTTCCTTGAGCAAAAATTCTTCCTCTCCCTGATAATCACCGATCCCCGGCATCACCCAGAGAGCTTCTCCGATATTTTCTCCCTGTCCTCCGCTCACCGGAATCGGCTCAGGTTTTTCCAGTTGTATTTCCGACATATTTTTTTTCGCATAATTCTCAATACCATAAGTCATCAGCTTTTTCGTATCTGACCACTTATAGGTCTTATTATTTGGCCATCCGCAGGCAAGCAGCGCCACGATATAGGTTCTGCCGTCACGCTCCAGCGCCCCCACATAGCAGTAGCCCGCGGTTCCGGTAAACCCGGTTTTTCCCGAAAGCGCCCCGTCCATCATCTGCAAAAATGCATTGTGATTGCTGCACTGATAGGAGGAGGTTCCGTCCACGTCCGTAAAGCTGTAGCTTCCCGCCCTTGTAATCTCCAAAAATTCCGCTGCCTTCGGAGATAATTTGATACAGTAGCGCATGATCTTTGCAAGATCCTCCGCCGTCGTATGATGAAAGCCTCCGTCATCGGTACCGTCCAGCCCGTTCGGCGTGACAAAATGCGTGTCCTTACACCCGATTTCCTCTGCCTTCCGGTTCATCAGCTCCGCAAATCCAACAACATCGCCGGCAATATGCTCGGCGATGACCACCGCACAGTCATTAAACGATTCCAGCATCAAACCGTAGAGCATATCCTTTAGATAAAAGGTCTGCCCCTCCCGCATCCCAAGCCGTACCTTCGGCTGCGAAGCCGCATATGCAGAAACATTTGCCTGACTTTCCAGATCACAATTTTCCAGTGCAAGGATGCAGGTCAAAATCTTTGTCGTGCTGGCATTTGCCATTGCCTCATATCCGTTTTTTTCGTACAGCACACGTCCTGAAGCTCCATCCATCAAAACTGCCGCTTTTGCATAAAGCTCCGTCTCCTTCGGCGGCTCTGCTCCGGAAACCTTAAGACCGGACGCCGCCAGAAGGCATGCGCAAAGAATCATTGCTATAATTCGTCGATACACCATATGCTCCGCAAATCACATTCACAAATTTATATGCATCGCGCCGGCGCTTCATACACAAAAAGGCGCGCCTCCACCTTTCGGGTGAAAGCGCGCCCATTTCCCTTCCTGCAATGGACAGTTCACAGCAGCTGTGATCCCTTATTTTTCCGCAAAGACAGCTAGACGTCCATTTTTAAATGCATCTCTGCCTCCGCCTCCTGCTTAAATTCCTCTACCTGAACCGGATTTAACACCGGAAGCTCATCGACAGACTGAACGCCGAAGCTTCTTAAGAACTCCTCGGTCGTCCCAAACAACAGCGGTCTGCCCGGAGCATCCAGCCGTCCCAGCTCACAAACCAGATGATATTCCACCAGCTTATTGACTGCATGATCGCTGGAAACACCTCGGATCTTCTCAATCTCCTGCTTTGTGATCGGCTGCTTGTAGGCGATGATCGAAAGCGTCTCAAGCAAAACATCCGTCAGCACATGACGCTTCGGCTGCTTCGCTACCCTGATCAGATACTCATACATCTCCGTCTTTGTGCACATCTGATAGGAGCCGTCCAGCTCAATGATCTGAACGCCGAACGCCTCATCCTCATACCGTTTGATCATGCGCCCAAGCAGCTCCCTTGTCTGCTCCTTCTCAAGCTCAAGCGCCGCCGCCAGCTTCTCAAGCTCTACAGATTCCCCCATCGTAAAAAGAATTGCCTCTATGATTGCCTGATACTTCTTTTCTTCCATCCCTCATTCTCCATATCATCTTTCTTATGCCACGATTTTTGAACGGATCAAAATATCGTCAAAGGTATGCTCCTGAGAAATAAAAATCTTGCCGACCTTCATCAGCTCCAAAATGGCAAGAAAGGTCACAATGATCTCCATTTTGCCCGCCTGCGCCTCCAAAAGCTGCCGAAAACGAAACGCGCTGTGCAGTCTGCAGTATTCCTCCAGATACGCCATCTTTTCCGAGAGGGAGACCTCCTCCTTCTCAATCTTTCCGAACTTCGAGCGCACCGGATCGATCTTGTCCGCCTGCTTTTTCATAATGGATTTAAAAATCTCATTTAATTTTGCAAGCGTCACATCGGAAACGAGTTCCCCAAGATCGACCGGTGTCTCATAATCCGCCACCTCCGGCGGGATCGTCGGCGCTTTAAAGAGCACGCGCTCCGCATCCATCTGCCGGTCGCGCAGCTCATATGCCATGCACTTGTACATCTTATATTCCAAAAGCTGCTGGACCAGCTCTGCGCGCGGATCCTCCGGCTCTGCCTCCTCCTCTGTCTCCGGTGCGGGAAGCAGCATCCGTGACTTAATATCGATCAGCGTCGCCGCCATCACAAGAAATTCGCTGACAATATTCAAATCCTGACGCTTCATCTCTGCAATATATTCCATATACTGATTCGTGATCTCTGCGATCGGTATATCATAAATATTTACTTTGTTCTTCTCAAGTAGATGCAGCAGGAGGTCGAGCGGTCCCTCAAACACCTGAAGCTTCACTGTCATATCCATCATTGTCTGCCTTTTCTCCGCTTTTATCACAAAACTTCTCTAACCTCACCATTCTACCTTGATTTTCCATAAAATACAAGAAAAAAGTATTCTTTGCATAATGGACCTGCTGTTTTTCTACACTATAATAAAAAATAAATTTATGGAGTATGTCTTGAAACGATTACTCTCCCTTCTTCTCGGACTGACACTGACTGTCTCGGCTCTCTTTTTTGGCAGCGGCTCTGTTCTCGCCAATCCTGCCGAAGCTGCAGCAGAAAACGAACAAACACCCGCGGACACCTCCGCACTTTCTATCTCCGCCCCAAGCGCGCTTTTAATGGAGGCGGAAAGCGGCACTGTGATCTATGAAAAAAATTCTCATGAAATCCTGCGTCCTGCCAGCATTACAAAGATCATGACGCTGCTCCTCATCTTTGATGCACTGGATGCGGGACAGCTGACCCTGCAGGAGACAGTCACTGTCTCAGAATACGCCGCCAGCATGGGCGGCTCACAGGTATTTTTAGAGCCCGGCGAGACACAGACCGTCGATACGATGATCAAATGCATCAGCGTGGCGAGCGCCAACGACGCCTGCGTGGCAATGGCGGAGCATATCGCCGGATCGGAAACAGAGTTCGTCCGCCGCATGAACGAGCGCGCCAAGGGGCTTGGCATGAATGACACGACCTTCGTCAACTGCTGTGGTCTTGAGGCAGATTCGCACATGACAAGCGCACACGACATCGCCCTGATGTCCCGTGAGCTGATCACCCGCTACCCCCAGATCCATGACTACTGCACGATCTGGATGGAAAACATCACACACACGACCGCGAAGGGCACTTCGGAATTCGGCCTGACGAACACCAATAAGCTCATCCGTCATTACCAGTACGCCACGGGCTTAAAAACAGGCTACACAAGTCTTGCAAAATATTGTATCTCTGCCACCGCGCAAAAGGACGGCATGAACCTTATCGCCGTTATCATGGCTGCGCCGGATGCAAAAAGCCGCAATGCCGACGCTGTCACGCTGCTCAATTACGGCTTTGGTCAGTGCCAGCTCTATCAGGACGCCAACAAAGATCCGCTGCCGCCGCTCAAGCTTCAAAAAGGCATGGAGGATTACGCCAAGCTTGCCTACGAAAGCCCCTTTTCGTACCTGACGACAGACGGCTCCGCTGCCGGAGAAATTGAGAAAAAAATATATTTGCCCGAAGCTGCCGAAGCGCCGGTAAAAAAAGGCGCAGTTGCCGGAAAAGCAGTTTATCTCCTGAACGGAAAGGAAATCGGCTCCGTCAACATCTGCTACACCGCCGATATTGCAGCCGCCACCTACAAAGACTATTTCCGAAGGGTGCTGGACTTCTTTCTCTGATGCGTGAGACGTAACGAAACTCCTATGTCAGAAAAAGGGAATCTGCAGCTGCGTAAAATGCAGTCACAGATTCCCTTTCACTTGTAAAGCAACGCATTGCGTTCTTCCCTTATACGGACAACGGCTATCACGCTTCCATGTTCTTCCCTTATACGGACAACGGCTATCACGCTTCCATGTTCTTCCCTTAATATTCAGAAAAACCCCTTCTACATCAACGGCGCAAAAAGGCGCAGCAGACTTTGGAGCATCCGCACAGGCAGCGGACGCTTTCTGCAAAACGCAAGACTGATTTCCTCCGAGCAGGCAAACGTTTCCATGCAGTCCTGCTTTACCTGCATGACTGCTTTGGAGCGGTACATAAAAACACCACACTCAAAATGAAGATACAGACTGCGAAAATCAAGGTTCACGCTTCCGACCGTCGCAATTTCATCATCGCACACAAAGCTCTTTGCATGGAGAAAGCCTGGTGTATACTGATAAATCTTTACGCCTGCCTCCAGTAGCGGCGTATAATAGGACTGTGTCAGCAGATATACCATCTTCTTATCGGGGATCCCCGGCGTCACGATGCGCACGTCAACGCCGCTTTTTGCCGCATTTCGAAGCGTCACGAGCGTCTCATGGTCAATGATGAGATACGGCGTAAAAATATAAACATACTTCTTTGCCCTGCTGATAATATTCAGATAAATATTTTCTCCCACATTTTCGTGATCGAGCGGACTGTCTCCGTACGGCTGAACAAAACCTTCCTCGGCAAAGGTCTTTGTCTGATATACCGAAGGCAGATATTTCTTATAATCCTCGGAGGAACGCACGATACTGTTCCACATGCCAAGAAACATATTGGTGAGACTCCAGACACCCTCTCCCTCAATGCGGACTCCGGTATCCTTCCAATACCCAAAACGCTCAATTTTATTGATGTATTCATCAGCAAGATTGATACCTCCGGTAAAACCGATTCTTCCGTCCACTACCAAAATCTTGCGGTGATCGCGGTTATTCATGATCACGGACATCACCGGACGAAACGGATTAAACGCGGCGCATTTAATGCCCTTTTTCTGCAAAATCTTATAATAGTGCGGCGGCAGCGTACCGATGCAGCCCATATCGTCATAGATCAGACGTACCTCCACACCCTGCTTTGCCTTTTCCTCCAGAATGTCAACGATCGTCTGAAACATATATCCCTGATTGATGATGAAATATTCCATAAAAATAAAATGCTCTGCAGACCTTAACGCCTCAAGCATTGCCGGAAACATCTCCTCCCCGCACTTGTAATACTCCGTCGCAGTATTGCGGTAGACCGGAAAATGCCCATAGTCATTGATATATTTTGACTGGCGGTAAACAGACAGATCTGCTTCCCGAAGCAGACGCTTTGCCTCCTCATCCTGTGTCAGCGCGGCAGATACCTCATGATTGATCTTATCCATATGACGTCTTACATAATTGGTCAGCTCCGACCTTCCGAACAGAAAATACAAAAGAACTCCAAGGATCGGTGAGAGTAGGATTAAAAACGTCCATGACAGCTTATTTGCCGGATTCGTCCAGCGATTGATAATGACAAGCACAAACAAAATCGCCAGTCCGCGGATAAACAGATTGACATAGGTAAACTGATAGCTAAACTGCCACAATACCAGAAACAGCCATGCAACCTGAAGCAGGATAGCCACTCCCACAAGAGTCAATCGTCCAAACAACAGATGCGCCATTTTTTTCATAAGTAAGTTCCCCTTCCAAACAAAGTACTGCATAAATCTCTTTCATTCTAAAATGTTTCTTAAGAAAAGTCAACTGACCCTCTCACAAGATTATCTACATGCAGGACGCCCCAGCTTTTTTTCCCAAGCGCAGCCCCTCTGGGATAGGCGCGCTCATACAACCGCAGCTTCATCTCCGCAGGAGTCAGCAATGGAAACTTCTGGAACGCCAACGCAAGCGCTCCCGCCGCGACAGGCGCCGCCATCGAGGTTCCGCTCTTTTTTTGATAGCCCTTCGCGTCCCGATCACAGCTTGTAATATTCGTTCCGGGCGCTAAAATCTCCGGCTTTACAATGCAGCACTCGGTAGGTCCCATGCTGCTGTAGCCGCTGCGCAGCCCCCTGGCGTTTCCGTCCGCACGCGTATCATCACAGCTTCCCACAGTTAAAATCTTTCGGGAAATCCCCGGAATTGTGACCGTATTATCACGCGGACCATTATTTCCGGCTGCCGCAACGACCATAACACCGCTTTTCCAGATTTCATCCACGGCGTCCAAAAGCTCCCGCTGCTCCCGCTCTCCTGCGCTTGGCAGCATTCCGACCGAAATATTTAAAAGACGGATCTGATAACGCTCCCTGTTTTTTTTGACCCATTCAAGTGCGCGCAGTACGCGCTCCGTACTCCCATTTCCTTTTTCATCCAAAACCTTTAGCACCACAAGCTGTGCCTGCGGAGCCATCCCGCAATAATTGGCGCTTCCCCGCCCCGTGCGGGACATCCTTCCGTCTCCTGCAACGATGCCGGAAACATGTGTTCCATGCCCGTTATCGTCATAGAGTCCCGTTTTTCCATAATAAAAATCCTCAAAGAGCAAAATCCTGTTCCCAAAATCGGGGTGCGGCGCAATTCCCGTATCCATCACTGCCACCGTCACATTTTTCCCGGTTAATCCAATTTTATATGCATAATCCGTGTGGATCATTTTTCTGACACGATTCATAAAAAATACCTTTTCTTATAGCTTATGCAAAGCCAAAGAAAAGGTATTTTCTTCTCATATTTTATAAATTTAAGGATGACTCCTACAGCATGAGAGCCTTAATCTGCAACCTGGAATCTGCCGATCAATTCCTCCAGACTGACAGCCTCGCTGCTCATCTCCTCGCTCGCTGCCGCACATTCCTCAGAAGCCGCAGAATTACTCTGCACTACATCGTTGATATGCTCTACACCCTCATTGATCTGCCAGATTGCCGTTGTCTGTGCCTTTAACGCCTCGGCGATCTCATTCACCTCTGTTACGATCACCTGGGAGTTTGTCGCAATATCCTCAAGCTGCGCGGCTGTCTCCTCTGCAATCTGCATTCCCTTCTCGACCGCCTTTACCGAGGTGCCGATCAGAGCTGCCGATTCCTTTGCCGCACTCGCACTCTGCGCTGCCAGCACCGTTACCTGATCTGCAACGACCGCAAAGCCTTTTCCTGCCTCGCCGGCTCTTGCTGCCTCGATCGAGGCATTTAATGCCAACAGATTTGTCTGTGCAGCAATCTCATTGATCGTTGCAATAATCTTGCCGATCTCTTTGGAGGACTCGCTGATCTCATGCATAGAACCTGCCATCTCATGCATCTTCTCATTGCCGTCTAAGATCTTGCCTCCCACCGTCTCGATCGTGCCGCTGATGTCAGCCACATGCTCCGCATTGCGGGAAACACGGTCCGCTACGCTCGCGATCGTCGCGGTCAACTCCTCTACGACTGCCGCCTGATCCGTAGCGCCCTGCGCCAGATCCTGCGCGCTTGCCGCAACCTGATCCGAACCGCCCGATACCTGACGGCTTGCTGCACGCACGCCTTTGATCGCATCAGTCATGCTCTGCTCAAACATCATAAAGGAATCTAATATCCCGATAAAGTCACCCTTCCACTCTACCTCCGGCTGAACATTGAAATTACCGTTGGAAAATTCCTTCATCGCCCGGTCAATATCGTCTACATAGGAGCTTAAGGTGCGGATGGACTTGCGCAGACTGTGCGCCAGAACACCAATCTCATCCTCGGAACGGTAATCAATATTGCTGTGCAGATTTCCAGCCGAGAGATCCTCTGCCACCTCCTTGATCTGGTTCAGCGGTTCCATGACAGAATGAACAATGACATTGCCGACCTGCTTTGCACGAATGATAGCGATTGCGATAAATATAATGATCAGTGCAATTCCGCCGACAGCAAGCAGCGTTGTGGAAAATACAGTACTTGTCGTCTGATCATCCGTATAAGCATCCATCTCATTGGCGATCGTTACAAGATTATTTAACGCCGGAACGCACTCCGTCATGATCAGATCAAGCGCCTGTGCATCCTTGCCGCCCTCAATATCCGCCATAATCTCATAGCCGATCGTGCCCCACTCCGTGAGCGCGTCCGTGTACTTCTTAAGCAGAGCGTCATCTACTACGCCGGTCTTCCTTAAAACCGCAAGCTCTGTGCCAACCTCGGTCATCTTCTCCTCCACAAGCTCCTTATATCCCGCATAGCTGGATGTATCGGGATTCAACGCCATTTCACGAATACTTCTGGCAGCGATATTGATATTGATCTGGCAGGTCTTAACCGCAGTATCCGCCCGCTGCACATTATTCACATAATGAGTCATGCCTCCCAGCATCATTCCCATTGAAATTAAGGAAATAATACCTGAAAAAAGCATCAGCAAGATCACGGTCCGATAACCATACTGCAGACGTTCTCTCAGATGCAGATGTTCCAATTTCTTTTCCATTTCTATTCTCCTCCTATGTCGACATAATATGGTACCATTATACCACCTCCCCTAAAAAGTTCAATAATTTTTAAGGTTTTTGAATTGTATTTTCATCTTTTTTGTACTATCTTGTCAAATTTTGTCACATCTCATATCTTTTTTATACAATCTGACATACATTTCTCCAAATTTATCAACTACATCAGAAAGTTAAACGGCTTTTCGTTGTAAAAATACACGCGGAATAGAGATTTCTCTCCCAAAACAACGAGCGACACGCTTCGCGAGCCGCTCTTATGTTAAGGACAAACGTCCGCTTCCCTCTGCCAAATTCCTTTATTTTCCCCGCAGATATTCATCAATTCCCGCAGCGGCAGCCTTTCCCGCTCCCATTGCAAGAATCACGGTCGCTGCTCCTGTTACCGCGTCTCCGCCGGCAAAAACACCGGGCTTTGAGGTCGCGCCATTCTCCTCGTTTGCCACGATACATTTTCTCCTGTTTGTCTCAAGTCCCTTTGTCGTTGACGAGATCAGCGGGTTTGGCGAAGTGCCGAGCGACATGATCACCGTATCCGCATCCATCGTGTACTCCGAGCCCGGTATTTCTCTCGGACTTCTTCTTCCCGATTCGTCCGGCTCTCCAAGCTCCATCCGGATAAGTCTCGCTCCCGTGACGCGCCCGCTCTCATCGACAAGCAGTTCCGTCGGATTCTGCAGAAGGTCAAAGATGATCCCCTCCTCCTTCGCGTGATGGATCTCCTCGCGTCTGGCAGGAAGCTCCTCCTCCCCACGCCGGTATACAATATGTACCTCTGCGCCAAGCCTTCTTGCCGTGCGCGCCGCATCCATCGCAACATTGCCGCCGCCGATGACAAGCACCCTGCTCCCCGTCTCAAGCGGCGTCTCATAACCCTCTTGACATGCCTTCATCAGATTGGCTCTCGTCAGATATTCATTCGCAGAAAAAACACCCATCGCCTGTTCCCCGGGAATCCCCATAAAACGAGGAAGCCCTGCGCCGGACCCGATAAAGACTGCCTCAAAGCCTTCCTTTTCCATCAGCTCGTCAATCGTGACCGACCTTCCGATGACAACGTTTGTCTCAAGCTTTACGCCAAGCGAAAGAACATTTTCCACCTCCGCCGCCACGACGTCCTTCTTTGGCAGACGAAACTCCGGGATTCCGTATACCAGCACGCCGCCCGCCTCATGCAGAGCCTCAAAAATAGTCACGTCATAGCCAAGCTTTGCCAGCTCGCCCGCGCAGGTCAGTCCCGCAGGTCCAGAGCCGATAACCGCAACCTTCCGCCCGTTCTTTTTTGCCTCTGCCTTCGGGCGGATTCCATGCTCCCTCGCCCAGTCCGCCACAAAACGCTCCAGCTTTCCGATTGCGACCGCATCTCCCCGCACGCCGCGGACGCACTCTCCCTCGCACTGCGTCTCCTGCGGGCAGACGCGTCCGCACACTGCCGGAAGTGCGGAGGAATCGCTGATGATCCGGTATGCCTCCGCAAAATTGCCCTCCTTTACCTGCACGAGAAAGCCCGGAATGTCGATCGCGACCGGACATCCCTGTCTGCACTTTGGATTCTTACAGTCCAGACAGCGCGACGCCTCCTGCACCGCCTCCTGCTCATTGTAGCCAAAACATACTTCCTCAAAATTCGCCGCGCGAACCTCCGGCTCCTGCTCGCGAACCGGAACACTGCTCCATACGTCCATATCTGCCTCCTATTCACAGTTTCCACAACCGCCGTGATGTGTATCGCCTTCCTCCAGTTTGAGCTTCGCTCTGCCTTCCTCCGTCTGATATTGGCGCTGCCGCTGCATTGCCTGATCGAAATCTACCAGATGGCCGTCAAACTCCGGCCCGTCCACACAGGCGAATTTTACCTCTCCGCCAACGATCAGACGGCAGGCGCCGCACATTCCTGTTCCGTCCACCATCACCGGATTTGTGGATACAACGGTCGGTATCCCAAGCTCCTTTGTCAAAAGGCACACAAACTTCATCATGATCATTGGTCCGATCGCGACGCAATGGTCGTAGCGCACGCCGTTTTTCCACAGCTCCTCAAGCTGTGCCGCCCCCGTTCCGTGGAAGCCATAGGATCCGTCATCCGTTGCCACATAGAGGTTTGCCGCCACTTCGCGTATCTTATCCTCCAAGATCAGCAAGTCCTTCGTCCTTGCCCCCATGATCACATCACAGGCGATACCGTGCGCATGCAGCCATTTCACCTGCGGATATACCGGAGCTGTTCCAACGCCGCCCGCGATAAATAAAATCCTCTTTTTTTGGAGCTCCTCTATCTCCGTATGGACAAGGTCAGACGGACGCCCAAGCGGTCCCGCAACATCCATAAATGCATCGCCCTCCTCCAGAGAAGCCATACGCTCCGTGGAAGCCCCAACGCTCTGAAATACGATCGTCACCGTTCCCGCCTGCCTGTCATAGTCGCAGATCGTCAGGGGGATCCGCTCTCCCGCCTCATCCAGCTTTACGATAACAAACTGTCCCGGCTCACAATGCTCTGCCGTACGCGGCGCCTGAACATCCATAAGATATATTTTATCCGCTAATTTTTCCTTCTTTATGATCGGATACATCTATGACCTCCTTTATCTCTCCAACTCATTTACCCTCATTTTTCTATCATAAAGGAAAATGCGCCGCAATTCAACGATTTTCCTATATTTTCCGCTCATGTTCCTCATTTGGCACAAGAGAGCAAAAGTCCGTCATCGCAAAGGTCTGTTCCCATGTGCTCCGAAAACTGTGCGAGCAGGTCATAAACCGTCATTTTCCTGCGCTCCTCTCCCCGTATATCCAAAGCGATCTTTCCCTGATCCATCAAAATTGTCCGGTTTCCGAATCCAAGCGCCTGTTCCATGCTGTGCGTGATCATTAGACAGGTAATTCCCCATTCTGCCGCGATCTGTCTTGTCAGACCCAAAACCTTTTCCGCAGATACGGGATCGAGCGCCGCCGTGTGCTCATCCAGCAGGAGAAGCTTTGGAGCTGCCGCCGTCGCTATCAAAAGCGCCAATGCCTGACGCTGTCCGCCGGACAAAAGCCCCACGGGCTGCTTTAGGCGATGCTCAAGCCCCATATCAAGCTGCGCCAGCCGTTCCCGAAAGTCATCCCTCTCCCCCTTGCCAATCCTTCTAAAATACGGCCGATGGGAGGTCCGCAGGCAGGCAAGCGCCAGATTCTCCTCAATCGTCAGATGCGGGGCCGTCGCACGCAGCGGATCCTGAAACAGACGTCCGATCGCCCTGCTCCTTTGATACTCCTTCTGTAAGGTAATGTCCTCTCCATCCAGCAGGATCATGCCGCGGTCTATGAAAAAAGCTCCGGCAAGCGCCTGAAAAAGCGTTGATTTTCCGGCTCCATTGCTGCCGATCACCGTCACAAAATCTCCCTTTTCCAGCGTCAGATCCACCTCGCGCAGCGCACGCTTTTCCTGCGGCGTTCCCGGCGAAAAGGTCTTGGTTACATTTTTTAACACCAGCATTGTCTCACCCTTCATCTCACAAGCCTCCTTCCGCTCTCTCATCAGACACGGACAATTCTTTTTGGTACACTGCATTTTCTGCCTTCATGGAACGCAGTCTCTGATACAGCGCTGCCTGCTTTTTCAGATAAGGAACGGCAAGCGCAAGTGCCACGATCAGTGCCGATACAAGCTTTAAACACTCTGCCGGAACATGCATCCGAAGCGCTGCCGCTAAAATTATGCGGTAGAGACAGCTTCCCGCCACTGCGCCGAGCGCACCTCTTACCATGCCTCCCCTGCCGGCTGCCGTATCTCCGATCATCAGACTTGCCAACGCGATCGTCACCATCCCCGTTCCGAGATTGATATCGCAGGATTTCTGATACTGCGCCAAAAGCCCGCCGGAGAGCGCAGTCAGCATCCCTGACAGACATAAGCCAAGTGTGATCATTCCCTTTCCGTTGATCCCCGCCGCACAAACCATCGTCGGATTATCGCCCACGGCACGGATCAAAAGCCCAAGCCTTGTTTGGAAAAAAAGAAGGATTCCACTCGCTGCCAAAAAAACAATGACGGCTGCTGTCAAAAGCCCGTACCACGATCCTGCCCCCTTCTCCCTCACCCATGTAAAAAGAGACGGACAGCCAAACAGGTTCAGATTCGAGGAAAAGCCCATGACTGCAAGATTGACGGTGTAAAGTCCTGTATTTACAATAATACCCGCGAGGATCGATGGGATTCTAAGCCTTGTCTGCAAAAAGGACGTCACATATCCGCAGCAGACGCCCGCCCCCATCGCCGCAAACAACCCAAGCATCGGGTGACCCGCAAGCGTTGCCGCTGCGCAGACCGCACACCCGAGCGTAAAGCAGCCGTCTGTCGAAAGGTCCGCAATATTTAAAATACGAAAAGAAATGAATAGCGCAAGTGCTGTAAGCGCATAAATAAGACCAAGCTCTAAGGCATTCTGCACAAGCGATAATGTAAAAATCGACTCCATACGTTCCCTCCTTATTCAAATTCCTCCGCGGTGACAGTCTCCCGCAATTCCTTACACCTATCTGCAAAAATCGCAGGATCAATGCCAACTGCTCTTGCTGTCTCTGTATTGACCGTGACAATTCCGCTCTCTGGCGTCTGTACCGGCATTTGGGCGGGTTCTTTGCCATTTACCAAAATCTGTACCGCCATGTCCGCCGTTTGTGTCCCAAGCTCTGTATAATTTACGCCGCTGCCGCAGAATGCGCCGTTGCGCGCGAAGGAGTCCGCCCCCGTATAATGAGGGATCCCTGCTTCCACAAACTTTTCAAAAATCGCAAGTTCCGCCGTCATGACCGTATTATCCTGCGGTGTAAATACCGCGTCTACGCTCTCTGCCACGAGCGCATCTGCCGCTGCAGAAATCTCGGAGGTGTTCGTCCCCGTCTTTTCCACATATGCAATCCCCTTCGCTCTGCAATACTCCCTCGCCTCCTTGATCGCACCGATCGATGAAGCCTGCCCTTTATCGTAGAGGAAACCCACTTTTGCAATTTCCGGCTCTGCCGCAAGCATCAGCTCAAAAATATGCCTGGTATCAATCGCATCCGAGGTTCCGGTGATCCTTCCTCCGGGCGCATCCATATCTGCAAGCAGCCCGGCGCCAACCGGATCGGAAACCGCCGAAAAGACGATCGGAATCTCACTCTCCTCCGTCACTGTCTGCATCACGACGGCTGCGGGAGTTGCGACTGGAATAATTATATCCACCTCATCCGCGATAAGCTCGGCTCCGATCTGAGCCAAAATAGACTGATCTGCCTGACCGTTAAATGTGTACGCCTCATACGCAAAGGTCACGCCAAGCGCAGCGCCCTTTTGATCAAGCTCCTTGGAAATTGCTTTTACGATCTGATTTAGGGAAGCATCGTCCACATATTGCACAATCCCAACCTTATATACCTTCGGCTTATCCGCCCCGCCGCTCTTTGGCAAGACATCCTCCGTGGCATCCGATCGTTTACTGACGGTTGCCTTGCTCCCCGCATGTTCATGCGACGCCATGCCAAAAATCCCAAGCGCCATTGCCATCGCTGCCGCCAAAATTACTGCCCTTCCTGTTCTTCTCATACTGCTGTCCTCCAGATTTTAAATAATTTTGAAAATCCGCGTTGATATGGAGGTTTGCGCGTGGGTTGCTTTGATGCCGATCATCCGTCACCCTCACAAACTGCCCTTATAAGCAAAGAATCTCCCTGACGAGGTTCTCCGCCTGCGGCGAGGTACTTCTGCGACACAACTCCATTCTGCCACAGCGCGTTCCCCGGAGGGTTTTTTTATAGGAAACGAAGTTTCCTATAAAAAAACCGCCTCAAGCTATTGCTTGAGACGGTAATAAACTGGTTATTATCGCGGTACCACTCAGATTGACGATCAGTCGCCCACTCACTCATGTACTATCATACATGCCGGATGGATAACGGCTCCGGTTCCCGTCGACTCCTACACCGTTCCCGGTTCGGGCCGCCCTCAAAAGTCCATTCAACGCCTCTCTCCATACTGCAATCCCACCTCCTGCAGCTCTCTGTGATCTTGAATAAGCGCCTACTACTCTTTCTCAACGGTTTTTCTTGTTTTCATACTTTAATACATTAACGCAGACTTGTCAATCCTTATTTTTAAAATTTTATGAGAAATAAACAAGCTCGTCCTCCGGCGTGGCGGGCCTTTCTGCGGGCTGAATCTCTACCGGATAAAGCACTGGTCCCTTTCCCTTATACTCACGCGCAAACTCGTACCGCACCTCTGCGGTAATATCGATCCACGACTTGTGCGGGATTTCATCCTCCTTCGCATATTTACACTTAAAGCCGATAAAGGTGACGTCGTCCACACAGCAGGTCATTGCGAATCTGCCCGGCACAAAAACGCCTTTTTTTAGATTGTCAGGATTATAGACAAGCGCTAAAAAATGCACCTTTTTCCCAATATATTTCTTCGGGTTCTCCATGCAATCCATGTACCAGATCGCATAATCCGCATCTGTAATCTCAAGCTGCTCCCCGGAAATATCAAACGGCAGTTCCTCCTCCCGCTCGTCAAGCGTGCCGTCCGCACGCTCATAAACCAGCTGTGCTTTGCGGTTTAACGCTTTGACGTTACGGCGATATTTTCCCTTGTCCGTGTGATCGTCGCAGCGGTTGAAGATTACAACGTCCGCCAAAAAAAGCTGCTCCATGATCATTGCCCGCATATTGTTTAAGTACAGGTCAAAGGTCGTCGCATCCACCGTCGCAAGGGACTGGATGATCGTCCAGCCGCGGGGAAGCTTTGTCTCCATCAGTGTATCCATGCCCCATGTGCCGTTGTACTCTAGGAAAATCTGATCCGGCAGATATTGGGACTGGATCTCCTCCAAACGCTCCGCCGTCAGCTCCTCCTCATTTTCAATCATGACTAGCTCTGCATTGACAGACGCCAGTCTTTCTCTATCGTATGAAACATCGCCGTCCTCACAGCAGAGGATCAGACTTTTCCCCTCCTCCGCAAAGCCGTTTTCAAATAAGGTCTCTTGGATCAGCGTCGTCTTACCGCTGTCCATAAATCCGGTAAATAAATAAATGGGTATTTCCTGCATATTCCTCTCCATGCTTATGCAAGCTCAAACAATTTCTCCAACTCCTGCTCCTTTAATTCCGTTCCGATCACACAAAGACGTCCTGTATAATCAGGCTCGCCCTCACGCAGCTCATATTCTCCCGGAAGCATGTCAAAATAAATCCATGTTCCGTTTACGGCTTCCACCATGCCCTTTGCGCGCAGAATCACACCAAAATCATCTGTCTCGCAGAGTGTCTTTAAAACATCCGTAAGCTTCTCTTTCGTGTATTTGTGCGGCGTCTCTTTTCCCCAGCTTGTAAATACCTCATCTGCATGATGATGCTCATGCTCCTCATGCTCGTGATGATGTCCGCATCCGCACCCTTCTCCGTGCTCATGGTGATGCTCCTCATGCTCGTGATGATGCTCATGCTCCTCATGTGCATGCTGCTCCGCAAGCAGCTTCATCTCCAGCGAATCCTGTCCCTCTACAACCTTTAATATCTGCTCACCACGGATCGCATCCCACGGAGTTGTGATCACTGCCGCCTTATGATTCAAGGTCTGAATCTGCTTGACACAAAGCTCCAGCTGCTCCGGCGTAGCATTCTGTGTACGGCTTAACACGACCATCGTCGCATACTCAATCTGATTGTTAAAAAATTCGCCAAAGGCCTTCATCTGCTTACTTGCCTTTAACGCATTCACAACTGTGATAAGCCCGTTTAGCTTCACGTCTTCTTCCTTCTCGACATCCACCACAGACTTCATAACATCCGAAAGCTTGCCGACGCCTGACGGCTCGATCAAAATACGGTCCGGATGAAATTTGTGGATGACCTCATGAAGATTTTTCCCGAAATCCCCGACAAGAGAACAGCAGATACAGCCGGAATTCATCTCAGTAATCTCAATGCCGGCGTCCTTTAAAAATCCGCCGTCAATCCCAATCTCTCCAAATTCATTCTCGATCAGAACGATCTTCTCGCCGGTAAACACCTCGTCCAGCATTTTTTTAATAAATGTTGTCTTTCCCGCTCCCAAAAAGCCGGAAATAATATCAATCTTTGTCATTGCTTTTCGCTTCCTTTCTAAAATTACAATCCAAAAACACTTTTATTTTACTCGTTTTCTCACTTATTTGCAAATCTTATGGATAATTTTAGAATATTTTTCCAAATTACGCCTGCTGCTTTTGGAACTGCATGTTATAAAGCTTCTCATAAATACCGCCTTTTTCCAGCAGCTGTTCGTGCGTGCCCTCCTCCTCGATCCCGTCGTCGGTCAGCACCAAAATCCGCTCTGCATTTTTGATCGTCGAGAGACGGTGTGCGATCACAAATGTGGTTCTGTTTTCTGCCAGTCTCTCCAGCGATTCCTGCACGACCTTCTCACTCTCATTGTCAAGCGCGGAGGTTGCCTCATCAAAAATAAGGATCGGCGGATTTTTCAAGAATACACGCGCGATCGAAAGGCGCTGCTTCTGCCCGCCCGAAAGCTTAATGCCGCGCTGTCCGATGTCTGTCTCATAGCCGTTTGGAAGCGACATGATAAAGTCGTGGGCGTTTGCATTTTTTGCCGCCTCAATGACCTCCGCTCTCGTCGCGTCCGGTCTTCCATAGCGGATATTGTCATAGACCGTGCCGACAAACAGATACACGTCCTGCTGTACGATTCCGATATGCTCACGCAAGCTCTTAAGCTTGATGTCACGGACGTCCGTTCCGTCGATTTTAACCGCCCCGCCCGTCACATCATAAAAGCGCGGGATCAACGAACAAAGCGTACTTTTTCCTGCCCCCGACGAGCCCACCAGTGCCATATAAGAGCCTGCCGGCACACTTAAGTTGATATTTTTTAACACGCCTTCCGTATTCTCCTCATACTGGAACGAAACATTCTCAAACGCAATATTGCCCTTGACATTTTTTAATTCCACGGCATCGTTCTTATCCTTGATGTCCGGCTCGATCGCCATGATCTCGCAGAAGCGTTCAAACCCTGTATATCCATTCTGGAACTGCTCCGTAAAATCAATCAGCGTGCGCACCGGATCGGTAAACACACTGATATAAAGAAGAAATGTCACCATATCGCTCACATCTACGCTGCCCCTTGCGATCAAGACAGCTCCCGCAAGAATGACATTGACCTGAATCAGCGTCGTAAACGCGCCAAGACCGGCATGAAAGCTTCCCATATAATGATAGCTGTTCTTTTTTGCCGAAAGAAATCCGTCGTTGCCACCCTTAAACTTTTGATTCTCGACGTCCTCATTCGCGAATGATTTTACCACGCGAATACCGGAAAGATTATCCTCAATCTGCGCGTTGATCTCGGCAATGCGCACACGGTTCTGCCGAAAAGCACGGCGCATCTTTCCATTAAGGAAATAAGCGTAGGCAAACATAAATGGAAGCACGATAAACGCTGCAAGCGCAAGCGCCGGGCTGATGCTCACAAGGATCACAAAAGCTCCTACGATCTTAACCACCGACAAAATCAGATTTTCCGGTCCGTGGTGCATCAGCTCGGTAATGTCGAACAGATCGGTTGTGATACGCGACATCAGCTGTCCGACTTTTTGATTATCATAAAATCCAAATGACAGCTTCTGCAAATGATTAAATATCTCCGCGCGCATATTGTACTCGATCTTAGCGCCCATCACATGACCATAATTGGAAATAAAAAACTTACTGTAGCATTCTACCGCCACAAGCACAAGAAGCAGCACTGCCAGCAGCTTCACCTGATGCAGGATCTCCCCTGTCTCCAAATAAATCAACGTTGACGTCACATAGCGCACGATCAGCGGGAATACCAGCGCGATCGCCGCCGACAGCGTGGCGAAAAACATATCCGCCCAAAATATGCCGCGATACGGCTTATAATAAGAAATCATCTTTTTTAAATTTTGGTTCATATAGTAGTACCTCCTGTCGTATTTACCGCTTTACCAAAGCAGCACCTTTCATTTTATCTGCTTATGGAAAAAAGTCAAGTCACATGTTATACTGTTACCCAGAGATATGTGTAAAGCTTTTACAAGGAGGTTTGCTGCGATGAATCCAAAGCAAATGCATTATGAAACACTTGCCGCTACCGTTATCAAAAATCTTGCGAAGCGGCGGATGGAGGGCTGCTACTGTGCCACCGTTGAAGAAGCAGAAAAACAAGCATTTTCCTATCTGACAGACGGCTGCACCGTCTCGTTCGGCGGCTCTATGACACTGGAGGAAACCGGTATGCTCACGGCGCTGCGCCACGACCCGGGTATCCGTCTGATCGACCGCGCCACGGCAAGATCACCGGAGGAGGTCAAGAAGCTCTATCACGATGCCCTCTCGTGCGATTATTACTTTATGAGCACCAACGCCATTACCGCAGACGGCGAGCTTGTCAACATCGACGGCACGGGAAACCGCCTTGCAGCGCTGATCTACGGCCCGGAGCATGTCATTATCCTTGCCGGCATGAACAAGGTCGTTCCGAATGTTGCAGAGGCGCTAAGCCGCGTACACCATACCGCTACGCCGATGAACTGCAAGCGTCTCTCAAAAAACACGCCATGCGCTGCCACCGGCGTCTGCTCCGACTGCCTCTCACCAGACTGCATCTGCAATCAGGTGGTTATCACAAGACGCAGCGGGATTGAGAACCGCATCAAGGTCATTTTGATCGGAGAAGAATTTGGGTATTGATGGGATTACCCAATGTTTAAAACGGTCATCACGCGCCGCGGAGCTGACCGTTTTAAGCAACGGGCGGTACGCGTCGCAAGCCACTCTTATGTCAACGAAGATGCAGTCGATTTCCCGGCTGCCCCTTGCAGGCATCACCAATCTTCTTCATCTAACCATTCTTTCAACTTTTTCTGTAACAACTTCTTGTCTGGCAAATACAATTTATATTCCTTCGCATAAATATTGGCATCTTTCGGCAAAGTCAAATCAACCAAAGCTTCATCACTCTGTTTACAGAGCAGGATACCGATGGTTGGGTTTTCTCCTTCAATTCTCTCGTATCGGTCAAAATAATTCACATGCATCTGCATCTGTCCTAAATCCTGATGTGTCAACTCATCAATTTTAAAATCAATAAGAACATAGCACTTTAAAAGCCTGTTGTACAACACTAAATCCACATAAAAATTCCTATCATGAAAGGAAAATCTTTTTTGTCTTTGTTCAAACAGGAAGCCCTTTCCCAGTTCTAAAAGAAACTTTTGCATCTTTCCGATGACGGCTGACTCCAAGTCACTTTCATGGTAAGCAGCCTGATCCTCCAGTCCGGCGAACTCCAACACATACGGTGTATGCAAAATGTCCTCCGGCTTTTGCGGAACTGCTCCCTCGTTTGCCAAACGCATGACATCATTCTTATCCCTGCTTAAGGCCAGTCTTTCATACAGGCTGGAATTGAACTGTCGTTTCAAGGTATCTACATTCCAATTTGAACGTATGGCTTCTTTCTCATAAAACTCTCGTTCTTCCTTATCCTCTATGCGCATAAGCACCTGATAATGCGTCCAGCTCAGCTTAAACGGCACTTTTTTGTATGAGTTCTCCAATTGTCCAATTCCTGATTGGACAATCCCAAAAGCCTGTTCCAATCCTCCAATTCCCGATTGGATAATTGCATCTTCCCTTTCTCTATATGCCATATAGAACTGTCGCATTCCGGCTACATTACTTCTTGAAAAGCCCCGTCCATACTCCTCTGTGAGATACGCGGCTAAAGAATCAATAACCCTAGCACCATATTTTGCCCGTTCAGCTCCCTGCTGTTCCTGCTCCACAATATACCGACCTAACATAAAACTCGTAAGAACCGTAATGGCATTTGCCATCTGTCCCATATTATTCCTGGCGCTATCAATTAAATTTTTTGATTTTTCATATAAGCCTTGAAATTCTCCATGATCTATGATTTCCATTTTTTTATCAGACACTCCGGCACCTCCCAAATGCTGTTCATCTTTTGATCTCAGCTTTCCCTCATATTCTATCTTGAGCGGTCTCGGAAACTCTATGAATCCCATAGTTCCGCTCTTTTTTATTTAT
>ERZ772969.568-NODE-568-length-33928-cov-4.517344_pt1 | contig 33928 bp, 29 predicted proteins | sample MGYA00511676_ERZ772969 | MGnify/ENA primary metagenome ERZ772969 (study PRJEB29015, sample SAMEA2737651) | human gut metagenome | biome: human gut; feature: human-associated habitat; material: faeces | place: China | collected 2012 ... | reverse complement strand
CCGCCCTGTATGCAAAAATCTCATCCTTTATGCATTGTGTTTCCGAGACTACTCACAATAAATGTAATCTTATAGTAATAGAAAACAAATTTAAAGTCAATGTATATCCGGCAGCGTCAAATGGCGGGGGGCGGAAAACTTCCGATTAGAGTAAACGCATAAAAAATATCCATCGAGGAGTTAAAATCCCTTGATGGATATTTTTAAATGTTTTCTGCAATTTTCTGAAAAATCAATTCCTGTATATACTCTAAATGACAGGTATACAACATACTCATTTTTTATAAGTGATCAGATTGTGCTATACGACAGCACCGGGGTAATATTTTAGGGAGAATAAACAAAACTGCACAATAAAGGCACGATAGAAAAAAGAAAACACAGCAATTCTACAAATAAAAAAGAAGAATTTTCAAGAAAAAAAGAAGAATATTGTATGTTCTTTTTGAAAAGCTCCTGTTATAATTCTTTTGTAACAAACAGTTATCAATCTTTTAAGGGAGGTTTTTTGAAATGAAAAAGAAAGTAGTAAGTGTAATGCTTGTAGCTGCAATGGCAGCGACCCTGTTCGCAGGTTGCGGAACAACAGAGGAGACACAGACAACTCCGGATGCAGGAACAACCACAAATGAGGCGGTTCCGTCCACAGAGGCAGGAGATGCAGCAGACGCAGCAGCAGATGCAGTCGGCGGAGATTTGGCAGATAAGAAGGTTGGCGTATGTATTTATCAGTTCTCTGATAACTTCATGACGCTGTTCCGTACAGAGCTTGAGAACTATCTGGTAAGTCAGGGATTTTCCAAGGACAATATCAAGATTGTTGATGGTGCAAACGATCAGGCAACACAGACAGGTCAGATTGACAGCTTTATCGCAGAGGGCGTGGATGTAATGATCATCAATCCGGTGAACTCATCTTCCGCAGAGACGATCACAGACAAGGTCGTAGAAGCAGGAATCCCGCTTGTATATATTAACCGTGAGCCGGCTCCGGAAGAGCAGGAGAGATGGAAAGAGAATAATTGGAATGTTACATATGTTGGATGCGACGCACGTCAGTCCGGTACCTTCCAGGGCGAGATGATCGTGGATCTCGGTCTTGAGACGGTAGACTTAAACGGCGACGGCAAGGTTCAGTACGTTATGGTAGAGGGCGATCCGGAGAACGTAGACGCTCAGTATCGTACCGAGTACTCCGTAAAAGCTCTTACCGATGCAGGCTGGGAGGTTAAGTGCTTATCGGATCAGGTAGGTAACTGGCAGCAGGCTGAGGCACAGCAGATTGTAGCGAACGCACTTGGTCAGTATGGTGAGGATGTTGAGGTTGTATTCTGTAACAACGACTCTATGGCGCTTGGTGCATTACAGGCAATCGAGGCAGCCGGACGCACCGTTGGAAAAGATGTTTTCTTAGTAGGTGTAGACGCATTATCGGAGGCTCTTGAGAATGTAATTTCCGGTAAGATGACAGGTACGGTATTTAACGATCACTTCTCACAGTCTCACAGCGCAGCAGACGCAGCGATCAAATATGTAAAGGGAGAGACAAACGAGCATTATATTGGTTGTGATTATGTAAAGGTAACAGCTGAGAATGCGCAGGAAGTTCTTGACATGGTAAAATAATGGTGTAAGAACCGTTAAGGGCAGAGTGATAGCAGTGCGGGTGTCGTGGCGGCACCCGCATTCCTTTTGAGGGAAACTATGGTCTGCAAAAGGCAGAAATGAATTTGACAGAACACAGGCAAAAGCCTGTATCAGTATAAAGAGCAAATAAGAGGAGGAGAAAGATGGCTGAGTATAAACTGGAGCTGAAGGGGATTTCCAAATCCTTCCCCGGCGTAAAGGCGCTTGATAATGTACAGTTGTCACTGCGGCCGGGAACCGTGCATGCGCTGATGGGCGAGAACGGCGCGGGGAAATCTACCCTGATGAAATGTCTGTTTGGTATCTATAAGATGGATGCGGGAGAGATTTATCTGGATGGGCAAAAGATTCAGATCGGCAATCCTGATGAAGCCATGAAGCATGGAATTGCGATGGTACATCAGGAGCTGCAGCCTGTTCCGGCAAGAAGCGTTGCTGAGAATCTGTATCTTGGAAGATTTCCGACGAAAAATTTCGGTCCGCTAAAGGTGATCGACCACAAAACGATGTATGCGGAGACGGAGAAGTGGCTAAAGGAAGTAAAGATGGACTTTGACCCGAAGGCACAGCTTGGCTCGCTCTCGATCGGACAGATGCAGTCGGTAGAGATTGCGAAGGCAGTTTCCCAGCAGGCAAAGGTCGTGATCTTTGACGAGCCGACCTCGTCGCTGTCTGACAATGAGGTGGAGGCTCTGTTCCGCATCATGAATGACCTGCGGAATAAGGGTGTTGCGATGGTCTATATTTCTCATAAGATGGATGAGATCAAGCAGATTGCCGACGACATCACGATCATGCGTGACGGTACCTATGTCGGTACATGGCCGGCGGCGGATATGACGACAGACGACATCATTGCAAAAATGGTCGGACGTGAGCTGACCAATATCTATCCGCAGAGGGAAAATAAGCCGGGAGAGGTCATCATGGAGGTGAAAAATCTTTCCTCCATTCATGCAAATTCCTTCCAAAACGTAAGCTTTCAGCTGCGTAAGGGAGAGATATTGGGCTTTGGCGGTCTGGTCGGCGCGCAGAGAACGGAGCTTATGGAGGGAATCTTCGGTATCCGCGGCGTTGCGTCCGGCGAGATTTATATGCACGGGAAGAAGGTAAAGATCAAGCATCCGATCGACGCGATGAATGCCGGTATCGGATTGATCACTGAGGACCGGCGCGGAAACGGTATCTTTGGCTGTCTTTCCATTAAGGATAACGTAGGCGTGTCTGTCTACAACAAGTACCTGAAAGCGGGCTTAGTCTTAGACCATAAGAGGATCAATCAGGTCGTAGATGACAGCATTAAAAAGCTTAGGATCAAAACACCGAATATGAAGGAGCACATTTCCAATCTGTCGGGTGGTAACCAGCAGAAGGTCATCGTATCCAGATGGCTGGCAAATGATCCGGAGGTACTGATCATGGATGAGCCGACACGAGGAATTGACGTTGGAGCAAAGCATGAGATTTACGAGATCATGGCGGATCTGGCAAAGCAGGGGAAGGCGATCATTATGATATCGTCTGAGATGTCAGAGCTTCTTGGCATGGCGGATAAGGTCTGCGTCATGTGCAACGGTAAGCTGACCGGAGAGCTTGACCAGCCGGAGGAGATGACACAGGCAAGAGTGATGAGTCTTGCAACGAGATTCTGATTGTAGGAGGAAAAGAAAATGGAAAAGACAAGACAGCAGAAGATCAATGATTTTTTGATCAATAACGGAGTCATCATGGTAATGCTTATACTGGTATTGTTCACAGGCTTTACCTCGGATAACTTCTTTACAAGCAATAACCTGATGAACATTCTTATGAATATGAGCCCGCGTCTTGTGATCGCGCTTGGTATTGCAGGCTGCGTTATCACGGCAGGCTGCGATCTGTCGGCAGGACGTATGATCGGCTTTGGCGGCTGTATCGCCGGTACGCTGCTGCAGCGTATGGATTATTCCGGTAAGTTTTTCCCGGACAAAGAGCCGATGAACGTGTTTGTGGTAGCGATCATCGTAATGCTGATCTGTGCAGCGTTTGGAGCCGTGACAGGATTTTTTATCGCACACTTAAGCGTGCCTCCATTTATTGCAACACTGGCGATGATGGAGATCGTATACGGTATTTGTATGATTTATACAAATGCGACACCGCTTGGCGGCTATGTGAAGGAGTACACTAATGTAGCTTCCGGGAAATTCTTAGGCATCAATTATCTGATCTGGATCGCGATTATTGTGGCAGCGATCACATGGTTTATCTTTAACATGACACGTCATGGAAAATATATGTACGCAATCGGAGGAAACCCGCAGGCAGCTGAGGTTGCAGGTGTTCCGGTAAAGAAAACCTTGATCTTGATCTATATGAAGGCAGCTGCAATGTACGGTCTTGCGGGTTTTATGCTCGGTGCAAAATCAGGCGGAGCGTCCGTACAGCTTGGATACGGCTATGAGATGGAGGCGATCGCGGCATGTACGATCGGCGGTGTATCCGTAACCGGCGGACGCGGACGCGTATCTTCAGCGATCATCGGTGTTGCAGTCTTTGAGCTTTTGAAGGTTGCACTGCAGTATCTGGGTATGGATGCGAATGCACAGTGGATCGCAATTGGTATCGTAATCTTTATTGCAATTTCTCTGGATATCAGAAAGTATATAGCAAAGAAATAAAAAGTGGTTGGAAGAATGTTTAGTCAGCCTATAAGGCATTTTATAGAGAGGAAGAAAAAAGATGGTAGGAATTATCATTGCCAGTCATGGTGAATTTGCGCATGGTATCTTACAGTCTGGCGAAATGATTTTTGGAGAGCAGCAAGAGTGCGTGGCTTGTACATTGATGCCCAGTGAAGGTCCTGAAGACATTAAGGCAAAAATGGAGGCTGCAATCGCTTCTTTTGAAAATCAGGACGAAATCCTGTTTTTGGTTGACATTTGGGGAGGAACACCTTTTAATCAGGCAAACAGTCTGATTTCCGGGCATGAAAACAAATGGGCGATCATAACAGGGTTGAATCTGCCGATGCTCATCGAAACCTACGGTGCAAGAATGTCGATGGATACAGCACATGAAATTGCCGCTTATGTACTTGCGGAAGCAAGAGACGGCGTAAAGGTACTCCCCGAAACATTAGAAGCCCCAAAGCCTGAAAAGGAAGCTATGACTGACGCCTCAAAAGGAGCTATTCCGGAGGGGACAGTCTTAGGAGACGGAAAGATCAAATATGTATTAGCGCGTATTGATACGCGTCTCCTTCACGGGCAGGTTGCGACGGCATGGACAAAGGCTGTTTCACCGACACGGATCATTGTCGTATCTGATGCAGTAAGCAAAGATGAGTTAAGAAAGAGTATGATCGAACAGGCAGCGCCCCCGGGAGTGAAGGCGAATGTTGTTCCTGTTGCTAAAATGATCCAGGTTGCCAAGGATGTTCGTTTTGGCGCGACGAAGGCATTGCTGTTGTTTGAAACGCCGCAGGATGCATTGCGTGCTATTGAAGGCGGTGTGGATATTAAAGAGCTTAACCTTGGATCAATGGCTCATTCGGTTGGTAAGGTTGTATGTTCAAGGTCTGTTGCGATGGATCAGGATGATGTTGAAACCATCGAAAAGCTTATGGCAAAAGGAATTAAATTTGATGTTCGTAAGGTGCCGGCAGATTCTCCTGAGCATATCGAAGATTTGTTGAAAAAGGCAAAAGCGGAATTGCCATAATACATGGAATTTTAGGAGGAAATCATATGTCTGTAATTACTATTTTACTGATTGTGGTTATCGCCCTTCTGGCTGGTATGGAGGGTGTTCTCGACCAATTTCAGTTTCATCAGCCAATTGTTGCGTGTACGTTGATTGGTTTAGTAAGTGGATATTTAAAAGAAGGCATCATTTTAGGCGGTTCACTTCAGATGATTGCGCTTGGCTGGGCAAATGTTGGCGCTGCCATCGCACCGGATGCGGCGCTTGCCTCCGTTGCCAGCGCTATTATCATGGTAAAAGGACTTGGCGGGGCAACAGATTCATCGGCAGTTATCACAAGTGCGATCGCAGTTGCGATCCCATTATCAGTAGCCGGCTTATTCTTAACGATGATTTGCCGTACATTGGCGATCCCGATCGTGCATTTCATGGACAGAGCTGCCGAAAAAGGTAATTTCAAAGGCATTGAAATGTGGCAGATGATTGCGATCCTGATGCAGGGCGTTCGTATTGCAATTCCGGCAATCGCATTATGCTATATTCCGGCAGGCGCTGTACAGGGAGCGCTGGAAGCGATGCCCACATGGCTCGCCGATGGTATGAGCATTGGCGGAGGAATGGTTGCCGCGGTTGGTTATGCAATGGTTATCAATATGATGGCAACAAAGGAAACGTGGCCGTTCTTTGCGCTGGGGTTTGTGCTTGCCTGCATCTCTCAGATCACATTGATCGGGTTGGGTGTCATCGGCGTTGCTATTGCATTGATATATCTGGGGCTGAAAGAAAGCGGAGGATCTAATGGAAATGCCGGTTCGGGCGACCCGTTAGGCGATATTTTAAATGATTACTAAGCTTGTGGAAGGAGGTTGTCATAGTGGCTGAAAAGATTCAATTAACGAAAAAAGATCGCTTTTCTGTAGCGTTTCGTCATCAATTCCTGCAAGGCTCATGGAATTATGAACGGATGCAAAACGGCGGCTGGTGTTATTCCATGATTCCGGCCATCAAACGTCTTTATCCAAACAAAGAAGATCAGATTGCCGCATTGAAACGTCATATGGCATTTTATAACACGCATCCTTATGTATCAGCTCCGGTTGCCGGTGTAACGCTGGCGCTGGAAGAGGATCGGGCAAATGGCGTGAAAATTGATGACGAGGCAATTCAGGGCGTGAAGGTTGGTATGATGGGACCTTTGGCGGGTATCGGCGATCCTGCTTTCTGGTTTACATTAAGACCGATCCTTGGTGCGATGGGAGCGTCTTTAGCGCTTTCGGGAAGCATTATGGGACCAATCCTATTTTTTGTTGCTTGGAATGTGATCCGTTTTGCGTTTATCTGGTATACGCAGGAATTTGGTTATAAGGTTGGGACAGAGATCACAAAGGACTTATCCGGTGGATTACTTGGAAAGATCACGCAGGGAGCGTCCATACTTGGTATGTTTATTATCGGCGGACTGGTTCAGCGTTGGGTAAATATCAAATTTACGCCGGTTGTCTCATCGGTCGAGCAGGCGCCGGGCGCTTATATTGACTGGTCGGGCATCACGGGTGATGCGACGGGCATCAAAGCTGCACTGGAGCAATATAACGCTCTTGGCGCTGCCGGTTTAAATCAGATCAAAGAGACTACGTTACAGGCGAATTTGGATCAGCTGATTCCGGGTCTTGCTGCCTTATTGCTCACATTGCTTTGCTGCTGGCTGTTAAAGAAGAAGGTCAGTCCGATCGTTATCATTATTGCGTTATTTGTTGTTGGTATTCTTGCTCATCTGGCAGGGATTATGTAAAAAGAATGAAATGGAAAAGGTCGGAAGCCCCGGCCTTTTCTTAATGGGGGTAAAAGTTATGGCACAATCACAAAATACAAAAGTGGATTTTACGATCAAGGCAACCTCTATGATGGGGCTTACCACCTACGGGGATGTCATGATCGGAGATAAGGCTTTTGAGTTTTATAATGAAAAGAACGTTCAGGACTTCATTCAGATTCCATACGAAGAAATTGATCGTATTGAGGCGTCGGTTCTTTTTAACAAAAAAATTTCTCGCTTTGTGATATTCACAAAAAACAACATGCATTTTACATTTTCCACAAGAGATAATATAAAAACCTTAAGAGAAGTAAAGAAATATGTCAGCGAGGATAAGCTTTTGAGATCATTGAATTTTTTTGACGTGATAAAAAGAGGAATAAAAAGGTTGTTTCGGAAAAAATAGCTTGCTTTTTGCAAGTTATTTTTTTTCGCTTGGTAGGAACTTTTGTTCTTTGAAAACAAAATGATTTTTTATTGTGGCAATATTGGCAGGATGTTATAATCAGTACATAACAGAAATATTTTTATGATTTGTAAACGTGGAGGTAATTGTCTATGGAGCCGATTTTGGAACAGGTGGGAATCCAGCTTTTGATCTTTGTTGTTTGTGTTTATTATGGAATGCGTCTTTTGATCCTGCATGATGTAGGCTCGATTCGCGGAAAGGATAAGCCTCCGGTGAAGGATGAGAAGGCATATGCGATCGCGGGCGGAAAGCTCATCTTATTTTTTGGAGCGGGAACGCTTGGCATGGCGGCGCTTACGTTTGTGAACATTTATGCGGCGCTTGCAGAGATCGTGCTGTGCACGGTCATTATGGCAGTGCTGTGGAAACGTATGGACAAAAAATATGGCGCATAGCTGCCAGCGGCAGGGGCGTCGGGAGAGTGAGAAATAAGAATGGATCAGTATTCCGTATTGCTGGTGGACGACGAGGAGGAAGTCTATCAGGTCATTATGAAAAAACTCGATTGGGAGACAATGGGGTTTCGCATTGCGGGCTATGCAAGGAACGGCGTAGAGGCGCTGGAGCTTGCGGAGGAGCTGCAGATCGACGTTGTCATGACGGACATTAAGATGCCGTATATGGACGGCTTAACGCTCTGCCGCAGGCTGAAGGAAAATTATGAAAAGATCAAAGTGATCATTTTTTCGGGCTTTGACGAATTCGAGTATGCAAAAGAGGCGATCAAGATTGAGGCGGAGGAATATATCCTAAAGCCCATTCATTCCGGCGAGCTTAGAGAGGTATTTGAGCGGATCAAGTCAAATCTTGATAAGGAGCTGGACGAGAAGCGCAATATTGATAAGCTGCGCGAATATTATCTGGAAAGTCTGCCGCTGCTGCAGGAGAATTTTTATACATCGCTGCTGGACGGGAGGATTCCCGAAGCTGAAATTGAAAATTATGCGAAGAATTACCAGATTGCCCTAAAGGGTCCTTATTATGTGGTGAGTGTGCTGCATATCAGTACGACGGCGGAGGGATGTGAGCAGCAGCTTGACCCGTTTCTTTTGACGATGTCCGTGCGAAAGCTTGCGGAGGAGCAGTTGACCGGGGAGTGGGACAGCCGCATTGTCACTTATCTGGGGGATGTGATCGTCATTACACAGCTTGCGGAGGCAAATCTTGCCAGATTTACAGACAGGATGGATGCGCTTTGCAAGCTGGCAAAGCGTGTCTGCAACGCGTGCGTGACCGCGGGCGTCGGGTCTGGCTGCAAGAGGCCGGGTGAGCTTGCTGCGTCCTATCAGGGAGCGAAAAATGCTGTGTCCTATCGGGTGTTATACGGAAATACAAGAGCGATCAACATAGCGGAGATGGAGCCACAGGAGCATAACGATCTATCATGGGAGGAGCCTTACATCCAGAAAATCTTAAAAAAGATCAAGATGGGCGGGAGCGAGCCGCTGCTTGCAGCAATCGGTGAATTTACGGAGAAGCTGGCAGGAAACAAAATGTCGCTGCAAAAATACAGGATTTTGATCATGGAGCTGATCACGGAGATCTTCCGCTTCGGTGCAAATCACCGGATGAACCTTGAGGCGATCTTTGGGGAGGACGAGGATGTATATACGCAGGCGCTGCAGCTGGAATCACCGGAGGCGCTTGGCAGCTGGCTTGAGGACAATTGTTTAAAGATGCAGCGTCAGGTTTCAAGCGAGCGCTCCGATACGACGAAATCCTTCGTCACGCGGGCGAAGGAATATGTAAAGGAGCATTATGCGGATTCGGATCTGAGTATTGAGACGCTCTGCGGTCATTTAAACGTCAGCGCGGCGTATTTTTCTACGGTATTTAAGAAGGAAACGGGAAAGACGTTTATCCAATACCTTACGGATTACCGTATGGAGACGGCGGTGGAGCTTTTGCTGACGCAGAACGAAAAAACGTATGTGATCGCGGAGAAGGTCGGTTATCTGGACCCTAATTATTTCAGCTATGTGTTTAAGAAGCGGTTTGGCGTCAGTCCATCCAAATATAAGATCAGTCAGTTGGAGCAGAATTGAGAAGAACAAAACAGTTTTTAAAAAAGCAAATAGTATATATCAGACGCAAGATACAGTCACAGCCGATCCAGATGATGATCGCGATCTCCTTTACCGTGGTGTCGCTGCTCTCCATGAGCGTGCTCTGCGTCTCCCTCTACAGCCGCTTTGTCAATAAAATGCAGGATATGACGATGCAGAGCGCCGAGCAGCTTTTAAACCAGACGGCGATCAATCTGGAGGATTATCTGCGCAATATGCGCCGGATCTCGGACGCAATGTATTATAGCGTCATTAAGGATAAGGATTTGAGTGTCGACACGCTGGATGAGGAGATGAATCTTCTTTATGAAGCGAATAAGGACAACCTTATCAGTATTGCCTGTTATACGAACGACGGCAGGCTTGTGGCGGCAGCTCCGGTCGATACGCAAAAGGAGCATACGAACGTCACCGGTCAGGAGTGGTTCACGGAGGCGGTGGGACAGATGGAGAACATCCACTTTTCAGCGCCTCATGTGCAGAATCTGTTTGATGACAGCAGCTACCGCTATTACTGGGTTGTATCGCTCAGTCAGGCGGTGGAGCTGACGGATAACGGCAGTACGGCGCTCGGCGTTCTGCTGGTTGACATGAATTACAGCAGCATCGAGCAGCTCCTGACAAAGGCAAATACCGACAATGCTTCGGAATATATTTATCTGACGGACAGTAATGGGGAGATCATTTACCACCCCAAGCAAAAGCTCATCTATACGGGGCTTTACGAGGAGAATAACAATGCGGCGGCAGGCTATGAGGACGGCAGTATCACGGAGGAGTTTGGCGGGGAAAAGCGCCTTGTCACGGTAAAGACCATAAGCTATACGGGCTGGAAGCTTGTGAGCGTCGTGCCGATGAGCTCCTTTGAGATGGGGCTTTCCGATATGCGGATGTTTGTGATCCTTGCAATGACGCTTATCATGCTGATCATCGTTATCACGAACCAGCTAGTATCGGCACGCATTGCCGATCCGTTAAAGCGGCTGAATGCATCGGTGCGGGAATGGGAGGCAGGAAATTTAAACCCGAAGATTTATGTCGGGGGCTCTTTGGAGGTCGAGCATCTTGGAAAAACGCTGCGCTCCACGGTCGCGCAGATCCAGGAGCTGATGCACGATATTTTGGTGGAGCAGGAGCAGAAGCGAAAGAGTGAGCTTGACGCGTTACAGTCGCAGATCAATCCCCATTTTTTGTATAATACCTTGGATTCGATCGTGTGGATGATCGAGGGTGAGCGTTATGAGGACGCGGTATTTATGATCACGCAGCTTGCCAGCCTGTTTCGCATCAGTCTAAGCCGCGGCAGGACGATTATCAGCATTGAGGATGAGATACGTCATGCAAAAAATTACATGAACATTCAAAAGATCCGCTACAAAAACATGTTTCAGATTTCCTTTGAGCTGGAGGATGAGATCTTGAACTGCTGCACGGTAAAGCTTGTCGTGCAGCCGCTTTTGGAAAATGCAATTTATTATGGTGTCGAGTGCATGGACGGAGACGGAGAGATTTTCGTGCGCGGTTACCGCAGGGAGGATGATATTTATATCGAGGTGCGCGATAATGGTCTTGGGATGCCCAAGGAGACGGTGGAGGGACTTTTAAAGGAAAATCACCGTGTGCCCAAAAAGGGATCGGGAGTAGGCTTGTTAAATGTCCATAACCGTATCCGGCTGCGCTTTGGAAGCCCGTACGGTCTTGTGATCGAAAGTGTTCCCGACGAGGGTACGACTGTGCGCATTCATCTTCCGGCGATCACATATTCACAGGAGCATGCCAGAGAGCTTGAGGAAGGAAGGCTCAGAGAGTGGAAGGGAGAGCGGGAGAATGAAGAAAAATAGGCTTTATTTTGGCGTGTTGCTGCTGCTTTTGCTGATTGCCGCAGCCTCCTATGGGATGCTTCATGCAGGGCGCAGGGAGAAGATTTACAATATTTCCGTGATCGTAGACGACAGCAATAACGACCGTTGGATCGCGTTTCATCAGGGACTGGAGCAGGCAGCGGCAGCGCAGAACATGAATGTCAGCTTTGTTTCAACCGGAAAGCTGACGGATACACAGGAGCAGTTGGCGCTTATTGAGCGGGAAATCGAAAACGGGGCGGATGGTATCCTCGTGCAGATGGTGGGCGGCGCACAGCCGATGAAGGAGCTGGAGCAGGCAGCGGCAAGGGCTGCCGTTATGCTGGTCGAGACAAATGTTTCCCCGGAGGGCGTCTATGCGTTTACGGGACCGGATAACCGTGCCATGGGGGCGGCGCTTGCACAGGCGGTGTGCGATGATCTTGGAGGGGAGCTCTCAGGAAAAAAGATCGGTGTTTTCAGCGGCAGTATGCAAAAGCTCTCCACGCAGCAGAGGCTTTTGGGATTTCAGGAGGAGATTGCGCAGACGGGAGCGGAAATTATCTGGACTGTTGAGAATCAGGCGGATGGCGCGCAGAAGACAAAGCTGCCGGAGCAGGAGGAGGCAGATATTGTCGTTGCACTGGAGAATGAGGAGACGGAGCGGATGGTTGACAGCGTTTTGAGTGGAACGCAACAGACGGGAAGCCTGCTGTATGGCATCGGCTGTTCCGAAAAGGCAGTCTATTACCTTGATAAGGGGGTTATCCGCGCGTTGGTCGTGCCCAATGAGTTTCATATGGGGTATCAGGGGATGCAGGCGCTGGCATGGCAGTTACAGTATCATCTGGCAAAGGCGGAGGACAGTGAGACGGGTTATCTGGTTGTAGATCAGGAAAAGCTGTACGAGGAGAGTAATCAGAAAATATTGTTTCCGATCGTACAATAACGGAGGAGAACATGCGGGAGAAAAAGAAGACGTTGGCGGGGCTGCTGATTTTTTGTGCCGGGTTGCTGGGGTTATCCGGCTGCAGCAGTGAAATGCAAAGGAGAGAGGTCAGCAGCATACGGATCGGCGTGACGCTTTATGACCAGTATGACACCTTTGTTTCACAGCTCTTAGAACATTTCAACAATTATGCGGCGAAAAAGGAGAAGCAGACAGGCATTGCGATCAACATTGAGGTTTATAATGCGGCGGACAGTCAGTTGACGCAGAACGATCAGGTGGAGGAGATGTTGGAGGACGGCTGCGATGTCATCTGCGTCAATCTCGTAGACCGGACGGAGCCGACTGCGATCATTGATATGGCGGAAAAACAGGATGTGCCGGTTATTTTCTTTAACCGGGAGCTGGTCGCGGAGGATTTGGAGCGGTGGGATCGGCTTTATTATGTTGGGGCAAAGGCATTTGAGTCCGGCATCATGGAGGGCGAGCTTGCGGCGGAGGCGTTTTTGGAGAATCCTGCGGTAGACAAAAACGGCGACGGCGTGTTTCAGTACATTGTTTTGGAGGGAGAGGCGGGACATCAGGATGCAATCGTGCGCACGGAATATTCCGTCTCTACGATGCAGGAGCAGGGCGTGAAGGTTGAGAAGCTTGGGTATGCGATCGCCAACTGGAACCGGGCACAGGCGCAGACGAAAATGACGCAGCTACTGGCGGAATACGGAGAAAGGATCGAGCTTGTCCTTGCAAATAACGATGATATGGCGCTTGGGGCGATCGATGCGCTTAAAGCGGACGGCAGGGAGCGGCAGACGTGGCCGATTATCGTGGGGATTGACGGAACGGACGTAGGTCTGCTTTCCGTTAAAAATAAAGAAATGGCGGGCACGGTCTATAATGATAAGGAGGGACAGGCGGAGGCAATGCTGGAGCTTGCATATGCGCTTGCCGTGGGAGATACTCTTACGCATCTGGAGCTTGAGCAGGAAAAATATATCCGGCTACCCTATGAAAAGGTGAGATGGGATGAGGTGGATGCTTATATCAAATAGCTACGGCTGTTCCCAATAGGATTTTCCATTTTCAATCTGCTCGCAGTATGCTTCGCCCATGACGGTCAGCAGCGGCTTACACACATGGGAAAGCTCAAAGGCAGCCGGGTATTCTAAGAGCACGAGACGGATGTCTGCGGCAATTTTGGACGCGACAGCAGCGTCATTGATCGGAACAATGCCAAAAAGAGTGGAGCAGTAGGAGCGGCTTCCGGTACAATAGGAGAGATACCGGTGGGCAAAGCTGAGCCACTCGGCACGAATGGCGTCCTGCTCATGGGGCGCTTTTTTTTGATAGTCGAGCAGACAAAGCTCCCTTAAGTATCCCTCCAGCTCCCGTTTGCAGCGTTTCTTCCCAAGCAGCGGAACACCGGAGACGGCTGTGGCATGGATCATCAAAAAGGCGTGCAGTAATGTGTCTTTTTCATTTGTTTTATGCGGCATGGCGAATACTCCTTCCCCCAAAATAAACAGTAGACTTTTGTTAGCTGTATATAGTATAGTATACACGTTGTACCTTGAAAAATAAATAGCGAGATATTTTGGAAACCGGAAACCATAAATTTTCTTTAAGCGCCAGGTACCTGCGGCAGGCAGGTTGACGAGGAGAAAGGTGATCGAAAATTCGGCGGGTGCCTTTCCGTATGATTCCCGTGCGAGACGCGTCGGCAAATATGCAGGTAACTGCAAAACAAATACGGTGCGAGGGATGCATTAATGATAAAAAGAGTGAAGATAAAAATAAAGAATGGAGAAAATTTATGTGTGGAATTATTGGTTATACAGGAAATGAAGACGTGAGAGAGGTTTTGCTTGATGCGCTCGAGCTGCTGGAGTACAGAGGATATGACAGCGCCGGGATTGCGGTAAGGAATCAAACAGAAAATCGGACGGACGTTTATAAATGCGCCGGGAGAGTGGGCGATCTAAGACAGATATGTGCGGGGATGACAGGCGGCGCTGGCTGCGGGATCGGACATACGAGATGGGCGACGCACGGTGGGGTCAGTGACCGGAATGCGCATCCGCACCGGTCGGGGGCGGTAACGCTTGTGCACAACGGTATTGTTGAGAATTATAAGGAGCTGCTGCTTGACTATTCGTTGGAGAAGGAGCTGGTATCGGAGACGGACAGCGAGGCGGTTGCCGTGCTCTTAGATCATTTTTATGAGGGAAATCCGAGGGAGGCGATCAGAAAGACCATAGAAAGGCTGCGCGGTACGTTTGCACTTGTCGTGATGTTTGAAGATCAGCAGGACGTGATCTATGCGGTGCGCAATGTCAGCCCGATCGTGGCGACATTCTGCGGGCAGGGGGCGATGCTGGCTTCCGACCTCACGGCACTCTGCCGCTTTACGAACCGCTATTTTGTTGTGCCGGAGTATCATATTTTAGAGCTGCGTGCAGACGGTCTTAAGCTATTTGACACGGAGGACGCAGAGACTGCGCCGGTATACGAGACGGTTGACTGGGAGCTTAACAGTGCAGGCAAGAACGGATATCCGTTTTATATGGAAAAGGAGATTATGGAGCAGCCCGAGGCTGTTTTGCGCACGATTTCGGGTCGTATATCGGACGGATTGCCTGATTTTACGAAAGACGGTGTGCCGGATGAGCTTTTTACATCCTGTGATCGCGTCACGATCATTGCGTGCGGGACGGCAATGCACGCAGGACTTGTCGCACAGGCGCTGGTAAAATCGATGCTTCATATGCACATTGATGTAGAGATGGCGTCGGAGTTTATGTATGCGGAACCGGTGCTGGATGAAAAAACGCTTGTGATCGCAGTTTCGCAGTCGGGAGAGACCGTTGATACGCTTGAGGCAGTGAAGTATGCAAGGGGGAAAGGGGCAAAGTGCCTTTCCATTATTAATGTGCGCGGAACTTCCATTGCAAGGGAGAGCGATTATGTGCTTTATACGAATGCGGGACCGGAAATTGCGGTTGCAAGTACGAAAGCATATACGACACAGCTTGCCGTCTTTTATCTTGTTGCAGCAAAGATGGCATCCAGCAGGGGGATATTTTGTGAGGAGGAGACGAGAGCGTTTCTGCGAGAGCTTGAGAGAGCGCCAAAAGTGATCGAGCAAGTGCTTGCAAAGCGCAGGGAGATCCATTTGCTTGCGAAGCGTGTGCTGGGGGCAAAGGATTTGTTTATGATCGGCAGGGGACTTGACTATTCGATTTTGCTGGAAGGCTCTTTAAAGCTGAAGGAGGTGTCCTATATCCATTCGGAGGCGTATGCTTCGGGAGAGCTAAAGCATGGGCCGATCGCGCTGATCACAGAGGATACACCGGTGATCGCGGCGGTGACGCAGGAGCGGTTGGCGGCAAAGGAGCTTTCCAATATCAGGGAGGTGAAGTCCAGAGGCGCAGAGGTTGTCTTATTGATAAGAGAGGGACTAAAGGAAGCTGCACAGGACGTTGGGGAGATGTTTGTTCTGCCGGATATGAGCGATGCGTTTATGGTGATGCCGGCGTCAGTCGCGTTACAGCTCTTTGCATATTATGTGTCTGCCGATAAGGGCTTTGATGTAGATAAGCCAAGAAATCTGGCAAAGGTCGTGACGGTAGAATAAAATTTATGGTTTCTGTATTTTCCAAAATATCGGGAGATAAGCTGACACTATTTGATAAGACGAGGAAACACAACAGAACTGCGGGCATATGATGAATAAAGAGAAGCTATGAGGTTTTTATGTCAGACATCAGATATACGCAGACAAATAATGTCGATCAGGGAGATTTGCGGATACAGGTGATCGCGCGGGGGCGGAACACGCCGATCGACAATGCAAAGATTTCAATTTCTTATTCGGGTGACCCGGAAAGTGCAGTGGAGGAGGTGAATACCGATGCGTCAGGACTATCAGAATCAGTTACGCTTGATGCGCCTCCACTTGAGTACTCTATGGAGCCGTCCGAAACGCAGCCCTACGCGGAATATACTATTCAAGTCACTGCGGAAGGATATCGCCCAATCAATATCTCCGGCATTGAGATCCTTTCGGGAGAGCAGGCGCTCCAGGAGGTAAGGATGGATGAGGAGGAGACAAAGGTAAGTCCCTCTGACAATATTGTAATACCGGGGCATACGCTCTATGAGGAGTATCCTCCGAAGATTCCCGAATCAGAGATAAAGCCGGTGACGGAGACGGGAGAGATCGTACTTAGCCGCGTCGTGATACCGGAATTTGTCGTGGTGCATGACGGCGCACCAAGCGATTCTACGGCAAGGGAATATTATATCCGCTACCGTGACTATATCAAAAATGTTGCATCGAGCGAGATTTATGCGACATGGCCGGACGCGACGATCCGTGCAAACGTCCTTGCGATCATGTCATTTACCTTAAACCGTGTCTATACGGAGTGGTACCGCAATAAGGGCTACAGCTTTACGATCACATCATCCACGGCATATGACCAGAAATTTATTTACGGGCGAAACGTCTACCAGAATATCTCTGATATTGTGGATGAGATGTTCCAGAATTATCTGTCGCGTCCGAATGTCAGGCAGCCGATCTTAACACAGTACTGTGACGGGCAGCGCGTGACCTGCCCGAACTGGATGAGCCAGTGGGGCAGCAAGTTTCTGGGGGATCAGAGCTACGAGACAATTGATATTATCCGCTATTATTACGGAAACAACATGTTTATCAATACGGCGGAGGAGATTTCCGGCATTCCGGCGTCTTGGCCGCGCGTCGATCTGACCGTTGGGTCTACGGGGGATAAGGTGCGGCAGATCCAGGAGCAGCTGGCGCGCATTTCACGTTCCTACCCGGCGATTCCCTCCATTACACCGGACGGTATTTACGGCCCTGCGACACGCGCGGCAGTCGAGAAATTCCAGAGTGTGTTCGGTCTGCCGGTGACGGGAGTCATTGATTACCGTACATGGTATAAGATTTCCGAAATCTATGTGGCGGTGACAAGAATGGCAGAGCTTGTCTGACAGTTGGTTTTTGTGCGGATCTGTGCTAAAATAACTCCTAACATCAGATAGGAGAGACGCATGGGATGAATAATTATAAGATCATTTTGCAGTATGACGGGACGCGTTACCGCGGCTGGCAGAGTCTGGGTGATACGGAGCAGACGATTCAGGGAAAGCTTCAGAATGTCCTTTCAAGATTAAACGGAGGTCCGGTCGCTGTCATCGGCTCAGGAAGAACAGACGCGGGAGTTCATGCAAGCGGGCAGACTGCAAACTTCTGTCTTAGCGAGACGTGGGAGGAGGATGTGCTGCGCGCGGAATTAAACCGTTATCTGCCGGAGGACATCGCAGTGCTTCGGGCAGAGCGTGTTGGAGAGCGTTTTCACAGCCGCTATCAGGCAAAGAGTAAAACGTATCTCTACCGGATTGATACCGGGGAGGTTGCGGATGTATTTAAACGGCGCTATGTCTATCATTATCCCATTGCGCTTGACGCCAGCCGGATGAGACGGGCGGCGGAGCTTTTGATCGGAACGCACGATTTTCGTTCCTTCTGCGGAAATAAAAAAATGAAAAAGTCTGCGGTGCGTACCCTTTCTGAGATCACGATTGCAAAAAAGGAGCAGGAGCTTCAGATTTTTTATACAGGCAATGGTTTTTTGCAGAATATGGTACGCATACTGACAGGAACATTGATCGAGATCGGCGACGGGAGACGGGAGCCGGAGGAGATCGAGCAGATCCTTGCGGCAAAAGAGCGTGCATGCGCGGGTTATACGGCGCCTGCGTGCGGACTTACGCTGCTTGAGGTGACATACGGAGAGGAAGAAGCATGGAAAAATGGGTCGTAGTACAAAAGGGAGCAGACTTTGCGGGCATAGCGGAACGATTTTTGATCAGTCCGGTCACAGCGCGTCTGATCCGTAACCGTGAGATTGTCGGAGATGCGGCGGTGGAGAAATACATAAACGGAGGCATGGACGATCTGTATGACGCGCACCTGCTCCATGATGCGGTCCGCTGCGCCGCGATTTTGGAGGAAAAGATCAAAGCGCAGCTGCCGATCCGCATCATCGGCGATTATGATATTGACGGCGTGATGGCAACTTACATTCTTTCTCGCGGCTTAAAGCGGTGCGGCGCCAACGTCAGCACGAAAATACCGGACCGCATGAAGGACGGCTATGGGATAAATGATCATTTGATCGAGGAGGCTTATGAGAGCGGAATCGACACGATCATCACCTGTGATAACGGAATTGCGGCGATTGATGAAATCGCACATGCCAAGGAGCTTGGGATGACTGTTTTAGTGACGGATCATCATGAGATTCCGTATCGTGAGGCGGATGGCGTGCGTACCTATCTGCGCAGTGCGGCAGACGCGATCGTAAATCCCAAGCAGCCGGAGTGCAGCTATCCTTATCCGGGGCTTTGCGGTGCGGCGGTGGCATGGAAGGTCATCTGCCTGTTATACGAGCGCTGCGGTGTGCCAAAGGAGGAGGCATATCCCTTTTTGGAGGAGGTTGCGTTTGCGACAGTCGGCGATGTTGTGGAGCTGACAGACGAAAACCGTATTCTGGTAAAGGAAGGCCTGCGGCGCATACGGGAAACAAAAAATCCGGGCATGCGCGCGCTGATTTTCCAAAATAAGCTTACGCCGGAGGAAATTACGGCATACCATATTGGTTATGTGCTTGGTCCCTGCGTCAATGCGGGCGGAAGGCTTGAGACGGCACAGCTGTCCTTAAAGCTTTTTTTGCAGGAGGATGAGCTGTCCGCGATGAAAGCGGCAGAGCAGCTTGTGGAGCTCAATTTGCAGAGAAAGGAGCTGACGGCTGCGGGCGTGGAGGCTGCAAAGCGTATTGTGGAGGAGGGAAATGCCGGGGAGCGGGTGCTGGTCGTTTATCTGCCCAAGGTGCATGAGAGCCTTGCGGGAATCATTGCAGGAAGAATCCGGGAGGCATATCAGAAGCCGGCATTTGTCCTGACAAGGGCGGAGGACGGAGTGAAGGGCTCGGGAAGGTCGATCGAGACATATTCGATGTATGAGGAGCTCTGTAAATGCCGGCATCTGTTTACAAGATTCGGCGGTCATCCGATGGCGGCAGGGCTTTCACTGCCGGAGGAGGAGGTTGAGAATTTCCGCAGGGAGATCAATGAGGCATGTACTCTGACAGAGGAGGATTTTATTCCAAAGGTGAGGATTGACATTGCGATGCCTGCAGATTATCCGACTGAGGAGCTGGTTAGAGAGCTTGCTATTTTGGAGCCTTTCGGGAAAGGAAACGGAAAGCCGCAGTTTGCCGATAAAAACCTCGCCGTTTTGCATGCGCGTATTGTCGGAAAGAACCAAAATGTGTTAAAATTACAGTTGCAGACAGAGCGTGGTACGCGTGTGGACGCCGTGTATTTCGGCGATATTGAGCAGTGGAAGGAGTATTATCGCCAAAAATACGGGGAGCAGGAGGTAAAAGCCTCCCTGCGCGGACAAAAAAACGGGATTCGTATGTCCGCCGTGTATTATCCCGAGATCAATGAATATCAGGGGATCCGGCGCGTGCAGCTTGTGATCCGCAGCTATCAGTAGGAGCATGGCAGAACACGGGAGAGGGGGATGTGGTATGACAAAAGAGGAAGGATTTGGATTTTTATCGGCGGACGGAATAACGATGATCCATGCCGTAAAATGGATGCGGGAGGATGGCGCGCACAAGGCGGTCGTGCAGATTACGCACGGCATGGTCGAGTATATTGAACGCTATGCGGCGTTTGCCGCTTATCTGAACGAGCAGGGGTATCTGGTGGTCGGACATGATCATTTGGGGCACGGAGTGTCCGTGACAGATCAGGAAAACTGGGGGTATTTTGAGAAAGAGCATCCGAGCGATACGCTTGTGGAGGATATGCACAGGCTTCGGACGACCGTGCAGGAGGAGTACCCAAAGCTGCCTTATTTTATGCTCGGACACAGCATGGGCTCTTATATGCTGCGCAAATATCTGTGCATCCACCCACAGGGAGTGGACGGAGCGATCATTATGGGTACGGGCTGTATGCCGGATCGGACGATGAAGCTTGGACTTTTTTTGTGCCGGACGATCGCCTTTGTGCGGGGCTGGCATTACCGGAGCAGATTGCTTCAGACGATTTCCTACAGTAAGCCGTATCGGCGGTTTGACCTGTACGGAAAGGATCATAAAAACAGCTGGCTCTCAAAAAATGAGGAGAACGTCAGGGAATATTATCACGATCCGAGATGTACGTTTTTATTTACGGTGAATGGCTACCGCGGTCTGATGGAGGCGGTGCTCTTTGACAATCAGAAGGAAAATGTGGCGCGTGTGCCAAGGGATCTGCCGCTCTTTTTTGTTTCCGGCAAGGACGATCCGGTCGGAGATATGGGAGAGGGCGTCAAGAGAGCCTACCGTCTTTATGAGGAGGCGGGACTTTCGGATATTACTTATAAGCTTTATGAGAATGACCGTCATGAGATTTTAAATGAGACGGACCGTGCGTGTGTGTATGCGGATATTGGAGCGTGGCTGAATGTGCGCGTAGAATCTTAAGAATCTATGAAATGCTTGCTTTTTTTCGTAAACTCATAGTAGAATTAGTACTTGTTTCAAGGAGTATGAGACAGGGAGGTATGCAGGTGAGAAAGAAATGGTCAAGAGGTCTTAGTATTTTTCTGGCGGCTGTGACGCTGTTTACCGCAGTGCCGGCGGCGGCTTCGCAGTCTGCCGCACCGTCAACGGAGGTGCAGGCAGGGACAGCAGAGACACAGCAGCCGTCTGGGGAGACACAGCCGCAGGACGGACAGGCGCCGTCCGGGGAGACGCAGCCGCAGGGCGGACAGCAGCCGTCCGGGGAGACACAGCCGCAGGGCGGGCAGACGACGAATCAGAATATACAGGGAGAGCAGGTACAAAGCCCCAATATACAGGGGGAGCAGGTGCCGGATGCAAATGTACAGGGAGAACAGGTGCCAAACACAAACGGAGATCAGGTAACGATCCAAAAGGATGACAGACCCTATCTTTCACTGGGCGCAGATTTGACGGAGGAGCAGCGCGCTACAGTGCTGGGACTGATGGGGATCGATCCGGCGGGACTGGCAAATTATGATGTGGTGTACGTCACAAATCAGGAGGAGCATCAATATCTCGGGGCGTATATTGACGCATCCAAGATAGGAAATAAGGCGTGGTCGTCGATTGTGATCGTTGATCGGAAACCCGGAAGCGGATTAAATATTTCGACGAGCAATATTACCTACTGTACGGTGGGAATGTATAAAAATGCGCTGGCAACAGCAGGGATCACGGACGCGGACATTATCGTGGCGGGACCAAAACCGATTTCCGGCACGGCGGCGCTGGTCGGCATCTTTAAGGCTTATGGGGAGATGACCGGAAAGGCAGTCGACGATACGGTCATTGACGCTGCGCTCAATGAGCTTGTCGTGACGGGAGAGCTTGCTGCGTCGATCGAGGGCTTGACCAATGAGGAGGTCGAGGAATTTATCGCCTATATTAAGTCTGTCATCGCACAGAATGATTTCAGCGATGCGGAGAATATTAACAAGGTCATCGATGAGGCGTGCGAGAAGTACGGGGTAACCCTCTCCGACACGGAGCGTCAGCAGATCGTAGACCTGCTTTTGAAAATCACCTCTCTGGGAATTGATTTGAGCGGACTTGTTGATTATGCGGAGTCCTTATACAATTCCTTCCGGGATGGCGGAGGAGATGGAATTTTATCGGCGATCGGCGATTTCTTCGTCCGTGCGTTTGAGGCAATCGCAGATTTCTTTAAGTCCTTGTTTTCCTGACAAGGGAATATAGAATGCGGCAGTGGAGATTGAGAGATTTTTAGTTTTATAAACAGAACAGGAGTAAGAAAAAGGCGGTGTGCATCCAAAGGGAGCGCACCGCCTTTTTTTTGCATGATAGGAAATTTGCATTTCCTATCATGCAAAACCCTCCGGGTGATCGCACTGCGGCGGAATAGAACTGTGTCGCTGATGCGACCCGCCGCAGGCGGGAAATCTCGAAAGCGAGATTTTTAATAGAATAGGAAATTGCACTCCCTATCCTATTGACAATACAATACTATATAATATATAGTATTGTAAAAGAAATGATATTATAAAAGATCTATAAACAGGCAGGGGGTGAGGGCATGGTATTTAACACGGGCGCTGCGCTTTTGGATGCAATCGTTTTGGCAGTCGTCTCAAAGGATGAGGAGGGAACATACGGTTACCGGATCACGCAGGATGTCAGGGCGGCGATCGACGTGTCGGAATCAACGCTGTATCCCGTTTTGCGCAGGCTGCAAAAAAGTGGCTGTCTGCGTGTATACGACAGGGAATGCGGAGGGAGAAACAGGCGTTACTATCAGATTACGGAAGCGGGCAGCGAAAGGCTGCAGGAATACCGCAGAGAATGGCGGGAATATTCCGCTAAGATTTCAGGGTTATTTTGCGAGGAGCGGGCAGATGCGTAGCGCATACGGGATTTTGGTATGGAGTGCATAAGAATGGAGGAAACGATGAATAAGGAAGATTTTTTGCGGCAGTTAGAGCAGCTTCTTTCGGCAATCTCGAAGGAGGAGCGGGCAGATGCAGTCGCGTTTTACAGAAGCTATTTTGAGGATGCGGGGGAGGAGAACGAGCAGGAGATTCTTGCAAAGCTGGAATCCCCACAGAAGGCGGCGGAGAGTATTTTAAAGGATTTTGGGATCGATCCCGAAAAAAAGGGTGCAGCCGACGGTAAATATTATAATACGTTTGCAAATAGGGATGAGGAATATTATAGGAATATTAATGAGGCAGTCGGAGGGATGGCAAAAAGCCGTACAAAGGAACGGAGTGCAGGCATGGCGGCGCTTATAGCCGCGGCGGCGGTGCTGACCTCCCCGATCTGGCTTACGCTGCTTCTTCTTCTCATTAGTCTTGCGCTTGCCGCGGCGGCAATGGCGGTGGGGATCGCACTTGCCTCGGTGGCAGTCATGGCATCTTTGTTAATTACGGGTGTTGTTTTGATCGGTGCAGGGATTTCACTGATCATCGGTGCAGATCCGGCGGTTGGCGTCGGTTTGATCGGAGGCGGCTGTCTGGTTCTTGCGATCGGAATACTGGCGCTGCTTCTTGTGGTTGTTGTGTGCGGGAGCTTTTTGCCGTGGGCGGTCAGGGGGATTTATCATCTTTGCAAACGACCGTTTGAGAGAAGAAAGGAGCGTGTCGGGGCATGAAACTATTTACGAGGATAAGTCTGATCCTTGCGGGAGTTCTTGCAGGGATAGGAGTGTTGCTTTGTATTGCTGCATCCGTTATGGGCGGAGGCGTCCATAAGCTGCTTGAGGCGGGTGTGACCTATGGAAACTGGCATATCGGCTGGGATGGTATCTATTATTCGGATCGAGATCGGGATACAGAAGGGGAGAGCAGCGTTTCCTATACCTATGAGACGGCTGGGATCAGGAATCTGGAAATTGATATGGAAGCGGCAGAGGTGTATGTGGAGGAAGGCGCTCAGACAGATACTGTTGTAGTGCATATGTATCGGGGAAGGGAGCAGGATTATAAGGGAGCTGTGACGGCGGACGGCACGCTTTCTCTTGCGTACCACCGTTCGGGAGATTGGAGCAATCGTTCCAATACAGAATTTGTGATCGAGATTCCGTCAGGGCTTGCGCTTTCTGACGTAAAGCTGGAGTTGGACGCGGCGGAGGGACAGCTTTCTCTTGCGGACATGCGCTGTGAGAAGCTTACGGTGACGGTAGATGCGGCAAGCGCGGTTTTAGAGGATTTTACGGTATCAGGGGAGACGATTGTCTTGGCAGACACCGGAAACGCCGAGCTTTTGGGCGGAACTTATCAGAATCTTGAGATTGATTGTGACATGGGAAATGTTTCGGTTGAGGGTGCGGCAGAGGGCGACATCACAGCAAAAACCTCCATGGGAAACGTTGCGCTTTCACTTTCGGGGGACGCCGCTGCCTATCGATATGAGCTTTCCTGTGATATGGGTGAGCTTACGGTGAACGGACGTGATTACTCCTCTATTTCCGCAGACTATGAGCCCAAAAACGCGGGAGCGGAGCACACGGCGGCGCTTTCCTGTGATATGGGTTCGCTGGAGCTTACGATACAATAAATCAGGAGACGCGCGGATAGAAAAGCAATTCTTCATTTGACACTTTTCTACTTTCTGATAAAATGGATATATTATGCAGACATTTGGAGGGAGTATGAAGAAGATATTGCAGAAGCTGATGTACATAGCATCTTTGGGAATCGTGGTTCTGCTGCTTTTTGCACTTGTATGGGCAGGAGACGAAACGGCGCAGACACAGGGAGAGGAGGTGGAGCCTCCCAAAGAGGTGCAAAACAGCGAGACGGAGAGCCGGACGGAGCCGGACGGCGAAGGAGCAGCAGAGAGCGGGACACAGGAGCCGCAGGCGGCAGGGGAGCATATACAAAAGCCGCAGCCGCCAAAGGAAGATACGACGATTCTTTTTGGCGGTGACGTATTGTTTGGAAACGCTTTTCTGGCAGGCTACGATGCAAACGGGATTGCCGGTGTGATCTCGGAGGAACTGCTTTTAGAGCTGCAGGCGGCGGATGTTCTGATGATAAATAATGAATTTCCGTTCAGCACACAGGGGGCTCCGATGGAAGGAAAGCAGTATACATTCCGATGTGAGCCATCCTATGTCACGGCGCTAAAGGAGATGGGAGTGGATGTCGTTTCCTTGGCAAATAATCATGTGCTTGATTACGGAAAGGCGGCGTTAAGCGATACGTTTGTCACTCTGGATGGAGCGGGGATCCGCTACGGCGGCGCGGGGGAGAGCATCGCGCGTGCCGAGCAGGTGAAGACCTTTGAGATCAACGGAAAAAAATTTGGATTTCTTGCAGTTTCGCGTGTGGTACCGACCGGTGACTGGAAGGTAGAAAACAGCGCGCCCGGCGTATTTTCCTGCTATGATGATACAAGGCTGATCGAGCTTGTTGAGGAGGCGGCGAAGGAGTGCGATTTTCTTGCGGTTTATCCGCACTGGGGTGTGGAGTATGCCGCTTATCCGGAAGATTATCAGACAAAGATTGCGCAAAATTGCCTTGCAGCGGGCGCGGATGTGGTAGTGGGATCGCATACGCACTGTCTGCAGGGCGCCGCCTATTTTGGCGGGCAGCCGGTGTTTTACAGTCTCGGCAACTTTGTGTTTGGACAAACGATTGACCGCTCGGCGCTGCTTAAGGTGACGGTCACACCGGAGGGAGAGCAGAGGTATCAGTATCTGCCCATCTATGCAGAGGGTGGCGTGACAAAGCTTGCGACAGGACAAAAGGCGCAGGAAATCTTAGGATATCTGCAGCAAATATCGGCGGGCGCGGTCATTGCGGAGGACGGAACGGTCTCAAACAAAAATTAGTTTGGAAAAATGCGCAAAAAAGTTTACAGACACGCGTTCAAAGCCTATAATAAGAAGATAATAAGCATAGCAGAGAAGGAGAACGAGTATGAGCTATATGGAGCTTTATAAGCAGTGGTGTACAGATGACTATTTCGATGAGGATACGAAAGCGGAGCTTGCGGCGATCAAGGATGATGCAGCCGAGATTGAGGATCGTTTTTACCGTCAGCTGGAATTTGGAACGGGAGGACTGCGCGGCGTTATAGGCGCGGGAACAAACCGTATGAATATCTATACCGTGCGTCAGGCGACACAGGGACTGGCAAATTATATTATTTCGCAGAACGGACAGAAAAAGGGCGTGGCGATCGCCTACGATTCCCGCAGGATGTCGCCGGAGTTTGCGGAGGAGGCGGCGCTTTGTCTGAACGCAAACGGAATTAAAGCATATGTATTTGAGAGTCTGCGTCCAACGCCGGAGCTGTCTTTTGCGCTCCGTCATCTGGGATGTGTGTCGGGGATCGTCATTACGGCGAGCCATAATCCGAGAGAGTATAACGGCTATAAGGTATATTGGGAGGACGGCGCGCAGATCACGCCGCCGCACGATAAGAATATTCTGGCAGAGGTGGCGAAGGTAACTTCTTTTGCACAGGTAAAGACAATGCCAAAGGACGATGCCGTCAAGGCAGGTCTTTATCAGGTCATCGGTGCAGAGATCGACGATCTTTATATGGAGGAACTCAAAAAGCAGTCGATCCATCCCGAGATCATTCAGGAGATGGCAAAGGACATCCGCATTGTTTATACGCCGCTTCACGGAACAGGCAATCTTCCGGTGCGCCGCGTGTTAAAGGAGCTTGGCTTTGAGAACGTTTATGTGGTAAAGGAGCAGGAGCTGCCGGACGGCAATTTCCCGACCGTGTCCTATCCGAATCCCGAATCGCCCAAGGCGTTTGCGCTTGCCTTAGAGCTTGCAAAGGAGGTAGACGCTGACATTGTGCTTGCGACAGACCCGGATGCTGACCGTCTCGGCGTATACTGCAAGGATACAAAGACGGGAGAATATATAAGCTTTACCGGAAATATGTCGGGGATGCTCATTGCGGAATATATTTTAAGGGAGCGCACACAAATGGGAACCATGCCGAAAAATCCGGCGCTCATAGAGACGATCGTGACGACGGATATGGCAAAAGCGATCGCCGCAGCTTATGATGTAAAGCTGATCGAGGTCTTGACCGGATTTAAGTATATCGGCGAGCAGATCCGCCTGTTTGAGGAACAGCAGACAAATAACTATGTGTTTGGTCTGGAGGAGAGCTACGGCTGTCTGGTAGGCACCTATGCGAGAGATAAGGACGCCTGTGTGGCGGTCATGATGCTGTGCGAGGTTGCTTCCTGGTGCAAAAAACATGGAAAGACGCTGTGGGATGCGATGCTTGATATGTATGAGAAATACGGCTTCTACAGAGAGGGACTTGAGACAAAAACATTAAAAGGGATTGACGGAGCGGCGCAGATCCAGACGTTGATGCGTGAGTCAAGGGAGAACCCGCCAAAGGAGCTCGGCGGTCATAAGGTGCTTGCTGTCCGTGATTATAAGGATGATACGAGAAAGGATATGGTGACAGGAGAGGTGACGGCAACGGGACTTCCGTCCTCAAATGTTCTTTACTATGAGCTTGCCGACCAGGCTTGGTGCTGTGTGCGTCCGTCCGGCACGGAGCCGAAGATCAAGTATTATTTTGGTGTGAAGGGCGAGTCCTTGGAGGATGCAGAAAGGAAGCTGGAAGCTTTAAAAAATGATCTTTTAGGATAGGGACAGGTACGATTGATGAGCCAGAAAGCAAAGGAACTTTTATTTTTAGATCCGGTATGCACACATAATATCTGGGGAGGTACGAGACTGCGGGAGGAATTCGGCTGTGCGGAGGCAGGAGATGATCTCGGCGAATGCTGGGGGATTTCCGCGCACCCAAACGGTGACGGAACGATAAGAAACGGTGTTTTTGCGGGGCAGAAGCTCTCAAAGGTATGGGAGGAGCATCCGGAGGTATTCGGCAATTTTAACAGCGCCCGTTTTCCTCTTATGACAAAAATTATTGATGCGCGGGAGGATTTGAGTATTCAGGTACATCCTGATGACGATTATGCAAGGGTACATGAGAGTGGATCGCTTGGAAAGACGGAGTGCTGGTATATCTTAGACGCGCCGGAGGGAAGCACGCTTGTATTCGGTCACAACGCCCGTTCAAAGGAAGAACTGGAGGATATGATCCGACAGGGAAGATGGAAGGAATTTATTCGCGAGATTCCCGTAAAAAAAGGCGATTTTATCCAGATCGATCCCGGTACGGTCCATGCGATCAAGGGAGGTCTGCTTTTGCTGGAGACGCAGGAGAACAGCGATATTACTTATCGGGTCTATGATTATGACAGACTTCAGAACGGCAGGCCGAGAGAGCTGCATATTGAAAAGAGCCTGGATGTCATCACTGTTCCGGCAGAGCCTGCAAAGGAAAGCGTAAAGTCTGTTCTGGATCTTCCAAAAAATCAAATGAATGAGCTGTATGCCTGTGCGTATTACCGGATATTTAAGGCGGATGTAGAGGGAGAGCTGATGTTTTGCCAAAGTGATCCGTTTTTATTGGTATCGGTTGTAGAGGGAGCGGGCAGCATAGACGGCTGTCCGGTGCAAAAGGGAACACATCTGATCGTACCCTATGGCTACGGTGCCGTAAGGATGCGGGGGCATATGACGATTCTTGCAGCCAAGGCAGAGGAATAGAAAAGGGAGAGATAACAGAGCATGAGATACACAGGATATGAATTGGCATGGTTGTTTTTCTGCTACTCTTTTTTCGGATGGGTGCTTGAGACTGTTTTTGCGGCGCTTAAGCAGAAGCGGTTTGTCAACCGCGGTCTGATCAATGGTCCGCTGTGCGTGCTGTACGGAGTAACGGCGGTTACGATCACAGTTTATTTACAGGAGCTTAGCGGAATATGGCTGTTTCTTGGCTGCATGATTTTTACAACGGTTGCCGAGTGGGTTGCAGGCAGACTGATTGAGCGTTTTTATCATGAGCGCTGGTGGGATTATTCTGCGCTGCGGTGGAATCTTGACGGTTATATCTGTCTGCAAATGTCAGTCCTTTGGGGAGTGCTTGGGTTTGCGGCGGTAAAATGGGGCAATTACATACTGCTTACGCTGTTTTCCCTGCTGCCGCAGACGTTGGGTCATATCCTGATCTGGATAACGGTCAGCATAGCGGTCTTGGACTGTGCGGCAACTGCAGTCATCCTTGCAGGAAGAAGCAAGCAGATGAAACGCTGGGAGGCAGCGGATGCGTGGTTTGCAAGGATCAGCTTTCGGATTGGGAAATGGATTTTTGATCAGGTAGACAGGCGTATCCATAAGGCATATCCCAATGCCGCAAAGCGGGAGAGCGCAGCACCAAAAGCAGGTGTGTTTGCAGACGGGTGCGGCTTTTATAAGCTCGTGATGCTCTTTTTTGTAGGGGCATTTTTGGGAGATCTGACGGAGACGCTTTATTGCAGGGTCACAGCGGGCGTGTGGATGAGCCGCAGCAGTGTTGTATGGGGGTCGTTTAGTCTGGTGTGGGGCTTTGCGATTGCGGGAGCGACTGCACTTTTGTACCGCTACCGTGACAGCTCCGACGGATTCTTATTTGCGGTCGGCACGTTTTTGGGCGGAGCCTATGAATATTTGTGCAGTGTTTTTACGGAGCTTGTATTTGGTACGGTATTTTGGGATTACAGCTGGATGCCGTTTAATCTTGGCGGAAGGATCAATCTGCTGTATTGCTTTTTCTGGGGCATTGCAGCCGTTGTCTGGTTTAAAAAATGCTATCCGTTTGTCTCCAAATGGATTGAGCGGATTCCGGTGAGGCTCGGAAAGACATTGACATGGGTGCTGCTTGTCTTTATGTGCTGCAATGTCGCTGTTTCCGCGCTGGCGATGTCACGCTACGACGAGCGGTCAAGAGGGATTGCGGCGCGCAGCGGCTGGCAGAAAACGATCGACGAGCATTTTCCGGATGAGAGGATGGCACGGATTTATCCGAATGCAAAGCGTGTGGAATAAAGCGGTACGAGGGAGGAAAAGGAAAGGAACTTATGAATCGGGAAGAACGCAGACAAAGGCGCCAGAGGGATACGAAGCAGGCGACGATTTTGTTTATCATATTTTTGATCGCTATTGTGTTGGCAGTGGCAGGACTTGTATTTGTCATCGGAAGATTTGTGATAAAGGACAGGGAGGAGAAGCCAAAGCAGCCGGTTGAGACACAGACGGAGCAGCCGTCGGAGGAGACAGAGCCCCCGACAGCTCCGGTGGTGGATGAGGCGATGACAAAGGCAGCGGAATATGTTGCCGGAATGACGCTGGAGGATAAGATCGCGCAAATGTTTGTGATCACACCGGATGCGCTGACCGGGTTTTCGGGAGTGACAGCAGCAGGTGATACGACAAAGGAATGGTACGGAAAACGTCCGGTTGGCGGGATTGTCTATCTGTCCGATAATTTAAAGGATCCGGAGCAGACGCGTACGATGCTCCAGAATATGAATACGATCGCAAGGGAGCGTACGGGACTTCCGGCATTTTTGTGTGTGGATGAGGAGGGCGGAAGTGTTGCAAGGATTGCCGGAAACAGTGCGTTTGGCGTGACAGACGTTGGAAATATGGCGGCGATCGGAGCAACCGGTGACAGTCAAAACGCTTACAATGCGGGAAATGTGATCGGCGGTTACCTGTCAGAGCTTGGATTTAATGTTGATTTTGCACCTGTGGCGGATGTGATCGTCACGGAGGGAAATGCGATCGGAGACCGTTCCTTTGGCACAGACAGTCAGCTTGTGGCAGAGATGGTGACATCGGAATTAAAAGGTCTTTCCGATGCCGGAGTTTATGGAACAGCAAAGCATTTTCCGGGGCATGGAAGTGTGAGCGGCGATTCGCATGAGAATGCGGTGAGCACTGACCGCGGACTGGAGGAGCTGAAGGGAACGGAGCTCGTTCCGTTTCAGCGTGCGGTCGATGCGGGGGTTCCATTTATTATGGCGGGGCACATTGCAGCACTGAAGGTCACAGGAGACGATACGCCGGCGTCACTTTCTCAGGTGATGCTTACAGATGTTCTGCGCACACAGATGGGATATAAGGGGATCGTGATCACAGATGCGATGAACATGAACGCCATTACTTCTGTCTATGGAGCAGACGAGGCTGCCGTAAAGGCGGTGCAGGCAGGAGCGGATATGATCTTAATGCCGCAGGATTATGAGACGGCTTATAATGGTTTGCTGGATGCTGTGAAAAACGGGACGATCAGCGAGGACCGTATCAATGAATCGCTGATCCGCATTGTAAAAGCAAAGCAGCAGCTGGGATAGCAGAGAGAGAGAATGTGATGACAAGAGAGGAATTTCGGAGACTGACGGAGCAGGGAGCAGTTCTTTTGGATGGAGCGACAGGAACAAATCTTCAGAAAGTGGGTATGCCGGTCGGCGTATGCCCGGAGCAGTGGACTTTAGAGCATCCGAAGGTTATTACAGAGCTTCAGGAGCGCTATGTTCAGGCGGGCACAAATATTTTATTTGCGCCGACCTTTACTGCCAACCGGATCAAGCTTGCCGAGTATGGTTTGGCGGAGCAGCTTGGCTCTATGAACAGGGAGCTTGTTGCGCTTTCCAAAAGAGCGGCGGCAGGAAGGGCGTTTGTGGCGGGCGATCTGACGATGACGGGAGCACAGCTTTATCCGCTGGGAGAATTACAGTTTGAGGAGCTGGTGGATGTATACAGGGAGCAGGCGCAGGCGCTGTATGAGGCGGGCGTTGACCTGTTTGTGGTAGAGACGATGATGAGTTTGCAGGAATGCCGGGCGGCAGTGCTTGCGATCCGGGAGGTGTGCGGGCTGCCGGTGATGGTATCGCTGACTTATCAGGAGGATGGAAGGACACTCTATGGTACAGACCCCGTGACGGCGGTGGTGACTCTGCAGGCGCTTGGCGCAGACGCGGTAGGATTAAACTGCTCAACGGGACCTGCGGCGATGCTTCCGCTGGTGGAGGCGATGGCGGAGTACGCGACAGTTCCGATTCTTGCAAAACCGAATGCCGGAATGCCAAAGCTGGTCAATGGAGAGACAGTATTTGATGCGACGCCGGAGGAATTTGCGGCAGCCGGAAAAAGGCTTCTTGTCGCCGGTGCGTCGATCCTCGGCGGCTGCTGCGGTACGACGCCGGAGCACATACGGGCGCTTGGCGATGCGGTCAGCGGCGGAACAGTCAGAAAACCGCTGACAAAGAGCCGCAGAGTGCTGACTTCGGAGCGTGGCTTTGCAGAGATAGAGCTTGACGGAAATTTTCTCGTGATCGGCGAGCGCATCAATCCGACCGGAAAAAAGAAGCTGCAGGCAGAGTTAAGAGAGGGCAGCTTAAATCTTGTGCGCCAGATGGCGCTTGAGCAGGAGGAGAACGGTGCGCGGATCCTTGACATCAATATGGGAATGAACGGCATTGACGAGAAGGAAATGATGCTTTGCACTGTTTATGAGGTGACTTCGACGGTAGATACGCCGCTTTGCATTGATTCGAGCTATGTGGATGTGATCGAGGAGGCACTGCGGATCTATCCGGGGCGTGCGCTGATTAATTCCATCTCTCTGGAGAGCGAGAAGATTGGGAGGCTGCTTCCGGTTGCGAGAAAATATGGTGCGATGTTTATTCTGCTGCCGCTTTCGGATGCGGGGCTGCCGAAGGATTGTGAGGAAAAACATGGCATTATTCGTGAGATACTTGCGCGGGCAGAGGAGAATGGGCTTAGCGCCGAGGATGTGATCGTGGACGGTCTGGTGGCGACGGTCGGTGCAAATCCCGATGCGGCATTGGAGTGTTTTGAAACCTTTGCATACTGCAAACATGAATTGCAGATTCCGACAGTCTGCGGTCTGTCAAATATTTCTTTCGGTCTGCCGGAGCGTATGTATGTGAATGCGGCGTTTCTTACGATGGCGATCGCGCATGGTCTTACGATGGCGATCGCCAATCCGTCGCAGGAGCTTTTGATGAACGCGGCGTTTGCCTCTGATATGCTGCTTCATAAGGCGGACAGCGATAACCGTTATATCGGGCGGATGAATTTTCTCTCGGAAAAATATGCAGGCATGGAGCGGGTGCTTGTACGGACCAAGGGGAGCGATCAGAAGGGAGGAAATGATTCTTCCGGTGCCAAGACGCACAGCGCCGTCTATGAGGCGGTGCTCAAGGGAAATAAAAATACGATCGTGGATGAGACAAAGGCGCTTCTTTCGGCGGGCATGGACCCGGATGCGGTCATCAATGAGCATTTGATCCCGGCGATCAATGAGGTTGGCGCACTGTTTGACTGCCAGAAATATTTTCTGCCGCAGCTGATCGCATCCGCCAATGCCATGAAGCTCGCGATCGAATACCTTGAGCCGCTTTTGAAGAAGGAAAACAGAGTGGAGAAGGAGACGATCGTGGTGGCGACAGTGGAGGGGGACATTCATGATATTGGAAAGAATCTTGTTGTACTGATGCTGAAAAATTACGGCTATCGCGTGATCGATCTTGGCAAGGATGTGTCGGCGGAAACGATTGTTGAAGCGGCTGTTCGGGAGCAGGCGGCGATCATCGGTCTTTCTGCGCTCATGACGACGACGATGATGCGCATGAAGGAGGTTGTCGAACAGGTAAAAGCACAGGGCGTCTGCTGTAAGGTTGTGATCGGCGGGGCGGCGATCACGGAGAGCTTTGCGGAGGAAATCGGTGCGGATGGTTATTCAAAGGACGCGGCGGACTGCGTGAAGCTAGTGGAGCGTCTGCTGGGGTGATTTTCTGAACTTTTATGAATAAAAAAGTTAAAAAAGGTGTTGACAATTAAAAAGACAAGTAGTATACTAATCAAGTCAGTTGCGGTAAGCGACTGACAGATATGGGATCTTAGCTCAGCTGGGAGAGCATCTGCCTTACAAGCAGAGGGTCATA
>ERZ772969.565-NODE-565-length-34009-cov-4.175797_pt1 | contig 34009 bp, 30 predicted proteins | sample MGYA00511676_ERZ772969 | MGnify/ENA primary metagenome ERZ772969 (study PRJEB29015, sample SAMEA2737651) | human gut metagenome | biome: human gut; feature: human-associated habitat; material: faeces | place: China | collected 2012 ... | reverse complement strand
TTATTATGGAATGATTTTTAGGGCAACACAATCCGTCGAATTATTTTGCGCTTACCAGATTTTCTGTTCCAACCATGTTTTTTCATTTTCCTTCATACTGCACGCATAATAACACGCATATAAAAAGTGCTATATTTCTTACAAACATAGCACTTTTCTGCATTTTTTAAAGATTCAGCTTTAAATATTTATGCGTATTTTCTTAGAACTTGCCTTCCTTATGAGCTTCCTCGATCGAAACAGGAAACCTTGATTTTAATCCATTTCTTCCAGCAAAATGTAGGAATAAAATAGAAATAATCTACACTTAAATACTTCTAACTACTTCTATGTTGATTACGTTTCATTTTTTCTGCTTTTCAGCCATTCCCTCATTGCGTTTTCACAACATGAAAAATCACAGTATGTACGCCTTACATTTTGTGTTTCTTTTTGATGCTTATAAATTTTTTCTGCTTTTATCAGTATTTTATCCTTAATGGTTAAGCAAAAAGCATATTCCTTTTCAAATAAGTCCTGATAACGTTCATCGCTCAACTCATCAAATACAATTCTTTTGTAAGCGTCATCCGGAACAGGTATCATTTTTTTGATATCCAAGACAGACAGCACATGCATTTTTTTATCTTTGGAATATTCTTTATATACATCACCCGAAATATTTACAGACTTATCTATCACTTCATATATTAAAAAATGTTCGTCACAACTATTTTTCCACTTCTTATGTTTCTCCTTTGCCGATGTTAAAGGAATAAAATATTTACATTCTGTCATGTCTATTATAATACCAACAAAAGGTTTTATCGCATTCCTATAAGAAGCATTATAATATACTTCCGAATTCTTGTTATTTAGATATTCCAAATAATCAGCATCAATGGTATAGAAACCAAAATTTTCAAATTCGGCCATAATTCTCCTTAGCCAAAAAGTGGAGAAGATTTCTCTCCTCCACTAAGCTTTAATGTTCCACCTTTGGGATATAGGTAGCGGGACACCTTCTTTAATGCTCCACCTTTGTAATGGGTAGTGGGACACCCTCTTTAACATTCTCCCTTTTTCTAATTCTAATATACATTAGTATATGCGCAAAGTCAATAACTTTTGTCAAAACACCACTATTATGTAAACCGATTATTCACACACCAAAATGTAGGAATATCATATAGGATTAATGTATAAATAGTGTAGGAGTGACCCCTTATTTGCCATAAAAAGTCACTCCCAAATACTCTTAATTACTTCTAAAAACCGCTAAATACGGCTGTTTACTAGAATCTGCCTTCTTTTGCAGCCATCTCGATCGCCACAGCAACAGCAACGGTCATTCCGACCATCGGGTTGTTGCCTGCGCCGATCAGACCCATCATCTCAACGTGAGCCGGTACGGAAGAAGAACCAGCAAACTGTGCGTCAGAGTGCATACGTCCCATCGTGTCTGTCATACCGTAGGAAGCAGGACCTGCAGCCATGTTGTCCGGGTGAAGGGTACGTCCTGTACCGCCGCCGGATGCTACGGAAAAGTATTTCTTGCCCTGCTCGATGCATTCTTTCTTGTATGTACCTGCTACCGGATGCTGGAAACGTGTCGGGTTCGTGGAGTTACCTGTGATAGATACGCCAACGTTCTCATGGTGCATGATCGCAACACCCTCCTGCACGTCGTCTGCGCCGTAGCATTTTACAGTCGCACGGAGTCCGTCAGAGTATGCCTTCTCATATACCACGTTTAACTTTGCTTCCTTGTAATCGTACTTTGTCTCAACAAAGGTAAAGCCGTTGATACGGGAAATGATCTGCGCTGCATCCTTTCCAAGACCGTTTAACACCACGCGAAGCGGTTTCTGACGCACCTTGTTTGCCTTCTCTGCGATACCGATCGCACCCTCAGCGGCTGCGAAGGACTCATGACCTGCCAAAAAGCAGAAGCACTCTGTCTCCTCCTCCAAGAGCATCTTGCCGAGGTTACCATGACCAAGACCAACCTTTCTGTGGTCTGCAACGGAACCCGGAATACAGAATGCCTGAAGACCCTCGCCGATTGCTGCGGCAGCGTCGGAAGCCTTTGTGCATCCCTTCTTGATCGCGATCGCAGCGCCTACGATGTAAGCCCAGCACGCGTTCTCAAAACAGATCGGCTGGATTTTCTTGACCTGATCGTATACGTCAAGTCCAGCGTCTTTTGTGATCTTCTCAGCTTCTTCGATGGAGCTGATTCCATAACTATTCAACACAGCGTTGATCTGTGGAATTCTTCTTTCATATGATTCAAATAAAGCCATTGTCTTCGTTCTCCTTTCCTTACTCCTGACGTGGGTCAATGATCTTGGCAGCATCTGCTACGCGGCCGTACTGACCTTTTGCTTTTTCCCATGCAGTGTTCGGATCATCGCCTTTTTTAATGAAATCCGTCATCTTTCCAAGGGAAACGAACTGGTATCCGATCACCTCGTTGTCCTTATCGAGAGCGATCCCTGTCACATAGCCTTCTGCCATCTCCAGGTAGCGAACGCCCTTTTCTCTGGTCGCATACATCGTACCAACCTGGGAGCGGAGTCCTTTTCCCAAATCCTCAAGTCCTGCGCCGATCGCAAGTCCGTCGTCAGAGAACGCACTCTGTGTACGTCCGTAAACGATCTGTAAGAATAACTCTCTCATAGCTGTATTGATCGCGTCGCACACAAGGTCTGTGTTGAGCGCCTCAAGAATGGTCTTACCCTGTAAGATCTCGGCTGCCATCGCTGCGGAATGTGTCATACCGGAGCATCCGATCGTCTCGACTAACGCCTCCTCGATCACACCGTTCTTTACGTTTAATGAAAGCTTGCAGGCACCCTGCTGCGGAGCGCACCAGCCTACACCATGTGTAAAACCTGAAATATCTTCAATTTTTTTAGAATGAACCCATCTGCCTTCTTCCGGAATCGGAGCTGGTTCATGTTTTGCGCCTTTTGCTACCGGGCACATGTTTTCAACTTCCTTAGTGTAAATCATTTTAAGACTCCTTTCACTTAAATAGAACTGTGTTGTTAAAGTTTGTTACACATTTAACATACTGCAAATATTTTCGCATATTTTCGTCGAATAGTAAAGTCCTAATTCGTCGAAATTTGGTTTTTACTGTTTCTCTGCGACCTCACTGCGGTTCTTGTAGATGGAATTTGCAGGAATCACGCCGCGCACAGAGGAAAGCGGGTAGATATTGCTGCCCCTGCCGATGACCGTTCCCGGATTTAACACCGAGTTGCAGCCGACCTCCACATAGTCGCCGAGCATCGCGCCGATCTTCTTTAATCCTGTCTCAAGCCGCTCTGTTTGATCCTTTATGACCACAACGGTTCTGTCAGACTTGATATTGGAGGTGATAGAGCCAGCTCCCATATGGGATTTGTAGCCAAGCACAGAATCCCCGACGTAATTGTAATGCGGCACCTGCACCGAATTAAAAATAACCACGTTTTTTAATTCCGTGGAATTTCCGACCACGGAGCCGCGTCCGACGATCGCACTGCCGCGCACAAACGCACAGTGGCGGATTTCCGCCTCCTCATCGATGATCAAAGGTCCGTTTAAAAAAGCGGTCGGCGCTACGTTCGCGCTCTTTGCCACCCAGATATCCTCGCCTCTCTGCTCAAAGCGCTCCGGATCAAGCTTTGGTCCGAGCTCCCGGATAAATCCGCTGATCTTTCCGAGCACCTCCCACGGATACGTCGCGCCTTCAAATAAATCCTTTGCGATCGTCTGCTCCAAGTCATAAAGGTTACTGATTTTTGCCTGTTCCATTGTTCAAAGTCCTTTCTCAATTTTTCAAGCCGCCTGCATCCAAAGCCGTATTGCCCCAAGGATCGCGAGGTGCGCCGGGTAGAACACATAGAAGAACCACTTGGAAACCGTCCTCCCGTGCTCCGCCCGTTTTCCGTTATATAAATATTGTATCACAAATCCCGACACAAGAATACCACTCATGGACCCGGCTGTGCACAAAAGCGCCTTCGGCACTGCATACCAGTCCAGGTAATTGATCAGATTTAACACCCCGAACGCCACTGCAGAACCGATATAGGCGGCGCGGATCCTCTCCCTGTCACCACGCCACTCGTCAAACAGGATCGTAAACACCGGGGCAAAAATCGCCCAGTCGCTGGATACCGACAGAAACACCAACAGCATTACCACGACCATACGGAATATACCGGGCATCATCCGCTCCCGCACCACTAGGATCAAAAAGCAGACCAGAAGCGTGAACATCATATTCCTGCCATTGTTATGCGGAAATGCAAATGCAAAGGCAGGCTGCGAGATCAGCGCAAACACCAGCAGGCGGATCCCGTACTTTTTCTTGGAGCGGGTATACCGATACCCCTCCACCAGAAAATAGCACATCGTGATCGCCGTGAAATAACCGATGTCCACAAACACCTCATAAAGCAGTGTTCCCCGCTGCAAAAAGACGTTTGCGATGTGATTGAGCAGCATCGCCGCCATTGCAATATATTTGATCGTATCACGGTTTAGTACCTTCCAATTTTCTTTTTCCAATCGTTTCAAACTCCCTTCTGACCGTTTGGCATTTTCCGGCAAAGTCCGTCTACGGCGTCATTTCATCCAGAAAATTCATTCCTGCCGTCTGCTCTGCCTCCTCCTGCATCTGGTATGCCGCCAGTTCTTCCGCCATTGCGTCGTAATACGGCATTTCTTCTTCCCCAGTCTCCTGCGATTTCGGCTGTGACGCTTCCTCTTGCTGCTCTGCACCCGGATTTTCAAAGTCAAAAGAAATTCGCTCATCCGCAAATTTTAAGCAGGCTTCAAAGGCATTGCCCGCCTTTGAGACAAAGCCGGAAATTTTTTCCTTCGTCCTTCCGGTCTCAAGAAGCTCCCGCATCACATCCTCAGACAGTGCCACCGATGCAACCGTGTGACCGACCTTAAAACCGCAGGAACACTCATAATACCACTGGCTTCTCTGCAAAAGCTCTCCGCATTTCGGGCATCTGACCGTCGTCTCCACCGGCTTTGGCTTCTCAGGAAAATCAAACGCCACCTGCCCCTGCTCCGTCAGCTTGAGCGGCGCGTCAAATTTCATGCCCGTCTTTGCGACAAAACCGGAAATCACCTCTGTCCTGCCGCGCAAAAGCAGCTCCTTTACCTGCGCCTCCTTTAAGGTCACGCCGGCAATCCTGCCGATCGAAAAACGGCAGCTCTGTGGATTGTCTTTGGAATAATTCGCACAGCCATAGCCGAACATCGTCTTTACGATCGCACCGCCGCACAGCGGGCACTTCACATCCTTCACACGCGGCGCTTCCAAGTCCGTAAAGTCAAATTTCAGGCCGGTCGCCTTTCCCGCTTCATCCCGTGCAAGCGCCACGCGGGCGTCAAATTTTTTGCCCGATTTCGACTTAAAGCCGCGGAGCGTTCCGGTTCTGCCATTTGTCAGAAGCTCCTTCACATTTGCCTCCGTCAGCGTTTTTTCTGCCATCTTGCCAATCGAAAAGCGGCAGCTTTCCGGGTTATCCTTCGCGTAATTCGCGCAGCCAAATCCAAACGGTGTCTGCACAATGTCCCCGCCGCACAGCGGGCAGACAACGTCCTTGACCTTCTTCGCCTCGACGTGCTCAAAATCAAATTTCAGGCTGACCGCTCCCTCCTCGTCCCGTGCGAGCGCCACGCAGGCGTCAAATTTCTTCCCGCTCTTTGATTTAAAGCCGCGGATCGTTCCCGTCCTGCCGTTTGCCAAAAGCTCCTTCACCTGCGACACATTCAAATCTTTTCCGGCAAGCGTTCCGATGGAAAAACGGCAGCTTGCCGGATCTCCCGGGTCATAATTTGCACAGCCGTAGCCAAACGACTTCACGAGCATTGCCCCGCCGCAGACCGGACAGCGCGCATCCTCAATGACCTGCGTCTCGTTCTGGGAAAAATCAAACGCAATGTTTTTTTTGCCGTCCTCCGCCGTCTTTAGCACCAGCGCGGCATTAAATTTCTTCTTGTTTTTTGCGGTAAATCCCCTGATCTGCCCCGTTCTCCCATTTGTGAGGAGCTCCGTCACATCGTCCACGCCGAGCGCCTTTCCCGCGATCTTTCCGACAGAAAAGTAGCACGCCTCGGGATTTTCGCGGTGGTTCACACAGGTGTAACCAAACGGTGTGATCTCTATCGCAGAGCCGCAGACCGGACATTTCACATCGGGGAGAAGCTCCGGCTGGTTTTTGGAAAAATCAAACCCGACGGAGACCTTTCCCTCCTCATCCTTTTCCAGAACAAGACTTGCGGAAAATTTCTTTTTCGACTTTGAGGAAAACCCGGTCAGCACGTCCGTGTACCCATCGGTCAAAAGCGCCTTCACTTCCTCCTCGCCAAGATCCCTGCCCGCGATCGTGCCGATGGAAAAACGGCAGCCCGTGCCGTCCTTTTTATAATTGCTGCACCCGTAACCAAACGGCGTCGTCTCAATCGTGCCGTCACAGACCGGACATTTGACGCCGAGACTTTTCTTCGCAGCAAGTCCGCGCCCGCCTTTTCCGACAAACGGATGGATGCTGGCGGCGATCTGCGCGGTCAGGTCACGGTCGATCATCGCCACCGTCTCCCTGCGGATAAAATCCTCCAGCTTCGCGCGGTAGTCCTCCATGACCACCGTCCCTCTCGTGATGCCGTCGAGCCCCTTTTCCCATGACGCCGTCATTTTGGGATTCAAAAGCGCGGGAACTGTGAGCGACACCACCTCAAAGATCATCTCACCGAGCCGTTCCGGTGTGAGCACCTGTGTTTTCTTGTTCAGATTCAGATAACCGATCCGGACAAGCTTTCGTATGATTTCCGCCCGCGTCGCGGACGTTCCGATGCCCGAGCCCTTGATCTGCTCGCGCAGCTCCTCCTCCTCGATGAGTTGTCCCGCGTTCTCCATTGCAAGCACCATCGAGCCGGAGGTGTAGCGTTTGGGCGGCGATGTCTTTCCCTCCCGCAGGGAAAACCCATCGACTGCCAGCGTATCTCCTTTTTTGATCTGTGCTGCCGCCGCAAGGAGACTGCGGTTATCTGGCGTGACATCGTCACGTGTGATTTCATCACGCGTGGTCTCCGTCTCTCCTTTCCCCCGCGTCTCGGAGTTCTTTGGCATTCCCGCGATCTCAAGGTACCCCGGTTCCTTTAACTCCTTCGCCGACGCAAACAGCTTTTCGCCGTCCATATCCACCACCAGCTTCACCGTCCGGTATTCGGCGGGCGGATAAAAAATGCTGAGGAAACGGCGCACGATCAGATCGTACACCCTGCGCTGCAGATCATGCAGCGAGCGAAGCTCCGACAGCTGTCCGGTCGGAATGATCGCATAGTGGTCGGTGATCTTCGCATCGTCTGTGTACTGCGTCTTTGCAATGTTTTTATATCTGCCCTCCGCCAGAATACGCTCTGTGTATTTCCCTGTCGGCTCATAGCCCTTTAGCTTGTGGAGATTTCTTCCGATCTCCTTTGCCACTGCCGAGGAGAGCACGCGCGCGTCCGTTCTGGGGTAGGTCGTCAGCTTCTTCTCGTAGAGCTCCTGCGCCACTGCAAGCGTCTCGTCCGGGCTGATCTTAAAGCGTTTGGCGCACTCCGCCTGTAGTTCCGCCAGATTAAAAAGCAGCGGCGCGCGCTTTTTCTGGACGCCCTGCTCCAGAGCATCCACAACTGCCCGCCTTCCTGCAAGCGTGTCGATCAGCTCCTTCGCATCCTCCTGCTTTTTAAAACCGTTTTCCTTATATAGGAGCGGCGAGCTAAAATACTTCGAGCCTTCCACCTCCTTCCACTCCGCCTCGATCACGTCCTCTGTCCTGCTTCCCTCCGGCAGAAAGTTCCCGATCACCCGGTAAAACGGCGTTTCCGCAAAGTTCCGTATCTCGCGCTCGCGGATGACGACCATGCCGAGCACACACGTCATGACGCGCCCGACGGCAATCGCCGTGTAGCTGCGCGTCGCCGCCGCATCGTTTAACAGTCTGCCGTATTTGACGGACATCGCGCGGGAAAAATTGATCCCCATCGCATAATCCTCGATCGTGCGCATCACACCGGATTTTGCCAGGTTGTCATACTCCGACATCGCGCGCGCCTCGCGGATGCCGCGCAGGATCTCCTCCTCGGTCTGCGAGTCGATCCAGACACGAAGCTCCCGCATCCCCTTGCGCACGCCGCCGAATTTTCGGATATTTTCCTCGATCGTCTGCCCCTCTTTTCCGGCGTCGCCCGCCCAGTAGACAGTGTCGATGTCCTCCCGGTGCAGCATACGGTGCACCACATCATACTGCCTGCTCACATTCGGGATCACGTTATACTTGTACTGCTCCGGCAAAAACGGCAGATCCTCCAGACGCCATTTCTTATATTTCTCGTCGTACTCCTCCGGATAGGCCATCTCCACCAGATGACCTACGCACCATGTCACCACATAGCTGTCATTTTCTATGTATCCGTCCTTCCGCCCTGAAACGCCCAGAATCCTCGCAAATTCCTGCGCTACGCTCGGTTTCTCCGTGATAATCAGGGATTTTGACAAAACTGTTTCCTCCAAATCCTGTATTCTGTGTGCTTAGGCAATGCTGCCTGCATCGCCCAACATGATCCATACACACAGTACAACAACAAATACTTCACAAACTACTCTTATGTCAACAAAATAGGGAGATAAGAAGCTTATCTCCCCGGCAATTAACGAGTCGCATTTTAAGCTGTGAAGCACTTAAATGAAAGGTTCACATTCAAAGTAGTGAAGCACTTAAATGAAAGGTTTGCATTTAAAGTAGCAACGCACTTAATCAATCAAATTCCTTTGTTCGCCTATATTATATGCCATTGCCATTAAAAAATCAATAAAAACTGCAGCATTTACCGCCATCATACGCGGACGCTTCATTTCTTTTCCTTTCTTCAGTAATCAATTTCGTTCCACTTTCTGATCACCGGAAAGTTATCACATAATATATTTTAGTTTGTTCATTATTCATCAAAGCACGAAAGGTTTAATGAATCTCCGACAAATGAAACAACATCCTCATGACATTCACTGATCAGCCACTCGAATTTTTTGGAAACAATGTAAAAATCATCTAATCCATATACTTCTCCGATTATACAGATCAGTTCTGGAATACACATTTCATAGACCCAATACTTTGGCTGATAATTTTTTGTATCTTCAAATAGGACGTATACAAATTTTTCACTTTCAGGCAATATCAGAGGTAATCTTGTGAACCACATTCTATCTTCTGATATATTTTGAGTTCTGCATAACAATTCAGGATTAAACCCATGCCCCATATTAGACCAATGTATATTGCCGCCGTATAGAACAAATGTCTGTTCAATTTTTTTAATGATCGAACTATAAGTGATTTTTGAACACTCGAAACATCTTGATCGCTCTATGTGATTTTCTTTGATAACTCTTTCTACTTCACTTCGTATATACATAAAACACCTCAAACATCACTTCCGATTTATCAACGACTTCAATTGGATGAATCAAGGATTTGTCTATTTATGATGTAAGATTCTTTATTTCTTCCCAATATATCCCTGCGCCTTCAACAGCTCTGCACAAAGAATCGCACCGCCTGCCGCGCCGCGCACGGTATTATGGGAAAGACCGACAAATTTCCAGTCATACACATGGTCTTCCCGCAAACGCCCGACAGAGACGCCCATGCCATTCTCATAATCCACATCCAGCGCAACCTGCGGACGGTTGTCATCCTCAAGATACCGGATAAACTGCTTTGGCGCACTCGGCAGCGCCAGCTCCTGCGGCACTCCGCGAAAATCAAGCAGCGCCTTTAGCAGCTGTTCCTTTGTCGCCTTCTTCCGAAGCTTCACAAAGACTGCCGCCGTATGTCCGTTTAACACAGGAACACGAATACACTGGCAGGTAATGACCGGCGACTCTGCCGGAACAATCTCCTTTTTCTCGTCATCCACATGACCCCAGATGCGGAGCGGCTCCTTCTCCGACTTCTCCTCCTCGCCGCCGATATACGGAATGATATTTCCAACCATCTCCTGCCAATCTGCAAATGTCTTTCCCGCACCGGAAATCGCCTGATAAGTCGTTGCAACTACCTCGTATGGCTCAAATTCCTTCCATGCAGTCAGCACCGGTGCATAGGACTGAATCGAACAATTCGGCTTTACCGCAACAAAACCGCGTGTTGTGCCCAGACGCTCCTTCTGATAGCGAATGACCTCCATATGCTCCGGATTGATCTCCGGCACGACCATCGGAACATCCGGCGTCCAGCGGTGCGCGCTGTTATTGGAGACAACCGGAGTCTCCGTTTTGGCGTACGCTTCCTCAATGCGTTGGAGCTCCTCCTTTGTCATATCCACGGCTGAAAATACAAAATCTACCTTTTGAGCAACCTTCTCTACCTCATTGACGTTCATGACAACCAGATGCTTCACCGCATCCGGCATCGGCGTATCCATCTTCCAACGGTCACCGACTGCCTCCTCATATGTCTTACCGGCGCTTCTTGGACTTGCCGCGATGGTCGTCACCTCAAACCACGGATGATCCTTCAATAAGGAAACAAACCGCTGTCCGACCATACCTGTTCCGCCAAGAATACCAACCTTTAATTTTTCACTCATCGTTTTTCTCCTTCCTGCTCCCGCACCGCCGTTTGTCCGCATTGTGCGGACAGATGTCTTTATAACTCATATATTATGCGATTCTTTTCAAAAAATCAATGCCTATTTTGCAAGAAACTCCTTCTCCACTGCAATCACGCGCTCCATCGCTTCCTTTCCCGGAGCGCCAACTGTCAGCCGCTTGTTCACACAGGTTTCCAGCGAAATCGCCTCATAGACATCCTCCTCAAATACAGGACTGAATTTTTTCAATTCCTCCAAGGGCACCTCATCGATCGCAATTCCCCTCTCAAGACAAAAAAGCACGAGCTGTCCGATGATCCCATGCGCATCGCGGAACGGCACTCCACGGTTCACAAGATAATCTGCCGCATCCGTCGCATTGGTAAAGCCACAGCCTGCAGACCGCCGCATTCTGTCCTTTTGAAATTTTAACGTATCAAGCATTCCCGTAAAGAGCAGGATACAACCTTTTACCGTATCCATCGCATCAAAGGCAGACTCTTTATCCTCCTGCATATCCTTATTATATGCCAGCGGAAGCCCCTTCATCGTAGTGAGAAGCGCCTGCAGCGCGCCGTACACACGTCCGGTCTTTCCGCGCACCAGCTCTGCAATATCGGGATTCTTCTTCTGCGGCATAATACTGCTTCCCGTGCTGTAAGCATCGTCGATCTCCACAAACTGATACTCATTGGAGTTCCACAAAATAATCTCCTCCGAGAAGCGCGACAGGTGCATCATAATCGTTGCACCTGCTGCCAGAAATTCGATCAGATAATCGCGATCGGAAACGCCGTCCATACTGTTTAACGTCGGACCGTAAAAGTCCAGCAGCTTCGCCGTATACTCCCGATCCAGCGGATAGGTCGTTCCTGCAAGCGCGCCGCTGCCGAGCGGACAATAATTCATACGCTCATAAATATCCGAAAGCCGCAGACAGTCCCGCTTAAACATCTCAAAATACGCGCCCATATGATGTGCCAGTGTAGTCGGCTGCGCCTTTTGTAAATGCGTAAAGCCCGGCATCACCGTCTCGGTATGCTCCTCCATGATCCTTAAGATCACTCCGAGCAGGTCCTTTAAAAGCCCTCTCGTCTCAAAGACCTCCTGCCTCGTATACAAACGCATGTCAAGCGCAACCTGATCATTTCTGCTCCGTCCGGTATGCAGCTTCTTTCCGGTATCACCAAGCCGCTCGATCAGCTGCGCCTCCACAAAGCTATGAATATCCTCATATTCCTCTGTGATCACAAGCGCGCCGCGTCCCAGCTGCGCGCAGATAGTCTCCAGCTCCCTTACAAGCATTTCGGTTTCTTTGGCTGTAAGGATTCCCTGTTTTCCAAGCATCGTCACATGTGCGATGCTCCCTTTTATGTCCTCTTGATAGAGTCTCTGATCAAAAGAAATCGACGCGTTAAACCGATATACCAGCGCATCCGTATCTTTTGTGAATCTTCCACCCCATAACTGTGCCATAAGTTCCTCCGTTTCCAAGTCTCACACGGCAAGCCTACGCTTCCTGCCCGACTTCCTCACTATTCCTTTGCTCCCGCGCCGCAATCTCCTCCTCGCGCTGCCGTTTGGAAAAGACACAGCCGCAGTAATCCTGACGGTACATCCCATGCTCCTCTGACAGCTCAACCGAGCGCTTATAACCGTTCTTCTTCTTAAAATCAGAGCTTAGATAACGGACGCCGTATGCTTCTCCCAACGCCTCCCCGATTTCATTCAGCTTTCCCGCATTCTTTCGCGGACTGATAGAAAGCGAGGTTGTAAAATAATCCATGCCAAGTTCCTTTGCCAATACAGCCGCCTCTCTCAGCCGCAGCTCATAACAAAGGAAACAGCGCTCGCCGCCCTCCTTTACATGCGCAAGCCCCTTCGTCACCTCATAAAACCGCCCCGTATCATAGCTTCCCTCCAAAAATTGGATCGGGTACTTTGCCGGAAGACGTTCGATCAGCATCCGCTGCTCCTCCACACGCTTGTAATACTCCTCCTGTGGATAAATATTCGGATTATAATAAAATACTGTGATCCGAAAATATTCAGACAGATACTCCAGACAATAGGAGCTACACGGCGCACAGCAGGTATGCATCAAAAGCGTAGGCACAATCCCCTGCGCACAGATGGAGGAAAGCTCCTTCTCCAATTCTTTTTGATAATTTTTTGTATACTTATTCGTATTTTGCATCATTTCTCCATATTTTACAAGATTTTTATTCAAATATCAACACATCATCTGCATTTTTATTCATTCCTTGGACGAGTAATAGCCTTCTGAAACGTGGTCTGCCCACACGAGCAGCTGTTCTGCCCGCCTTCTCCATGTATGATGCGCCAAAAACTCCTCATAGGCTTCTGCCGCGATCGCATGGCGCAGCTCTTGATTTTCCAGCAGATGCTTTGCCTGCTCCGCCGCATCGCCCCTTTTCGTCAGAGAATAAAAGCACAGCTTTCGCCCGTTTTTAAAATTCCGTTCCAGATATGGATTGCTGTCCGTCAGCACGACGGCATGATTTGCCATTCCCGCCGCTATGCGGTCATGCATCCCATGATTAAAAATAGGCGCTGCATTCAACAGGATATGAGCCTTTGCGATCCTCTCAAACGAAAGACCAAACGGCACGCCCCTCTCTCTCCTTAAACTGTGCGCATTTCTATGACGGTATTTTTCCCAGCCCTCTCCCATAACGGTAACAAGCACACCGCAATCCAGCAGCTCATCCAACACGATTTTCCGAAAATAATTCCGTATATAAGCATCCACCGCATACATCTCATTCATACACAGCGCAAACTGCTCCGGCTGAAGCTCAGTCCCTTCCTCGTCAAGCAGGTCCTCAAGCGCACACTCCATCGGTATGATCGGTTCGCTGACCCTTCGCTCGATCAAACGCTCCATTCTCTCCCGTAAAGCAGGTCCGGCTTCTTTTACCAGTGCATAGACCCTATCCGGGTCTTCATAGGTTCCCGTAAATAAAATACGGCAACCCGGTTCCTTTTCTCCCTGATAAAGCGCCTCTGTCGCGCCCAGAGGAAGCGTATGTACCGTCGCCACCTTCGGATAATAGGTACGCACATAGCTTTCCTGCGCCTCATCCAGCACGACCGCGTGAAGATTCTGCACACCGCTTGTCAAGCCCGTATAATGAAACAGCGGATGATCCAGAATATAATCAAAAAACGGCGCCTGCAGCTGCTCCAGATAACGCCCTCCCTCCTCCAGCTCCATACGCGGAAGCATGGAATTAAAATCTACGGCGATCCGGTAGCTTTCGCCAAGAAACGGCATAAGCGCCGCATCCAGATCGTCATCCGGCGAAAGCTCACAGATGTCCGCCGCAAATCCAAGCTCCTCAAATGCAGCAGCAAGCTGATGCGCAAAAAAATTTCCGGAGCAATAACAAATTTCTCTTGAGCTAAAAATAAGCACCCGTTCTTTTTTCTCTCTCTTTTCCTTCACAGTCTTCTCCCAAAACAAGGAGGCTTGGCTCCGCGCGCGGAAGCCATGACGCAAGCAAACGCTCTGCCTCCAAAAATCTCCTGATATTACGAGGGACTTCTACCAAGCCAAACGCCTCGTAAAAGCCCCCCCTTCTTAAGCCTTTAAAAATTTTAACGCCAAAATCCCAACCAGATAAACGACGCAGCATAGCAGCATAAAAACAAAATGATCCAATACAGCTCCCGCAGCCGCCTGCATGGCAATCACAAGACCATGCAGCCAGATTGGCACATCATGCAGACAAACAACCATCCCTGCTTCCAGCAAGACGATCACACAAACCGGAACTGCCGGTACATGGAGCCCCAGGATGGAAGTCAATATTACCAAAAGCACTGTTGCGATCACTCCAAAAATGATCAGCATTTTCTTATTTTCTGTATCTGCCACAACGATCCCTCCTCTCTGCTTTACATTTCGCTTAAGTGCTTGTACACTCTCTGAATCAGCATCTCTAACGCCACCGCATTCTCTCCGCCCTCCGGAATGATAATATCGGCGCGCCGCTTGCTTGGTTCCACAAACTGCTCATGCATAGGCTTTACCGTTGTAAGATACTGGTCGATCACACTGTCAAGCGAACGTCCCCGCTCCTTTACGTCACGGACGATCCGCCGCAAAATGCGCACGTCCGCATCGGTATCTACGAACACCTTAATATCCATCAGTTCACAAAGCGAGGGCTCTGCAAAAATCAAAATCCCCTCCAGCACGATGACCGGAGCCGGCGCTACCAAGACGGTTCTGTCCGAACGGTTGTGCACGGAATAATCATAAAGCTGCATCTGAATCTCGAACCCCTTTTTCAACGCCCGTATATGCTCACATAGAAGCTCCGTATCAAAGGCATCGGGATGATCGTAATTCAGCTTTGTCCGGTCCTCATAGCACATCTCATCATGACGCTTATAGTAATTATCATGGCGCAAAATACTGACCTCATCCCTGCCGAAGCTGTCAACCAGCTTGTCAGCGAGCGTGGTCTTGCCGCTTCCGGTTCCGCCTGCAATTCCAAGCAATATCGTATTCATGTCAATCTCCATTTCAAAGCGATTTTTCTCCCGGTGTTATTTACCGATGATCGCAAGCGTTGCGCTCGTCCCAAGACGGCTTGCGCCTGCATCGATCATACGCTGCGCCTCCTCTGCTGTATGAATGCCGCCGGACGCCTTAACCCCAAGCGCTTCTCCTACCGTTCTTCGCATCAAAGCCACGTCCTCCGCCTTTGCACCGCCGGTAGAAAAGCCGGTAGAGGTCTTTACAAAATCTGCTCCTGCCAGAGCCGAAAGCTCGCACGCTTTTTTCTTTTCCTCATCTGTCAAAAGACAGGTCTCGATAATGACCTTAAGCACAATATCCTTGCCGCAGACATCCTTTAAGGTCTTGATCTCGTTTTGAACGTAGTCATATTTACCGTCCTTTAAGGCGCCGACATTGATGACCATATCAATCTCTGTCGCTCCGTCCTCGATCGCTGCCTTCGTCTCAAACGCTTTCACCCTCGTATCGGACATTCCAAGCGGAAATCCCACGACCGTACAGACGTCTACCCCCGATCCCTTCAGCTTCTCTGCCACAAACCTTGTATAATACTGATTGACGCACACAGACACAAACTGATTTGCAAGCGCCTCCTCACAGATTTTTGCGACCTGCGCCTCCGTCGCCTCCGCCTTTAAAATCGTATGGTCAAAATATTTTGCAGAAATCATTTTCTCTCCTATCCGCACACAAAAGGTGCTGCTATTTTTTTAACTCCTTTGGTCCAAACCCCATGGGAAACAATTCCTCCAACGTAAACACGCGGTACTCTGTTTCCGATTTTACCAAGATCACCTGAAAGACTTTTGCATCACAAAACTCCATCATGACCTGACGGCAGACGCCGCAGGGCGGGCAGTAGTCGAGTGCCGCCCCCTGCGCGCCGCCCGCGATCGCGATTGCCGCAAATTCACGCTCTCCCTCGCTGACTGCCTTAAAAAAGGCTGTGCGCTCCGCACAATTTGTCGGCGTGTAGGAGGCGTTCTCGATATTGCAGCCGGTATAGATTTTTCCGCTGCGCGTAAGCAGCGCCGCTCCCACACGAAAGCCCGAATACGGAACATACGAAAAGGTGCGCATGTGAAGCGCGGCTTTTATTAATTCCTCCATATTTTCCTCTCCTAACGAGCTCCCTTGTCATACGGAATCCCCTCTGCCTTAGGCGCGCTGGAACGCTTTGAGGTGAATGCCAGCACGACCAGCGAGACAATATAAGGAAGCATATTATAAACGCCGCTTGGAATATTTAAGCTGACTAGGAAATCAAAGCCAAAATAAACATTCGAGAGCGCCCGGAAAAATCCGAATAATAGAGCAGCCAGCGCGATGTTCTGCGGCTTCCACTTACCGAAGATCATAACAGCAAGAGAGAGGAAGCCAAATCCTGCCACACCGTACTCAAACTTCCACTCGGAAACACCTGCCGTAATATACATGATACCGCCAAGACCACCGAGTGCGCCGGAAATCAAAACGCCTGCCCAGCGCATGATATAAACATTGATTCCGACAGAGTCTGCTGCCTGCGGATGCTCACCGCATGCCATAAGACGCAGACCGAACTTTGTCTTATAAAGTACTACATAGGAAGCGATCAGCACAAGAACAGCCACAAGCATCAGCCAGTTAAATTCAAAACCGCCGATATTTACAATAAACGCCTTTTTCTCCTCAATATACTGTACGATCGAAGAATGGTCGTCCGGATTGTTGATCGTATTGATCGACTTTACGATCACAGTTGCTGCCGCTGTGCCGAGAATATTCATCGCCGTACCGACAAGCGTCTGATCCGCCTTAAAATGGATCGCTGCGACCGCAAGCAGGGATGCATAAAGCAAACCGATCAAAATCGCTGCCAGAATTGTCAGCACAACGATCATAAATCCTGAGGTTCCTGCGGGCAGATAACGCATCATAAGCGCGCCACCCATCGCTCCCATAACCATGATGCCTTCCAGACCAAGATTGATCACACCGGAATGCTCCGAAAAACAGCCGCCGAGCGCGACGAGCATAAGGATACAGGCAAATAAAATTGTATACTGGATCAATAATACCATTAGTTGTCTCCTCCTTCCTCTGCCTTCGCTCTGCTTTTTTTCTCCTCTGATCTCTCGATCGAGCGGTTGATGATCATTTTTAAGAAGCCCACAAAGCCGCAAAGATAAATGATCAGAGCAGAAATCAGCTCAGAAATCTGCGAACAGTAAATCGTCAGATCCACATGCGTGCCTCCCTCTGTAATATGCTGGATAAAGAAGGAAGAAAAGATCGCTCCGATCGGACTAAGTCCGCCAAGAAAGGCCGCCGCAATACCGTTAAAGCCCATCGCCGGTATCGAGGAAACCGTTACCTGCCACTGCTCGATATCTGTCTGATACAAGAAAGATCCTGCAAGTCCTGCCAGAGCCCCGCTGATCGCCAGAGACACGATGATATTCCGCTTCTCCGCCATGCCGCAGTATTTCGCCGCATTCTTATTATAGCCCGTCGCCTTTAACTCATAGCCAAACTTCGTCTTATTTAAGACCACCCATACAAGAATCGCAAAGGCAACCGCAAGCGGAATTGCAATGCTCACATATTTATTATTACTGAAAAAAGTCTCTAATCCCATCGTCGGAAGGATCGCAGCTTTCCCCTTCGCCTTGAGCGTATAGGTGTAGGCGCTCGCCGCCTCCTTCACCTGCGAGAGCAGCATGTTCGTAAAATAAAGTCCGATCCAGTTGAGCATGATACCGGAAATTACCTCATTCACATTAAAATATGCCTTCAGCGCTCCTGTCATCATTCCAAACAACGCGCCCGCTGCGGCTGCAAACAGCATGCATGGCAGCCAGCCCCAGCCAAGACCGAGCGCCGCATACAGACAGGCGCAGGAGCCCATAACGTACTGCCCTGCCGCACCGATATTAAACAGCCCCACCTTGTACGAAAATAAGATCGACAGGGAGCACATGATCAACGGCGCCGTCTTCACCAGCGTTGTCCCCAAATGCTTCAGCTGCATATTGGTCCTGCTGTATCCAAAGAAATTCTTCGCGATGGATACGATCGCCTCCCATGCCCCGCTCGGATCGATCAGCAGCAGAACAAGATACCCGACAAACATACCTACAATAATGCAGATCACCGAGGTAAGCAGAGACTGCACCCCTTCATTTTTCAAAATTTTTTTCATGATACAGTCACCTCCTCTTTTCTGGCGCCTGCCATATAAAGACCTAACTCCTCCTGCGAGGTTGTCTTAGGATCAAACTCTCCGACAATCTCTCCCTCATACATGACAAGGATACGATCCGGCACATCCATGACCTCGTCCAGTTCCAACGATACAAGAAGCACTGCCTCTCCGGCGTCGCGCTGCGCGACAAGCTGCTTATGGATATATTCGATCGCGCCTACGTCCAGTCCTCTCGTCGGCTGTACCGCGATCAAAACCTCCGGATTTTTATCAATCTCACGCGCGATGATCGCCTTCTGCTGATTACCGCCAGACATGCTGCGCGCCACTGTCACAGGACCCTGTCCCGATCTCACATCGTATTGCTCGATCAGACGCTCCGCATTCCTTCGGATATTCTTAAACCTTAAAAATCCTGCCTTATTCGTGAACTCCGGCTCAAAATACCGCTGCAGCACCAGATTATCCTCCAGCGTATAATCAAGGACCAGTCCGTGCTTATGGCGGTCCTCCGGAATATGGCTCAATCCCATGACATTTCTCTGGCGAATGGAGCTGTGCGTAATATCCTTCCCGCATAGCTCAATCTTTCCGGATACCAAAGGCTCAAGACCTGTCAGCCCGTGCACAAACTCTGTCTGCCCATTTCCGTCGATTCCAGCAATGCAGACGATCTCCCCCGCGCGTACCTTTAGTGAAACATTCTTGACTGCGTTGTTCTTATGCACCTTTGACGCAACCGTCATATTCTCGACCGAAAGCAATACATCGCCCGTCTTGTGCTCCTTCTTTTCCACATGGAAATTTACATCACGCCCAACCATCATCGCGGAAAGCTGCGCCATTGTCGTATCGGCAGTCTCGACCGTTCCGATATACTTTCCCTTGCGGATAACGGTACAGCGGTCTGCGACCTCCATGATCTCTGCAAGCTTGTGCGAGATAAACAGAATACTCTTTCCCTCATTGGAGAGATTCTTCATGATCTGCATCAGCTCCTTGATCTCCTGCGGCGTTAAAACAGCAGTCGGCTCATCGAAGATCAGAATCTCATTCTCGCGATAGAGCATCTTTAAAATCTCAGTACGCTGCTGCATACCGACCGTAATATCCTCGATCATCGCATCCGGATCGATCTGAAGCCCGTATTTTTCAGAGAGCTCCAGCACCTTCTTCTTCGCCTCCGCCTTCTTTAAAAAACCAAGCTTGTTCGGCTCTACGCCAAGAATAATATTATCGAGCACGGAAAAGCACTCCACCAGCTTAAAATGCTGATGGACCATACCGATCCCCAAATCGTTCGCATCGTTTGGATTTTGAATCTTCACTTCTTTTCCGTCTTTTTTGATGATGCCCTCCTCCGGCTGGTATAAACCGAACAGCACACTCATCAATGTAGATTTTCCGGCGCCGTTCTCGCCAAGCAACGCGTGAATCTCACCCTTTTTCAACTGCAGTGAAATATTGTCATTGGCAATAATGCCGGGAAACTTTTTTGTGATATTGAGCATCTCAATCGCATAAGCCTGTTCCACAATTTTTCCCCCTATGTTTTGTTCTTAAAAATATGTGTATCTTAATTTTACCGTCTTTTTATACTTTTTTCAAGAAAAATTAACCGTTTTCCCGCATAGAAAAAACGGGACGACAGCAAAAACTGTCCGCCCCGTTTTCCGTAAACACGTTACACCTTTTATTTCAGATTTCCAAGATCCTCAAACTTCACGGCCTTAACCTCCGGCGCTTTGCTAATATCGTTCGATACGGTGATCGTTCCGTCAAAAAGCTGCGCAACCAGTGCCTTGTAATCCTCTACCGTAAAGGTATCGGTCCACTGTGTTGTCTCGATCGGAAGCTGTACATAGTTTGCTTCCGGATCCGTTCCTGACACAAGACCAAGTGTAGAAATCTTTCCGGCATACTCTGCCCACTTACCTTCATTGATCACTGCATTTAAGGTATCCTTTGTCGTCGGTGCAAGACCCTTCATTGCAGAGGTCACTGTAAGACCCTCTCCATAAGCGCCATTGATAACGGCCGACTGGTCGGTATCTACACCGATCACCTTGCCGCCTACCTTAGCTGCAGCCTCTGCAGCAGATGTATAAATACCGCCGCCGCATGCAAATACAACCTCTGTTCCGTCCTGATACCAGGTATCCATTGCCGCAGTAATATCGGCATCTCCGTAGAACTGGTTACCGTAAGCATATTTCACTTCAACATCCGTAAGACCAAGCTCTGCCGCTGCCGCATCTGCACCCTGCACAAAGCCGTAACCGAAACGGATAACTGCCGGCACTGCCATTCCGCCCAGGAAACCGAGGTTCTTATAACCAAGCTTTACTGCCGCATATCCTGCCATATAACCGGAGATCTCCTCCTGATAAACTGCGCAGTATACGTTATCCATATATACATAATCTTCTACATTCCAGTTGTCCGGATTGTAATCATACTCCTCGCCTGCAAGCGCAACGCCCGCCTCAAGAAGATCGCCTGCTGCAACGTCAAGCGCGATAAACTTCACATCGGTATACTCACCGGAAATCTCAGCGATCGTTCCGCCGAATGCATAACCCGGAAGTACGATAACATTATATCCGTCGTTGATCGCAAGCTCTGCAGAAGCAACGCGGTCTGCCGTAGAGTCAGCTGCCGGCTTGTAATACTGGAAATCAATACCATTTTCCTCACAAAATGCCTTGCATGCCTCATAGGTTGTCTGATTGAAGGACTGGTCTGTAATATCGCCGTAGTCCGTGATCATCGCAACACTGTACTCGGAAGGCTCTGCCGTATCCGCAGCCGCATCTCCCGCCGCATTCTCCGTTCCTTCCGGAGCTGCATTTGACGGCTCATTTTCTGAAGAACCGCAGCCTGCAAGCATAGAGACTGCCATAGACGCAACTAACAGTACACTCAATACTTTCCTCTTCATAAATAGTTTCCTCCCTACTATTTGTTCGTGAGATGATATACCATTCTATCATCTGTATAAAAATAAATCTCCCAGACTTTTCGGTACTGAGAGTTTTATTTTAAGCCGATAGTCGGACTCGAACCGACGACCTACGCATTACGAATGCGTTGCTCTACCAACTGAGCCATATCGGCAATCTGACGATCTGCAAGTTATCCTTTCATAATGGCATGTCTTGCATCACACTAGGTTATTATACAGCAATCTAAAAAAAAAGCAAGTTCTTTTTTCGATTTTTGATGACTTTTTTCTCTTGCCTTTTAACTACGCATGTGTTATTTTAAAAACACGCAGTTTTTCTGTGTATTTCTGATTCCCGTCACGACAACAAAGCCTTCCTGTCGATTCTTATTCAGGAGGTATCTCACGATTGAAGTATAATTATTCCCAGTTTAAACAACAGATTGTCTCCTCCCTGCAAAAGCAGCTTGGAGCACAGACAAGGATCACGATACAGGACATCATCAAAAATAACGATACGCATCTGGATGGTCTTACCATTCTCTCGCCGGACTCCTGCATCTGCCCTACGATCTATCTGAACTATTATTTTCAAAAATACGAGAACGGCTGTCCGATCGCCGAAATTACGGCTCAGCTGCTCGCCGTCTATCAGGAAAACCTTCCCGCTTCTTCCATAGACGTCTCTTTTTTTACCGATTATGAACAGGTCCGTTCACACATCGTTTTTAAGCTTATCAATTATGAACGCAATCCTGAACTATTATCAGACGTTCCCCATTACCGCTTTCTCGATCTCGCCCTTGTCTTTTACTGCCTGATCGAGACATCGCCGGACGGCAGCGCCTCGATCCTGATCCATAACCGTCATCTGAGCTACTGGAACATTACCGACGACGATCTGTTTGCGCTTGCACAGCAAAATACGCCGCGGCTGCTTGCCTATGAACTCCGTGATATGACGGATGTACTAAGAGAACTGTTTGCCGCAGAGCCCTCTGTCTGTGAGGATGACAACTCCCTATCCCCCGCTTCCATGTATATCCTGACCAACCGTGCCAAGCAAAACGGCTCAGGCTGTATCCTCTATGACAATCTCCTTTTAAATTTTGCAAACAGACTTGGCTGTGATCTCTTTATCCTTCCAAGCAGCATCCATGAGGTTCTTTTGATTCCTGCCAACGGTCAGGCGGCGCCTAAGGAGCTTAGCGAGGTAGTTCGGGAGGTCAACTCCTCCCAGCTGTCAAGAGAGGAGATCCTCTCGGACCACGTCTATTACTTCTCACGCGAAACCGGAAGGCTTACCATGTGAATCCCCGTTTTCCCTACGGTTCCTCCGCGAGCCTCTCATAAAGCTTTTCGTAAGCATGCGCCGAGCTTCTCCATGAAAAGTCAAGACTCATCCCACGCATCACGATTCCCTCGCATGCCGCCTTATGACGGTTGTAAACCTCAAGCGCATAGCGCACTGCACCAAGCAGCTCACCTGCATCATAATTGGAAAAAGAAAAGCCCGTTCCCGTATTTTCATATTCGTTGTAAGGCTCGACCGTATCCTTTAAGCCTCCCGTCTCACGCACAATCGGCACAGTTCCATAACGCAGACTCATCATCTGTGACAATCCGCACGGCTCAAAAAGAGAAGGCATCAAAAATGCATCGCACGAGCCGTAGATCTGATGCGCCAGCTCCTCGGAATATCCAATATGCACGCGCATCTTGTCCGGGTATTTCTCTGCAAAATGGCGCATCATATTCTCATAGCGCTCCTCCCCCGTGCCCGCTGCCACAAATTGGACCTTCTCTTTGGACAGCAGGGGATCCAGCATATTTCCTATCAGTTCAAAGCCCTTCTGCTCTGTCATCCGCGATACCATGCCGAGCAAAAACGTTCCTCTCTCCTCCGGCAGCCCAAGCTTCTTTTGGAATGCTGCCTTGTCCGCCGCCTTTCCCTTTTTATAATCCTTCGCACAAAAATGGCTGCTTAAATAACGGTCTGTCTGCGGATCATACACATGCCCGTCAATACCGTTTAAAATACCAAAAAGCTCATTCCTCCTCGCGCGCATCAATCCGTCAAGTCCCTCTCCGCCTTCCTGCGTCATGATCTCCCGCGCATAGGACGGACTGACGGTCGTCACGAGGTCTGCATACACAACGCCGCCCTTTAAGTAATTCGCCTCCGCATACGCTTCCAGCTTATCGGCAGTAAAAATCTGTTCCGGCAGTCCTGTAATATCCATCACCGCGTGAATATCAAAGCGTCCCTGAAATTTGAGATTATGTATGGAGAAAACAGTTTTTATGCCGGAATAATAAGCTTCATCTCCATAGAAGGTACGAAGAAACACCGGGATCAATCCGGTCTGCCAGTCGTGACAATGAATGACATCCGGACAAAAATCAAGAAACGGCAGCGCCTCCAGCACTGTTTTGGAAAAATAAGCAAACTTCTCTACATCCTCATGAATATGATGATACGGACGGTCTCCCGCAAAATAAAATTCATTATCTACAAAATAATAGGTGATCCCGTCACGCTCTGCACAAAAAATACCAGCATACTGACATCTCCAGCCAAGCCGTACATAAAAATGACATAAAAAACGAAGCTGTCCCCTCCATCTTTCTTCCATGCACAGATACTTCGGCAAAATAACGCGCACATCATAGCGTGCTCTGTCAAAATATCCGGGCAGAGAACCCGTCACGTCTGCAAGTCCTCCGGTTTTTATAAAGGGTACAGCTTCTGAAGCCGCAAATAAAATTTTTATCATAGGGTAACCCTCCAAGATTGTGCTTATCCTGGAACTATTATAACGCTTTTTGCCGATTCTGAAAAGTCTTAATACATCTTGTACTCCAAACGGATACGGTCTGTGATCAGCGCAATAAACTCTGAATTTGTCGGCTTTCCCTTGCCGTTATGGATCGTATATCCAAACATCTCGTCGATCGTATCCATTTTCCCCCGGCTCCATGCAACCTCGATCGCATGACGTATCGCACGCTCCACGCGGCTGGCAGTCGTCTGATATTTCTTTGCGATCGTCGGATAAAGGATCTTTGTGATAGAATTGAGCATATCCATATCGTTGACGGACATGATGATCGCATCTCTTAAATACTGGTAGCCCTTAATATGAGCAGGAACTCCAATCTCGTGAATGATCTCTGTCACGTCCGTTTCCAGATTGCGCTCGCTTAGATCCTCCTCCTTCTCATAGGCATTGATCTTACGAATCTCACATTCCCCGGCTGCGCCCTTGCCCCTGACATGCTTGATGCGGCTTAGCACCATGTCATTGTCAAATGGCTTCATGATGTAGTAATCTGCGCCCCGCTTAAACGCGTCCTCAGTGATCTTCTCCTGACCGATCGCACTGATCATAATAAACGTCGGATGCTTCCTGATGCTCGCGTCATTGTTGACGCGGTCCAGCACGCCAAGCCCGCCCAGCTTTGGCATTACAATATCAAGCAAAACGACGTCCGGTTCTTTTGTTTTTATCACATGATATGCCTCTTCTCCGTCTTTTGCGGTTCCGATGACATCCAATTCTTCATCGCTTTCGATAATATTCCCCAACAATCGCAGCATTCTCTCATTATCATCCGCAATCGCCACTTTTAGTCTTTCCATCCTTCGCTCCTCCTGTGACAAAACATTTTCCTCGTCCATAATACGGATTTTGTCAGTCAATATTTTGTCGAAGCGCGTCGTTAAGCCGGATATTTCCGTTTTCTTCGACGCATTCTACCCCTGCTTTTTCATTGTATCACAAACAGCTCCGCAGAGATACCGCTATTTTATTCTTTGAGCATTTTTTCAATGAAAATACCATAGCCCTGTGATGCGTCCGATACAAATACATGCGTAACTGCGCCGATCATTTTTCCGTCCTGGATGATCGGACTTCCGCTCATCCCCTGCACGATCCCTCCCGTCAGCTCCAAAAGCCTTGGGTCTGTCACACGGAATAAGATTCCCTTATTTTCCTCCTTGCCGCTGTAGTCAAGACTCTCGATCTGAATCTCATAGGTCTCAGCCTCTCCCGACACCGCCGATATAATGTATGCCGTTCCAAGCCTGATGTCCTGCTTATAGCACACGTCATATCCTGCTGCCTGCGCCGCCGTTTTTGGCACGCGGTCCAATTTCCCCCGGATGCCAAGCTGGGAATTTTCCATGATCGTGCCAAGGCAGTGACCTTTGCCGTAATCAATCACTCCCGACAGTTCGCCGGGCACTCCGTTTTGTCCCCGCTTGATCCCTACAATATCCGCGTCATAAATCCAGCCCTCCTCAAGCTTCATTTCCACGCCTGTATCGCCGTCGCTCACGGCATGTCCCAATGCTCCAAAGGTTCCGTCTTTCGTATAGTAGGTCAATGTGCCCACGCCCGCCAGATCATCCCTCACCCAGATACCAAGCAAATGACGTCCCTGCTCACTCTCTACCGGAGTGATGGAAACCTCAATATATTCCCCGCCCCTGCGGATTCCAAGGATTTCCCGTTCCTCCCCGTAAGCATCAATTTTCTCCATCAGATCTTCCTTTTCATATACAGGCTCCCCATTGACGCTGACAATATAATCCCCGCTTTTGATAAGATTCTGTGCCGGATAGCATTCTCTCCCGTCTGCGTCCGTGACTCTTGACGTGCCAAGCACCAGAATACCGTCTGTCTTGACATAGATGCCAATGGGCAGTCCGCTCGCATAGACCTTCTCCCCCTCAGCGATCCGTACCTCTACATCCTTGATCGGAAAGATACCAAAAAGCTTGCAGGTCACCGTATAGCCGGGAGCTTTTTCCATCGCGCCCGCCTGCGCCAGATTTTCAAAAACTGCCGTTTGCTCCTCTTTTAACACCACGCTGACCGGCACATCAAATTCATAGGAGACCTTCTCGCCCGCCTCAATATAGATTTCGTCGGGAATTGCCTGATAGAAGGTTTTCACTGCAAATGCCAGAATAAGAAAAGCGCCGATCCATGTGATCTGCTGCATTACCTGATAAAATCTGTTTTTCATGATAACTCCATTCCGTAACTTGTTTCCCCTAAAAACCGCTCCGGCATATATCTTTTTCTGACATATAATAAGGGAAGATACCAACGCGTATCTTCCCTTATTATATGGATATTTTTATTTTTCAAACATAAAAGTCCGTGATTTAACGCTTTTTATTCTCGGCAAGCTCCTTCATCTCTCCAGCGCTTTTTCTGACGGTATCCGTAATCTCAACACCGCCGAGCATCCGCGCAAGCTCCTCAATGCTCTCCTCCCGCCCTAAGCTGCGGATCGTAGAGATCGTTGTCTTTTTCTTCACTGATTTCTCGATCAGATAATGTGCATCTGCCATCGCCGCAATCTGCGGCAAATGCGTAATGCAGATGATCTGATGCTTTCTGCCAAGCACATTCATTTTCTCTGAAACCATCTGCGCAGTCCTTCCGCTGATGCCGCTGTCGATCTCGTCAAAGATCAGAGTGCCCACTGCATCCTCATCGGCAAGCACGGTCTTGATCGCCAGCATGATCCGCGACAGCTCGCCGCCGGACGCCACCTTTCCGAGCGGCTTTAACGGCTCTCCGGGATTTGTCGAGATCAAAAACTCTGCGTCATCAAACCCGTTTCCCGTATAGTCCGCCGTTTTGGCAAAATTCATCTCAAACCGCACATCTAAAAAATTAAGGTCTCTAAGCGCCTCCGTCACGGCCTCCGTCAATTTCACGGCATAGGATTTTCTGATCTTTGAGACGGCAAGACATTGCTTGTCCAGCTTCTTTTTTTCCTTTTGCAGTGACGTCCGCAGCGTTTCCAGATAAGCGTCATGATTTTTTAATTTTGTAAGACGCTCCTGTCTCTTGGAAAGCGCTTCCATGATTTCCGGGATCGAGCCTCCGTATTTTGCCTTTAAATGATTGATCTCATCCAGACGCTTTTCCAGTTCGTAAAAGGTCTCGTCATCAAACTCCAAGCTCTCCGCATAATCTGAAAGCTCGCGGTTTAAGTCATTTAAGAGATTATCAATCTCTGAAAGCTCCTGCTCTAACTCCCCCAGCTTTTTGTCATAGGAGGCTGCCGCAGAAAGCTCGCGCAGCGCCCTTCCCAAAAAATCTGACGCTCCCCCGCCGTCTCCGGCGGTGCTCGCATAAGCGTTTCCCACTGCCTCCGCGATCTTTCGCGCATTGCTGAATTTCCGAAAATCAGCTTCCAGCTCCTCGTCCTCTCCCACACGAAGCTGTGCTCTTTCAATTTCCTCCACCTCGTATTCCAAAAAAGAGAGCTCGCGCAGCCGCTTATCCTCATCGACGTCTGCCGCCTCTAATTCCTCCAGCAGCTTTTTGTAATTCCGGTAGCACTCCAAAAGTGCAGACTTTGGACCTCTTAGCTCCTCCGACGCATAATCGTCTAAAATCTCCAGATGCTTTTTCTTTTGAAGCAGTGACTGATGCTCATGCTGCCCGTGAATATCGATCAACAGCGCCGCAATTTCCCGCATTCTGGAAGCCGGAACGGTCTCGGCATTGACCTTTGCAGTTCCCCTGCCGTTTGCGATTTTGCGTGTCAGAATAACCTCATCATTCTCCGGGCAGACGTCAAGCGCCGCAAGCTGGGCGCGCACCCGCTCGTCTGTCACCCGAAAAACGAGCTCCACAAGCGCCGGAGGCGTCTCCCCTCCTTTGCCGCTCTCCCGCAGCATTTCCTTTTGTACCTTTTCACCAAGCGCAAGATTGATCGATCCGATAATGATTGACTTTCCCGCTCCTGTCTCTCCCGACAGGATATTTAACCCCTCGGAAAAATCAACCTCCGCCTCCTCGATCAGCGCCAAATTTTTCACATGAAGACTTTGTAACATAGAATCTCCTTTTCCTCTCCCCGGAAGTATTCGTTCTATTCTCCTACAAGCTTTCTCAACCTGTTCATCACCACGATCGTATCCTCATTGCTTCGGATCGCGCACATAATCGTATCGTCTCCGGCAATACAGCCGACAATCTCATGCAGCTGCATCGCGTCGAGCGCAGCCGCCACCGCCATCGCCATGCCAGCTACCGTTTTTATCACAAGGATATTCTGCGCCATATCCATCGACAAAAAACCGTCGCAAAAAATACGCTTATATTTTTCCGACAAATCCTCCGATGTTTCTACCAGAGCCACATACTTTTGTCTGCCGCCGCTCATTGCAAGCTTTGTCAGCTTTAACTCCCGGATGTCCCTCGATACGGTCGCCTGTGTAACCTGATAACCCTCCCGCTCCAGATACTCGGACAGCTCCTCCTGCGTCTCGATCTCTTTTTTACCGATCAGCTCCAATATCTTTGCCTGTCGCCTTGCTTTCATCCATGTTTCCTGCCTTTCTGCAATCCTTGTACCGGCAGCGGCGCAGACCGCCCTACGCCGGCAATCTAGGTATAAGTACGCATTTTCCTTCCCAGTATCTCCAAAAAGCCCTCATTGCTGATGCGGCAGATACGCGCAGTCTCCGACGCCCTTCGGATGACAACACGATCGCCGACCTCCAGCTTTTTTGCGTGATCTCCGTCAAAGCTGACCTCGGCAGTCTCATCCTTTTGGTGACGCCGCGCGGCAAGCTCGACCGTCACCTCATCCTCCGCGCCGATCACAATACTCCTCGAATTTAAGTCATGCGGATTGATCGGCGTGATCAGGATCATCTGTGCCTTCGGCGCTACGATCGGACCTCCGGCAGACATACTGTATCCGGTAGAGCCCGTGGGCGTGGATAAGATTACGCCGTCACCGCAAAAGGTATTGAGATATTCCCCGTTCACCGACACCTTCAGCCGCACCATAGAAAGCGGTCCTCTCCGGTGTATGACAATATCATTCAGCGCAATCTTAGCCTCCGTTTTCTTTTCTGCCTGATACCCAAAGCCCTCCAGCATCATCCTTTGATCCAACAGGTATTCCTCTGCCATCAGGCGATCTATCGCCTCAAATACATTTTTTTCTTCCAGCTCACACAAATATCCGAGTGTACCTAGATTAACTCCGATGAGAGGAATGCGGCTCTCAACAAGCCTTGTCGCCGCCCTGATCAGCGTTCCGTCGCCGCCCAGCACAAGCGCGCATTCCGTCTTTGGTGAAATCTCAGACAGCTTCGGCGCCGCGTCCTCCTCCTTCTCGCCCGCACTCCAAAAGCAGGTGCATGTGCCGCCCTTTTGCCTGATATATGCCGCGATCGCTTCCGTCAATCTTCCGCCTTGGTCCTTATGCATGTTTGTAATCGTCAAAAAATGCTTCATGTTATCGGTCTAATTCTCCATGCGCGGCGTCCACGACACGTTGAATATCAACAGACTCCTCTCCTCCGCCACAGGCTTCTTTTCTGATATATAAAAGATACTCTATATTTCCTTCCGGTCCCTTGATCGGAGAATATTCGAGATTTTTCACAAAAAATCCCTGCTCTGCGGCAAAATCGATCACCTTTTTTATGACCTCAAGATGAACCGCCGGATCCCGGACAACGCCTTTCTTTCCGACCTTCTCCCGCCCCGCCTCAAACTGCGGCTTGATCAGGCACACCATGCTGCCTTCCTCCTTCAAAAGAGCATAAGCCGGACCAAGCACCTTTGTCAGTGAAATAAAGGACACGTCCACCGATGCAAAATCAAGCGCCTCGCCAATATCCTCCGGCGTCACATAGCGGATATTCGTCTTTTCCATACATACAACACGGGAATCCTGTCTTAACTTCCATGCAAACTGTCCGTAGCCGACATCGACGGCATAGACCTTCGCCGCACCGTTTTGCAGCATACAGTCGGTAAAGCCGCCGGTAGAAGCTCCAATATCCATACAGACTGCTCCCGCAAGCGCAATGTCAAACTGCTTCATCGCCTTTTCCAGCTTTAAGCCGCCGCGGCTGACATATTTTAGCGTATTTCCCTTCAGTTCAATCTTTGCCTTTGTATCAAACATTGCGCCTGCCTTGTCCTCACGCTCATTGTCCACAAAGACATTGCCCTCCATGATCATTGCCTTCGCCTTCTCTCTGGACGGTGCAAGTCCTCTGCCAACCAGCAGCACATCTAACCGCTCTTTCAATCGCTCTCCCTCTCTCCGGTCAACCTCCGGTATGCCTCCGTTGTTCGTTCTGCCACAGACTTCGCATCAATTCCAAGCTCGCTCCGTAAAATATCTACATTCCCATGCTCCACATATGCATCGGGAATCGCAATGATCAGTACCGTAACCGCCTCTCCCTGCGCATTATAAAATCTTGTGATATGCTCGCCAAAGCCTCCGTTTACAACATTCTCCTCCAGCGTAACAATCAGCCTGTGCGAACGTGCGACCTCACGCAGAGCCTCCTCATCCAGAGGCTTTGCAAAACGCGCGTTGATGAGACTGCAGAAATAGCCCGCTTCCTTGATCATTCCATAGGCTTCCTCCGCTGTCTTTACCATAGAACCAAGTGCAAACAGCGCAATCTCCGACTCACGATAAATCCACTCGCATTTTCCATATTCAATCGGCGCGCGGTAAGCCTTTAATCCCGCGTACGCCTCCCCTCTCGGATAACGGACTGCGATCGGAGAACCGAAATCGACGGCATACTTGATCATATCCGATAACTCCCACTTATTCTTTGGCGCCATAATCGTCATATTGGGGATCGCGGACAGATAGGATATATCAAAGATTCCCTGATGTGTCTCTCCGTCGCTTCCAACCAATCCCGCACGATCAATGGCAAATACCACCGGAAGGTTCTGAATGCAGACGTCATGCAGCGTCTGATCATACGCCCGCTGCAGGAAGGAAGAATATACTGCAAAAACAGGCTTCATACCTCCTGCCGCCAGCCCTGCCGCAAACGTCACTGCATGCTGCTCCGCAATTCCGACATCAAAGAAACGATCGGGGAACATATTGCGGAAACGCTTTAATCCCGTACCGTCCACCATCGCCGCCGTGATCGCGACCACTTTTTCATCACGGTCTCCAAGCTTGCGCATAACCGTGGAAAAAATATCGGTATAATTTGCCGTGGTCCTCGGATGCTTCGGCAGTCCTGTCTCAATATCAAACGGGTCTGTGCCGTGGAAGCGTGCCGGATGGCGCTCTGCGGGCGCATACCCCGCTCCCTTATGCGTGATCACATGCACGATCACCGGACCGTCTATATGAGACGCCTCCCGCAGCAGCTTGGCGATTCCCTTCATATCTCCGCCGTCTACCGGACCAAGATAGATGATGCCCATCTCCTCAAACAGCATTCCCGGAATAAATAACTGCTTGATCCCGCTTTTCGTTCTGCGAATCCGCTCCACCATACGGTCTCCAACGACCGGGATCTTATTCAGCGAATTCATCACGCCAAGCTTTAAGTCACGGTAAGCGTCTGCGGTACGAAATTCAGCGAGATAGGAGGAAAGTCCCCCGACATTCTCGGAAATCGACATATTGTTGTCGTTTAGCACGATCGTAAAATTTGATTTTAGCTGCGCCGCATTATTGAGCGCCTCAAATGCCATACCGCCTGTCAAAGCTCCGTCTCCGATAACAGAGATCACCTGATAATCTGCGCCTGTGATCTCACGCGCATACACATAGCCAAGCCCTGCCGAAAGAGAGGTCGAGCTGTGCCCTGTGTCAAAGCAGTCGCAAGCGCTCTCCTTGCGCTTTGGAAATCCGCTCATTCCTCCGTATTTGCGCAGCCCGTCAAAGCCCTCTCTCCTTCCGGTCAAAAGCTTATGCGTATAGGACTGATGCCCGACATCCCAGATCAGCTTGTCCTTTGGCAGATCAAGCGTCAAATGAAGCGCCATCGTAAGCTCTACAACCCCCAGATTCGAAGCAAGATGGCCTCCCGTCTCCGAAATTTTCTGAATCAAAAAAGCACGAATCTCATCGGCGAGAATTTTCAGTTCCTCCTCTGAGAGCTTCTTAATATCATTTTCTTTTTCAATCCTCTCCAATACCATACGAAATTCCTCTGTTTCTAATCGTTTGCGCTATCGCTCCCTCACAATGAGAGAACGCAGCAATTCTGTTAAAAATTCATTTTTTACCGGAAGCGTTTCAAGCTGTGCGATCGCATCCTCACAAAGACTTTTTACCTCAAGTCCCGCCTGTGTGAGTCCCACAAATGTCACATAGGTCGCCTTTTGATTTTTCTCATCGCTTCCGATCGGCTTTCCAAGCACCTCCATGGTACTTGTAACATCTAAAATATCATCCTGTATCTGAAACGCAAGCCCGATTTTCGCCGCAACATTCTCCACAAGCTGCTGCTCCAACTCCCCTGCTCCCGCCAGCACTGCGCCGATGCGCATCGCCGCCTCAAGCAGCGCGCCCGTCTTCAGCCGATAAATAAAGTCCAGCTTTTCTCTGGTAATGTCTGATGCTCCCTCGGCTTCCACGTCCACAACCTGACCGCCAACCATACCATAAATACCCGACTTCTCTGCAAGAATCTGAAATGCACGCCCAAGCTGCTGATTTTCCGGCTCCATCGAAAACGCCCGCGCCGCTGTCTCGTATGCATAATTCAAAAGCGCATCCCCGGCAAGGATCCCCATTGCCTCGCCATACACTGCATGCGTCGTTTTCTTTCCTCTCCTGTATTCATCATTGTCCATTGCAGGAAGGTCATCATGTACCAAAGAATAGGTATGTATGAGCTCGATCGCCGCAAGAAACGGCTCGATCACGCGTGATGCCCCGCCAAAAAGACGATAGGTCTCAAGCATCAGCATCGGGCGAAGCCGTTTTCCCCCTGCAAGCACACTGTAATTCATCGCCTCCATGATCGTCCGCTGATATCCCTCCTCCTTCGGCAGATAGGCGCGAAGAACTGCTTCGACCTCATCCGTTCTGCCTTTCAGCTCCACTCTCATATCCATCGTGCGCCACCTCTTTCTTAAAACTCCTCCAGCGTGCCGTCTGCGGCAAGCACCTGCATCTTTTTCTCAACCTCATCCAGCATCTGATTACAGAGCTTTAGCTTCTCTGTTCCCTGCTGATAAAGCCGGAAGGACTCATCCAAAGACTGTCCTGGCTGCTCCATCTGTGCGATCAGCGCGTCAAGCTCCAAAAATGTCTCCTCTAAAGACTGTCCTGTTTCTTCCTTTTTCTCACTCATTCTCTGCCTCCGTTCCGCCGGTATTCTCCTGCTCCTTCAATATCTCCTGTACCTGCGCCATGAGCGCTCCGTGCAAAAGTGTAATTTTCAGCTGCTCGCCTTTCTTTACGGCCGCTGCGTCTGTGACTGCATTTCCGTCCCTATCGGAAACATAGGAATATCCCATGCTAAGCTTTTTGATCGGTGATAAGCCCTCCAACGCGCCCGCAAGAAGCGCCAGCCAATGCTTCTTTTGTTCTACCAGCTGCTGCATCTGCATCGCCATACGATCCTGCAGCTCCACTGCATATCTGCGGTTTTCGCGCAGCTTATTCATCGGACTTAAATATCCAAGCTTTGTCTGTATATGAGAAAGACGCATCCGCGCCGCGCCGAGCTGACTGCGGAGCAGACGCCCAAACTGATTCCTGCGTCCCGCTATCTGCTCCTTGACAAGCGCATAATCAAAAACCGCAAGCTCCGCCGCTGCCGACGGCGTCGGCGCGCGCAAATCTGCCGCATAATCCGCAATCGTGGTATCCGTCTCATGCCCCACCGCGGAGATCACAGGCGTTTCAC
>ERZ772969.561-NODE-561-length-34153-cov-3.907825_pt1 | contig 34153 bp, 28 predicted proteins | sample MGYA00511676_ERZ772969 | MGnify/ENA primary metagenome ERZ772969 (study PRJEB29015, sample SAMEA2737651) | human gut metagenome | biome: human gut; feature: human-associated habitat; material: faeces | place: China | collected 2012 ... | reverse complement strand
TACCCGCCATCTCATCGGTCTCATCTACCCAGTAATGCACCATCTCATCCGCTGCCATCTGCTCGCGCATCTGCGTCTTGATATTCTCACTGATCGGTGTGATATAATCTGCGCCCTCTGTAAACAAATCCTTTAAGGCAAGACGCTCTCCGGTATTTAAGTCGATCGTGTAGAAGTAATCCCACTCTGCGCCGCTTCCCGCGCCCTGATAGCAGATCAGCTTTAACGTGAAGTAATCCTCTGTCGTTGTCAGGATCTCTTTGGTGATCATAATATCCTGATACCCCCCAGCGTCAATATTTGCTTGGAACTCTGCCACAATATCATCCGTGATCTTCTGGATCTCTGCGTTGATCTCATCCGTCGTCTTTTTTAAGTTCTCATGCACCTCGGCATTCTCTGTTCCGTTGATGAGCTCCGTACTGTCCGGCACAAGCTCCGGCACCTCTACATCTGCCGAATGGCGGTCGCTCTCGTACTGATAATCACGGAAGGTCACAACCTCCACAAGCTTTCCGACGATCGGAATATCGCTCATCGCCGCGGCAACCGTCGCCGATGTATTTGGCAGTGTAATGAAAATAGCAACTGCTGCGGCTGCTGACGCGATTGTTTTGATCACATGATTTTTCTTCATTTTCCTTTTCTCCTTCTTTGCCTCACTGATTTTTTGTTTCATCCCCTCGAGCTGCTGCTGTGACATCTTAAGCTGCTCGTACTGCTTCTTTGCCTCGCTCATTTTCTTTAAGTCTCTTTCTTTCTGATCCATACCTGCCACCCTTTCTCTGCGTTCATTGCAAATCCTCTGACATTTCCCTTCTGCCTCACTCCCACTGCCAGTTATCAGAAAGCTCCAGCCGAAGCTTCTTTAACCCACGATATAAACGGCTTTTTACGGTATTTACATTTTCATCGAGCACCGCCGCGATCTCCGTGAGCTTTAGATCCTCGAAATACTTCAGCTCAATGACCGCCTTATCCTCCTGTGACATTGCATCCAGAGCTCTTCTTAAATCGACATTTTCATAAGCGTCCTCTCTCCCGTGCTCCATCTCCACTGCGTCCAGTGAAAGCGGCCGCTCCTTTTTTACAAAGCGGAAAATCTCATTTAACATGATCCGGTACAGCCATGTTGCCGCGTACTCCTCCTGTTTTAACTTCCCGCTATGTAAAATCGCACGGTAAGCGCCATTTTGTACAATATCTCCTGCATCTGCTTCATTGTGCACATAGCTGTATGCAAGATGGTAATAGCTATTATAATTTTCAAGCAAAAGCTGCTCTATCTTTTGTTCCTTGCTATCCTTTCCCGGGAAAATCATAGGATACCTGCACCTCCTTTGTCGTTTTCTGATGATTAGACCAAACCGGCGGCAAAAAAGTTTCACAAAATAAAAATAATTTTACAGCAGCTGCGAAAAAAAGAAAAGCCGCTGCTTTCTTTTTTCATTGTTCCACTTCTTTTGTTGTAATAACAACATAATTTCTGCTTTTTACCGTTTATAATTACCAGCGTTTGATACATATCCGGTGAGCTGCCGCTGCCCATTGTATATGTTTTCATAGGAATCAAATAAAAAATGGAGGAAATCATCATGGAACAAAAAATGTTTTGCTATCAATGTCAGGAGACTGCCGGCTGCTCGGGCTGTACACAGTCCGGCGTCTGCGGAAAAAACCCGGAGGTTGCCGCCATGCAGGACCTTCTTGTCTGGGTCACAAAGGGGCTGTCTGCGGTGACTACGCAGCTGCGCACGGAGCATACTGCGGTTTCTGTGGAATTGAATCATCTCATTACACAAAATCTTTTTATTACGATCACAAATGCGAACTTTGACAATGACGCAATCATCGCACGCATTGAGGAGACTCTTTGCCAAAAAGAGCTGCTGCTTTCTTTTATAAAGGATCCATCCGCTCTGCCCAAGGCTGCGCTCTGGTCTGCAAAACGTGATTCCTTTGCCGGTGAGGCAAGGAATGTCGGCGTACTCTATACTGCGCATGAGGATATCCGTTCTCTCCGCGAGCTTATCACCTATGGGCTTAAAGGTCTGTCCGCCTATCTAAAGCACGCAAACGCCCTGCTCTGTGATGACGAGGAGCTTGACGCATTTTTGCAGCGCGCCCTTGCCGCAACACTGGACGATACACTGTCTGCCGACGCTCTGCTTGCACTTTCCTTAGAGCTTGGAAAATACGGCGTACAGGGTATGGCGTTGCTTGATGCGGCAAATACAAAAGCTTATGGAAATCCGGAGGTGACAAAAATTTCACTGGACACCGGAAAAAATCCAGGTATTCTTATTTCCGGTCACGATCTGCGCGATCTGGAAATGCTGCTGGAGCAGACAAAGGGAACGGGCATCGACGTCTATACGCACTGTGAAATGCTTGCCGCCCACTCCTATCCGCTATTTAAAAAATATGCGCATCTAAAGGGAAATTATGGAAATGCATGGTGGCAGCAGAAGGAAGAGTTTGAGGCTTTCCACGGTCCGATCCTCATGACGACAAACTGTATCGTTCCTCCGTCAGACAGCTACAAGGATCGTCTCTATACGACAGGCGCTGCCGGCTATCCGGGCTGCATGCATATTCCTGGTGACATCGGACAGACGAAGGATTTTTCTCTCCTGATCGAACAGGCAAAGCGCTGCGCGCCTCCTGCGTCACTGGAGCAGGGCGAGCTTACCTGCGGCTTTGCACACGCACAGGTCTTGGCTCTTGCAGACCAGATCGTAGAAGCCGTAACATCCGGCGCTATCAAAAAGTTTGTCGTTATGGCAGGCTGTGACGGCCGCTCCAAGCGCCGCGAATACTATACCGAGTTTGCCGCAAAGCTTCCGGCAGACACCGTCATTTTGACTGCAGGCTGTGCAAAATTTAAGTATAACAAGCTGGATCTTGGCGCTATCAACGGCATCCCGCGTGTGCTGGATGCCGGACAGTGCAATGATTCCTATTCGCTCGCCGTTATTGCCCTAAAGCTCAAGGAGGTCTTTGGCGCAGACGACCTCAATGAGCTTCCGATTATTTACAATATCGCATGGTATGAGCAAAAGGCTGTCATCGTCCTCCTGTCACTGCTCTCCCTCGGTGTAAAAAATATCCACCTTGGACCAACCCTCCCCGCTTTCCTGAGTCCGAATGTTGCCAACATTCTGTCAGAACGCTTCGGCATTTCAGGAATCACAACTGTTTCCGACGATATGAAACACTTTTTTCCTGAAATAAATGAAATAGAGGAACAAAGTTTCCTATAAAGGAGCAAACAACAAGCGACACGCTTCGCGAGCCACTCTTATGTCAACAAAACCCCGGACGCCGCATTCTGGCATCCGGGGCTTCTCATCGCTTATTCTTTTTCCTACACCGTCTTCACACACTGCGAAAACTTCTGCTTTGCACTCTGCACCTTCGCCATGTCTGCCTCCGGCGTCGGATAATAGCCGCGCTCATGCATCAGATTAAAAACATCCTCCTGAATGCTGTGCTCCTGCTCCAGACAATGCTTGATCGCATCACGCACGCTGCTGTGTACACATTCATTTGCAAATGTGTTGTAATTGTTTGTTGCAGTCTTTTCTGCTGTCAGCGCATCTGCCAGAATTTCCTTATCCGTATAAATCTGCTGTGTCATCGCCATATTCTCCCTTCTTTAGAGCTGCGCATACAGGGCGTTAAAATGTCCCTGATGCTTGTTTGAAATTTCCGTGAACTTCGCACTGATCTGTGCATCCTCCGTGTGCTCCGCCAACATCTTAAATTTCTTGATCAAAAGCTCCTCCTCTGTCAAAAGGTCGTTTAATGCCGATAACTCCTTCTCCGATAACTGACTCATATCGCTCCACCTCCCTGTCTGTTTCATTGGTACAGACATAGTGTGCGCGCTTTTCTCTGCTTTATACCCCGTTTTCTATGCAGACCTCCTTTAATAAACGATACAGCTCTTCCTGATAAACCGGGCGGTTTGCAATATGATCGACGCCCGCCGCCTTCATTTCCTTAGAAAGCTTCCCGCGCTCCGCAGTCGAGCAGATGATCAGCATATGCTCTCTGGAGAACAGCCGGCGGATCTCCCGGATTGTCGTCTTTGCACCGCGCATATACCAGTTGATAAAACAAATATCATACGCCTCTCCGCCCATATATTTTCCCTCCAGCATATGGAGCGCCTCCGCTCCGCTTACCGCCCGATCGCAGGCAATGCCCAGGCGGGAAATTATCATGGCATGGCGCTGTCTTGTCACCTCATTATCATCCACGATCAGAGCCCGCAGCTCTCCCAGCCTCCTTCCCCGCACCCACGGCTCATGTCCGACCCGCAGCGGCACTGTGATCGCGCAAATCATATTGTCTCCCTTCTCCTCAAAAGTCATAGAGCCATGAAGCAGCTCCACCATACTTTTTGCGATCGGATACCCATCCTCCGGATCCATATTTCCCTCTACAATAACTTTTAATTCCACACGGTCCTTTGACGTCTTTCTCTGACGCCAGCATGTCCGGATACATCCGCCGGAAGGCGTCTGATCGTACACCTTTTTGAGTATACTGCACCAGCTTTGCCCAAGACGCTTTCCGTCTCCGAAAAGGTCATTGTACCGAATCTGAGATTCCTCCACAATAAATTCTATATTCTTTTCCTCACAGAGAGCGGAATACTTATCCTTTATCTCTCCGGTGATCTGGTCCATGCGGAAGAAAAAAGGATGAATGCGCTGCTCCTCCTGCTCCCATTCCGCTTGCTCCAGCACGTCCTCCACGACAGTCAGCAAATGTGAGGCGCATGAAGCGATCTCATCCATGCGCGCCTCCCCGCTTTCTGTGCTGCACAAAGCCTGCAGCTTTGTAAGATCCTTTTTCATCATTCTTGCCATGCGCGTAACAAACCGCTCGCGCACTCTGCTGACATGCTGTTCTTCCTTGATCTGTTTTTGCAGGATAGTCCGGCGCAAAACATATTTTTGTACGATATTGCGCACCCGGTTCTTTATGATCGCCGGCTCGCAGGGCGAAAAAATAAAATCATCTGCTCCCTTTTCGAGCATCTCAAGCTCCATATTTTCATCAATCGCAGTCTTTACGATCACCGGAATATCACACAGCGCATAATCCGCACGCATCCTTTCCAACACCTGTGCGCCGCTTAAGTCCGGCATAAATATATCTAAAATGACAACATCTATCTTCTTCTGATGCAAAAGACGCATCGCCTCATGTCCGTCCTTTGCAGTCAGAATCTTATATTCATCCATAAACATTGCTTGAAATGATGCCCGGTTTACCTCGGCATCATCCACGATGAGCATCACCAAATTTTCCTGCATATGTTACCTCCTAGTTAAGAGTATTATACCGAATACTTCTTACTTTGTGGAAAAAACATCTGCCATTTTTGATTCTTTTTCCTTTTATTTTCATTTTTCAACATTTTTCGACAGGTGCCCGCGCAGCAGCCTGTCCAAAATCCGATACATTTCTCCAACCTCCAGAGGCTTCGTCAGATATGCATCCATCCCCACCTCCTGCGACTTTTTCACATCCGCCTCAAACACATTCGCCGTCATCGCCACGATCGGAATCTTTAAGCTGTCTTCTCTGCCGCTCCTGCGGATTTTTCCCGCCGCCTTAAGACCGTCCATGACCGGCATCCGAATATCCATCAGCACAATGTCGTAATAATCCGGAGGATTCCTAAGATAAAGCTCCACGCATTCCTTGCCGTTTCTTGCCACCTCAAGCATCATCTTCTTATAGCCCAGCAAATTTCTCGTAATCTCGATATTGATCTCATTATCCTCGGCAAGGAGCGCTCTCTTTCCGGAAAAGTCATACTCCGTCTCCTCATAGACCTCCTCCTTCTTAACGGATGCAGTCATCCTTTCTCTTTTTAAGGCAAACGAAGCAATAAGCGTCGTTCCCTGTCCCTTCTTGCTGTAAGCGTCAAGCTGCCCGCCCATGCCCTCGATGATACACTTGGAGATCGCAAGTCCAAGCCCGCTTCCGCCGTTTAGCGTCGTGCTTCCCTCATCCTCCTGTGCAAACGGTTCAAACATGTGAGGCAAAAATTTATCGTCCATCCCCTTGCCGTTGTCCCTGATCTCCAGCCGGAGCAAAACCTCTGTCTCGCTCTCCCGCAGCTTCTCTGCAACAAACGTGACGCAGCCCTCCGGCTGTGTAAATTTGACTGCATTATCCAGAATATTGAAAATGGCACGATAAAGCTTTTTTTGATCAAATACGCAGCTTACACGAAAATCACCGCGCTTTTCCACGGAAAAGCCAACATCCTTTTTCTTTGCCTCCCCTGCCACCTCCTGACAGAGCTCCTCAAAAAAATCATCCAGCCATGCAGCCTCCCCTGACCATACCGTCTTTCCGCTCTCCAGCTGTGACAAGTTTAAAATATCGTCAAACAGCAAAAGTAAAAAACGTGCAGAAGCATCCAGCTTTGCCAGATTTTCCTGCACCAGCCTTTGATCCCCTGCATGCTCGCTCGCAAGATGGGAAAGCCCAAGAATCGAATTCATCGGAATGCGGATCTCATGACTGATCCGCTCCAAAAGCTCATTTTTCTCCTCATTGCTCCGGCGCGCCTCACACAGTGCGTTCTGCAGCGCCTCCTTCTGTCTCTGGCTCTCCAGCAGACTGTCCGTGATGTCTCTGCGGACGATCACAACCGTATTCTGGTCCGCTTCATGGTAGCTAAGATGAAGCTCCTTATAGCGGTAACAGTCCTTGCACAGCAGCCGGTAGACAACTGTCATATACGGCTTTTTGGAAAGCTCCTCCCTCACATAAGAGAGTGTGAGCTTTTGCTCGCAATCCTCCCGATCCTCCGGATGCACAAACACGGGTATCGACCGCCGGTTCACCGTCTCATAATCATATCCGTCCGGCGGCATGACCTCCGCAGCCGGATTCGTAACGATCACATGGCAGATGCCTGTATTGACATCTACATAGGTAATGAAATCCAGCTCCTCTTTGATCACATTTTTTAAAATTTCCTGCTCCTTGTTTGTTATCTGTCTCTCCATTCCGCCGGCTCCCATCAAAAAACTAAAACTAAAGTACTAATCAGTATACCATATTTTCCCAATTTTCCAAGCAGCTTTTTGAAATTTCCCGCAAAACCATCAAAAAATCATTCAAACAAAAGACAGGAGGCAAGGAAAAACATTCCATAGTAATAGGTTCCAAGATTAAACAGATGCACCGCCGTACTTTTTTTCTTCCAAAAATATAAAAATAAAATTGAAATATCGGACACAAAAAACAGCGCGCTCCCCACTGCCGCAAAGCAGTTGGACGGAAGCGGAAAAGCCAATGCAAGCCGCAGCCCCTTAAAAAAGAACAGCGCGACAAAAAACGCATAGATCAAAATAAAGGGCTTTAATCTGCCTGTTTTCATACCCGGAAGCAGACAAAGCCCATACGCGCCCGCCACCGCGCAAAGCGCAGCCAGCGAATCGCCCCAGGTAAGCGTCTGCATCCCGCAAAGCCACCCTACAAAGCACAGATGACCGATGAGGAATACAAAAAGCCCAGCCAGAAAATACCGCTTCCTCCTGCTCCTGTTATAGAGCGCCATAAAAATATCCCCTGCGAAGCAACAGAGAAACGCCGGAAGCATCTGCGGCAATGCCTCTCTTTTTCCCGACTGCACTACCGCAAATGCAAAGACTGCCAAAAAGGCAAGACTGTTTAATATTTTTGCTCCTATGTAATAGCTGCTTTCCTCCCTGCCGCATACAACTGCTACAAGTGCGGCAAAAACAACACTGTATATGACAAGCATCCCCCAAAACATTACATCGCCCCCTACCCTTGACGTCTAAGACCTTTTGGATAATGATTCTTCATAATCCCGCCCGCAAGCTTTCCCCAGCCAATGCTGTAGCCGTCTGCAAGCACCAGATACCAGCCGTTCTCCCCGCAAAACGGAAACGTCTCTCCCCTTAAATAGCCCAAAAGCTCCTTACTGTCTGCTTTCAGGTTGACCGTAGAACGCACCTGCGCCTCTGTCAGCGCAAGCGCAAGGGCGTGCGCTGGCTCAAACCTGTTTTTTTTGACTGTTCCAAGATGAAGCCCCGGCCGCAGCACCTTTAAGCCCTCAATCGGCGGCATCCCCAAAAAAGCCTGATAAAGCTGATCTCCAAATCTGAAATACCGCTCCAAAAGCTGCTCCGCCGCCTCTCCCTTGAGCGTCTCTCTCACAAAGGCTTCATATTCCATGCAAGGACTCTCGCTCCTTCTTCCCGCGTACTCTACGATTTCCCGGCGCATCCGATAAGGCTCTTTACATGCATCGTTTGCCGGACGGCGCAGGACTGCCAGATAATGTCCCTCTCCCTCTATCTTATGCGGCCAGAGCCGGATCGTGCGCGCTAATTCCGGCAGAGGCTCTGCGCCCCATTCCGGCACGCCCGCACACATCCCCCCACAAAGCTCCGCCCGCTCAATCTCAAATTCCGGATGGCGCAGCAGAAAACGGCTGATGCTTCCCTCATTCTCCTCCGGTGCAAACGTGCAGGTCGAATATACCAGTCTCCCGCCCGGTGCGAGCATTTCGGCTGCACAGTCTAAGATTTCATCCTGCCGCTTTGCGCAGGAGGCAACGTTTTCTAAGCTCCATTCGCCGCACGCCTCCTGATTCTTACGAAACATCCCCTCGCCGGAGCACGGTGCATCTACAAGGATCCTTGTAAAATAAGACGGAAACCTCTCCGCTAAGCGCTTTGGCGTCTCATTTGCAACAAGCGCGTTCCGCACGCCCATCCGCTCGATATTTTCCGATAAGATCTTTGCCCGCGCCGGATGTATCTCGTTGCAGATCAGTATGCCTCTGCCATGCATCGCCGCGGCAAGCTGCGTGCTCTTTCCGCCAGGCGCCGCACATAGATCCAGCACACGCTCCGCCTCCGCTTCCTCCTTTTCCCACAGCGGACGCATCAAATATTCCGCAGGCGCCATCGCGCTTGGCTCCTGCACATAATAAAGACCTGCATCATGATACGGATGTCTGCCCGGCGCTGCGTCCTTTTCATAATAAAAACCGTTATCTGCCCACGGCACAGGGGAAAGCTTCCATGAAGCTTCCTCAAGAAATTCCTCACGTCCTACCTTTAAGGAATTGATCCGCAGCGCCTGCTTGCGCTCTGCCTGACAGCTTTCCAAAAAAGCCGGATATTCCTCTCCTAACATTTCCCTCATTCTGTCCAAAAAATCCTGTGGCAGCATGATCTTCTCCCTTTCTCATCCAAATGCTCACGTTCGGGCTGCTGCCGCGAAATCCGCGGTCGGCAGTCCTCTTTCCATTCCATGCTCCTATGAAAAATCGCGCGTTAAAATGTCGCTTTTTTTCAGGAAATCATCGACCGTATAAAATCCGAGCTTCTCGATCAGCGCAAGCACATACGGGTTCTCCAAAGGCGTCTGATAAACTGCCTCCTCCCCGTAGCGGTTGACACGCTCCCGCCCGCTCTCTGCACCGCACAGTGATTTTGGTCCTCCGACACAGCCTCCCTGACATGCCATTCCCTCATAGAAATTTGCATCCATTGCCCCGCTCTTGATCTGCTCGATCATCTCGCGGCATGCCTTCACACCGTCCGCCTGCTTTGGAACAACGGCGATCGCACGCGCAGGATGAAGCTGTGCAACCGTCCGCTTTACCGCCTCACTGACGCCCCCGGTTCTTGCATAGATACGTCCGGCAGCCGAGGAATGCTCCTTATCGTCTTCCGTCATTTCCTCCGGTCGGACGCCGGCAGCCTCAAACAGTGCGCCTACCTCCTGAAAGGTCAGCACATGATCGACTGCATCCGCAATGTCCGGCTCCTTTGCTTCCTTTTTCTTTGCCATACAAGGACCAAGAAAAACCGTCACCGCATCGGGATGTATCTTTTTTGTCGCACGCCCGGCAGCGATCATTGGAGATACTGCACCCGGCACATGCGGCATATATTCCCGAAATACATCGCGTATCATCGTGATCCAGACCGGACAGCAGCAGCTTGTAAGCTGAAAGTCCTCTGCACTTTTGATATGCGCATCAAATTCCAGCGCTTCCTTTAAGGTAAGAATATCTGCAAATACCGCGACCTCCACCATTCCGGTAAATCCAACTGCCTTTAATGCTGCACGCACCTTTCCCGGCGTAACCTCATCGCCAAACTGTCCCATAAATGCAGGAGCGATCAGCGCATACAGCTTTTTCTTTCCCTGCTTTAGCTCATTTGCCACGGCAAGCGCATCCGCACTGAGCTTTTGCATCTGCCACTCCCGATCCACCGCCATAGAGACCTTCTCCCTAGTACTCGAGGGATGGAGCAGACAGTCCATCTCACCGTCATCCTCCCAGTCGGGAAAGCTTCTTCCCCGCTCCTGCTCCTGTCTGCGCACCCGCTCGTATAATTCACGCATTGTTTCCATATTCATTCCACCTCGTTTTTTCTATTAGTATGTCCTGTATGTCTTCTCTCTATGTATCAATCAATACGATATGCCAAAGTAAATGATACAGATTTAGTCCCCCTCCTGTTCCTTCTCCTCCAAAAGCCCCTTGAGCAAAACACCGTCCAGCAGATAGGAGCGGCTCTTTTCCCGCTTTTTTTGATACGCCTCCAGCGTCTGTCTGCCCGCGCGCGCTACCTCCTCCCAGAGATCTCTCGCCGATAAAAGCAGGCATCCTGCGCCTCTTATGATGATCTGCTCCAGCCCGTCGGAGGTCGCCACAGTCACGCGGTGCTCCCTTGCGTGCGCGTGGGCAAATTTCTCAATATACGCATCTGCGGTCTCCGCCTCCTTCGTGTAGACCACATGGATGTTGTGATAGTCCAAAATTTCCGTCCCATGTCCCGCCACACGGTAAGCGTCAAAGACAATGATCAGCTCGCACCCGCGGATTGCCTGATAATTGCAGAGAATGTCCAAAAGCTTTCCGCGCGCGCCGTCGATCGTCTCCCTTGCCAGTTCTGCGAGCTCCTCCCACGCAAAAATAATATTGTAACCGTCCACCAAAAGATATTCCACGCCGCCCGTTTGGGGGCGGTACGTTCTTGTAACGACAGACGCGGGCTGCTCCCGCCGTCCTCTGCCGCGCTTCCACGCTTCCTTTGTCCCCCTGCTTGCACCGGAAGCCTGCGCTAAGATCCGGTCGATCTCCTCCGTGCCAAGCCAGAGCTCCTCCCGCGCCGAAGCACTCTCCGGCTGCGTCTTTTTCTGTGTCTCCTCCGACGCCTCCGCAAAAATCCCCGGCAGGTGCATATATTCTGCGACCTGATCCCACGGCACGACAAATCCCGCGCCGTGCGCGCAGAAAACGGAATCCGGCGTGTGCTCCGTATCACGCGCAGCATCATAGCCAAAAGCCTCCACGACCTCGTCCGCATTGTGACACGGGAAATAGCCCTTATTGGAAAGGGTCAGCCTTCCCTGCCCCTTCGTGTAGGAAATGATCTCCTTCTGATAATTCTGCATCGTGGCAACAGGCGCGCTCCCCACAAGGCGGCGCAGCATGGGCTCACCCGCTGCGCCCTCGTCTGCTTCCTCCCAGCCCTCGCCGTAACGGATCTCCCCGTGCATCCGCTCCACATCTGTCATCGCCCTGCCGACCGCCTGCTCCGGCACTTCCAAAACAAAATCATAATACGGCTCAAGCAGCACCGACTTCGCCCGCATCAGTCCCTGACGCACGGCACGGTAGGTCGCCTGCCTGAAGTCGCCGCCCTCCGTGTGCTTTACATGCGCCCTGCCCGACACGAGCGTGATTTTCATATCGGTAACTGCCGCACCCGTGAGCACACCGCGGTGCTCCCGCTCCCTTAAATGTGTCAGGATCAGACGCTGCCAGTTTTTATCCAGCACATCCTCACTGCACGCGGCTGCAAACTGCATACCGCTGCCCGGCTCTCCCGGCTCGAGCTTTAAATGCACCTCCGCGTAATGGCGCAGCGGCTCAAAATGTCCGACGCCCTCCACCGTGTCCGCGATCGTCTCGCGGTACACCACATGCCCCGCTCCAAACGTCACCTCCATGCCAAAGCGCGTCAGAATACGGCTCTTTAAAACCTCAAGCTGTACCTCTCCCATCATCCGAACAAAAATACCGCGCAGCTTCTCATCCCAGACGAGCTGAAGCTGTGGTTCTTCCTCCTCCAAAAGCCGCAGCTTTGGCAGCAAAAGCGCCGCGTCCACTCCCTCCGGCGGAAGAATCCGATAGGTGAGCACCGGCTCTAATACCGGCTGCTCTGACGCTTCTTCCACGCCGAGCCCCTCGCCCGGATATGTCTCATTTAAACCGGTCACCGTACAGATCCGCCCAGCCGTAACCGCATCTGTCGTCTCATACTTCTCGCCCGAATAAATACGGATCTGGTTGACCTTTTCCTCCCAGATTTCCGCTTCGCCCCCGCCGCCTGCACCGCCTCTTTTCACACCGGATAACAACTGCTTTACCGCAAGCCTTCCCCCGGTGATCTTCATGTGGGTCAGACGCACTCCCTGCGCATCCCGCGTGATCTTATAAACCTTCGCCCCGAACTCCGCCGGATATTCCGGTTCCCTCGCATAGGCAAAGAATGCCTCCAGAAATTCTGACACACCCTCCATCTTTCGCGCAGAGCCAAAAAAGCAGGGAAACAGCTTCCGCTCCCCGATCAGCGCGGCGATCGTGTCATCCGACACCGCTCCGTTTTCCAGATATTCCTCAAGCGCAGCCTCGTCGCACATTGCAGCGCTCTCGTAAAATGCCTCCGTCCCCCGGTCCGAAAAGTCCACGCAGTTTTCCGAGAGCACGCGGCGCAGATGTGCGAGCAGTCTTTCTTGATCTGTTCCCGCCTGATCCATCTTGTTCACAAACAAAAACACCGGAATGTTCAGATGCCGCAATAGCCGCCAGAGCGTCATGGTGTGTTCCTGCACACCGTCTGCGCCGCTTATGACGAGGATCGCGTAATCAAGCACAGAGAGTACGCGCTCCATCTCGGCAGAGAAATCGACGTGCCCCGGCGTGTCTAAAAGCGTCAGCACGCCGCCCGGCAGCTTTAGCACTGCCTGACTGGAAAAAATCGTAATGCCGCGCGCGCGTTCCATCTCGTCCGTGTCAAGAAACGCGTCGCCGTTGTCCACGCGCCCCGCCTTCCGGATGTTGCCGCTGACGTAAAGCATCGCCTCCGAGAGCGTCGTCTTCCCGGCGTCGACATGAGCAAGCACCGCCGTGGTGATATATTTGAATGGCTGCTGCGCCGTGTTGTTTTCAGACGTATTCTCCATAGAAAATACCCCTTTCTATGATTCGTATTTTCCTATCATAGCACAGAAAGGGGCGAAAGTCGATGATATTCAAAATATGCATTTTCTTATCTTATTTTGCCATATCCTTGTGGAATCATCAACCCCACCGCCCTTTCTCCTTGTACAAATAGTACACTTGACAAAACAAAATAACTATCCTATTATTTAAAATAACCAAACCAAACAACGGCAGCAGATTTTTTATCTGAAATTTCTGCACGATATTTATGGAGGAAAAGGGAGGGGGGCCGAATGAAAAGAGAACGAAACACGAAGAAAAAAAAGAAAAAATTGACCTTGGGAGAAATAAGGGCTTTAAGCGCCAGCTTGAAAATCATAGGGATTTTGCTCATGGTGTTTTCCGGTTACTTCGATCTTTCCTTTCTATCGATCGTAGGCATCGTACTGACCCTTTCCGGCTTTTTCGTTCCTATGTCCGGTTGGAAATGTCCGTTTTGCCGTGCTGCACTGCCAACCCACGGGGCATTTTACATGAAAAACTGCCCATACTGCGGTAATCGGCTGCCAACTCTGTGAAGCTCAGGATAAGCAGGACCAGAAGGACACAGGCATCACCAGAATAAACGTGATGCCTGTGTCCTTTTTCTATCCATAAAACTGCCTTCCATACCTGGCGCCAGCTTCTCCCTAGACCATCAATCTGCGATAGCGATTGATACAAGCAAAAATTTCCTGACGTCTCGGCGCCGCAAGATTGCACGGAACATAGCTGCTCTCACAGACTGCTGCCAGTCCGCGCTCATCCAGCACGCGAAGCAGCTCATCCACACACGCGGTCAGCGTGCGCTTCCCGTCAAACACATGAAGCTGCGCATATTTTAAGAGATAGGCAAGCGCCGCAAGCTGCTCGCTGTCGGCAAGCTGCTCCACATAGCGCACGTCTATGGTGTCGCGGTTAATGGAAATCCCATCGCGCCCCATCGTCTTTAGCTTCATGCGGGCGTCCTCCTTCCATGCACGGTCCGCGCGGATGCAGCGCACACAGGACGGCTTTCTCTGTGGGGGTAGGGACGTCTCCGGCATCGGATAGCGCTTTGCCTCCTCCTTTGCAAACGCAGTGATCTCCACAGGCTCATACTGGTTCATCTGAATGATGCAGTCCGCCTTATGGAAATACGAACCCGAGCTTCCGGCAACAAGAATCGTCGAAACGCCGTATTCCTCATACAATTCACGAATGCGGTCGATAAACGGCGTGATCGGCTCATCCTCCCGATTGACCACACGCTGCATCAGCTCATCCCGGATCATAAAATTCGTCGCACTTGTATCCTCGTCGATCAAAAACGTCGTTGCACCCGCCTCCATTGCCTCCACAACATTTGCTGCCTGCGAGGTGCTTCCGCTCGCATCCTCCGTAGAAAATTCCTTTGTATCCTTCTTATTGGGAAGATTGCTGATGAACATGGAAATATCTACCTTCCGAATGCTCCTGCCGTCCTCCGCGCGAATCTTTACCGCCGTATCGTCCGTGATGACATATTCCCTGCCGTCCCCTGCGATATGGTTATAAACGCCCAGCTCCAGCGCCTTAAGAAGTGTGGATTTCCCATGATAGCCGCCGCCCACGATCAGCGTGACTCCCTGACGGATACCCATACCAAAAATCTCGCCATAATGCGGCAGCGTAAAGGAAACCTCAAGCTCCTTTGGCGAGCGAAACTTCACGGCATCCTTCATCGGACGTCCCGACACGCCGGATTCCCGCGGCAGGATCGAGCCGTTTGCGACAAACGCACATAAGCCCCGCTCCTTTAAATGCTCTCTGATATACTGCGCATCCTCGGCAATATCCGCCGTCTTTGCCACCTCCGCTTCATCCAATGCCGCATAAAACAGCGTTCTTTTCACACAGCCCGGCAAAAACTGGAACAGGATCTTCTCCAGCTCACGCGCGTTGACCGTACGCCCGTTTGCCGGAAATCCAATCTCAAGGCGCAATATAATATCACCGTTCTTTTCATTCATCTCACATGCCGTGCGCAAAAGCACCTCCTGCCCCGGACGGCTGACCGCCATAAGCCCGCTTTTTCCCGATCCCTTCGCCTGAAAAGACACCTTCTCAAGCTCTTTTCCAAAACGGCGCAGCAGATAATCGCAGACGGCGATACGTCTGCATTTCTTCTGATAGTGTGCGGGCGGAAACTTTGCCGCGCCGCCCTTTACATGAACACTGACCTTTGACGGCGATGCAAACGGGTCTCCCTGCACATGGTCGATCGAGAGCACATAGCTGCCGAAATCATAGCTGCCCTTCGTGTCCTTATAAGCCGGGTATCCTCTGTGATCGATTTTTTGTAATAAGCTTCTAAGCTCTGTCTGTGACTGCATAAATTCCCTCCTCAAATATTATTGTTCATCCCGCGCCAGCTCCGACAGGAGCTCCGCTCTGCGCGTTCCCGCCAAAAGCTCGCTGCTGTAAGCTTTATATCGCTCACAGGCGTGTGCGGATAAAAACAGCGCCGCATCGCCGTTCATGGTCAGCTCCGTCACGAACACGACAAGCTCCTGTCCGTGCTCAAACGCCTGCTCCATGAAATCAAATGCGTGCTCGAGGGCCTGCGCCGTCTCCTCCTCAAGCGATGCAAGCGCCTCCTTCTGCTGCGCAAAGCCTGCCGCTGCCTGCGCAAAGCATTCCTTTGCATCGCCGCCCTTTGGCGCATGATCCTTAAGCCGTGCAAGCAGACTTTTTTGCAGGGACTGCTCCTCTCTCGTATAGCCTCCGTTTGCCATCACGCGCGCAGCTGCCTCCTCCCGCTCTTTGACCATCCGCTCATAGAGATCCTTTGGCAGCTCCCCCGCCAGCTGTGCCCGGTACTCCTTTAAAAACGCAAACCATGCATCCGTCAGCTCACGCGCGGCTGCCGTCCTGTGAAACATCGCGCACAGTCCGTCCAGCAGCAGATTCGTGACAGCGATCCGTTCGTCAAACGCCGCCCGATAAATACGCGCAAACACTGCCGGTTTCGTTTTGCCGGAAAGGATCTCGGGGATTCCGTAATCATCCTGATATTTCCGGTACAGATCAAAATATGCCGCCGCATCCTCTGCAATATCGGGGTGATGCAAAAACTCCGCCACAATTCCCTCGTCCACGGGCAGCCCCATTTCCTCATAAACACTCATCAGGTTTGACAGATCCTCCCAACCTCGTGCCGTCACAAAACGCATACCGTCCACGTCCGCCTCGATGCGGTAGAAATTATTTGACCGAAGCTCCAGATAGCTTAAAATCGCTCCGTGTACCTGTCTTGCCCTCGCGTACTCCTTCCATACCTTAAAATCTGCCTCTACCGTCAGATAGCGCACGCGGTCTAAGGTTACCATATCAAAATCCCGCACCGACTTATTGTACTCCGGCGGGTTTCCCGCCGCCACGATCAGCCAGCCCTTTGGCACCGCCTGATTTCCAAATGTCTTGCACTGCAGAAACTGGAGCATCGTCGGCGCCAGCGTCTCCGACACACAGTTGATCTCATCAATAAATAAAATCCCCTCCCGCTGTCCGCTGTCTCTGATCCTGCGGTATACGCTCGCGATGATCTCGCTCATCGTATACTCCGTGACAGAATATGTCCTGCCGTCAAACTCCTCCTCGCGGATAAACGGGAGCCCGACTGCGCTCTGCCTTGTGTGATGTGTGATCGTATACGACACAAGCCCCACCTGAAGCTCCCTTGCGATCTGTTCCATAATCTGCGTCTTGCCCACGCCCGGTGGTCCCATCAAAAGTATCGGCCGCTGTCTAATCGCCGGTATCTTATATTCTCCGTGCGCGTTCTTGGCAAGATATGCCTGCACGGTATGTTTGATCTCATTTTTTGCCTGCTTGATATTCATTCCTTTTTCTTTCCTCTTTCTTCCTTCACCGTAAATTCCTCCGGCTCCAGCCGAAGCCTCATTGCCCAAGGCGGCACTGCCGCCTCCTCATAATCCTCCAAAAATAAAAATGCCGTCTCATACTCCGGGCGTTTTTTCGGATAGACGCCCTTTCCATCCGTAAAATACAAAAGCCCCCGCAAATGGCTTAATTCTCCATGCTCCCGCAGCTCATTCACATATAAAAATGCTGGGCGAAAATCCGTGCCTCCGCCTCCGATCAACTGAAATTCCTGCAAAAACTGCTCTAATTCACGTTCTCCGGTCAGCGTCACATCACTGCGCACCCGATCATCACACTGTAAAATGCGTATCACGGAATCCGAAAAAAAGCTGTCGCTCTGTTTTAAAATATCGACGGTCTCCCGCAAAAACTGCTCCACAAGACTGCCGCTTGTCGAATAGCTGGTATCGATCACGATCACAAACTCTCGGATTTTCTTTGCCTCACGGCTCTCCACCGGCTCGATCAGCGGCAGATTTCCATAAACCTTTAATCCATAGGTATAATAATTCAGATCAAACTCATCGGGATCGCAGCAAAGCTCCTCCCTTAATACCGCAAACCTCCGCAAAAAGTCACGATAGCTACGTCTGCCGCGCTCTGCGGCAAGCTGCGCGGAGAGAAGCTCCTCTCCCTCTTTTGTCTCGTCTCCCCTGCGCTGCTGCTCCATGCTCGTCTGTCTTGCAATTTTATTCCATTTCTTTTGATTCTCCGCTGCCGCCTGCTGCGCCGCGCCGCCCTCCCTTTGCCTCGGCCAGTATCTGTGATCATCGGTATAAAACTCCTGCTCCAGCAAAAGAAGCTGCTCCATACCGTCCTCCTGCGTCTCCATCTCCTTTAGCATCCGATAGATGACTGCGGCTGAGACCGCCCCCTCTTTTGCCTGAAGCTTCGCGTAAAGCTCTTTTCGCGTAAAGCTTAAAATACGTCTCGTGCACTGCTTGTCCATCCCATCAATGACATACTCAACGGCAATGTCGCAGGCAAGCTGCCACAGACGCGGCGGACGGCTGCCGCCAATCCACAGATGGGAAAAGAGACAGTGAAGCACGGTGTGTAAATATACACGGTTTAGAAAAAACGCATTCTGCCGAAATACCCTAAGTACCTGTTCCGATGAAAAACAAAGATATGCTCCGTCTGTTGCAAACGTCTGCACCGTGCCGTCCGCCTTTGGCACAAGCTGCGAAAGTGCAATCTCCAAAAAACGCAGCTCCAGATAAATCTCGTTGCGTGTATGCTCCAAAATCTTCTCAGACATTTCCGTTTCCCACTCTGTCTGTGTCTTTCTATGCGCCATCGCGCCCTCCTCCTAATATATAAGTGTAGGGTTTCAGTACCCAACAGCCAGTTGGGACTTAATCCTCTCATTGTTTAAGCTGTATAATGATTAGGCATCGGTCTGACGAGACCTCCTAGGACCATTGGCGTCCGTAAGAAAGCCTGTCAGCCAGCCTGTCATTGCAGCCGTTCGATTTATGCAGGTTGAACTGCCATAGTACGTTCGTTTGATACCCCATGAGATGGAATCGGCAATGAGAAAAGCTGGAATCCATGCAATTATACTTTTGGAGGTACATAAGAATGTACAATGCAGTAGGTATTGATGTTTCAAAGGGAAAGAGCACCGTAGCAGTCCTGCAGCCTGGCCGCACTGTGATTCGCAAGCCCTTTGATGTTTCTCACACATCCCATAGCCTGAATGAACTTACAAGCTATCTTGGTACGCTCGATGGCGATACCATGATTGTGATGGAATGCACCGGCAGATACCATGAGCCTGTTCTCAAAGCTCTTTCTCAAGCCGGATTGTTTGTTTCCGTTGTAAACCCACATCTGATAAAAAACTTTGGCAACAATTCTCTGCGCAAAGTCAAATCCGATCCGGCAGATGCTAAAAAGATTGCCCGCTATACGCTTGACAACTGGACCGAACTACGTCAGTATTCAGGTATGGATAATACACGTACTCAGTTAAAAACTTTAAACTCTCAATTCAGCTTCTTCATGAAGCAGAAAGTCGCCGCAAAAGCAAACCTGATCGCGCTACTGGATAATACATATCCCGGCGTCCACAAACTCTTTGACAGCCCTGCCCGTGAAGACGGGAGTGAAAAATGGGTTGATTACGCTTATTCTTTCTGGCATGTGGATTGCGTCCGTAAAACCGGATTAAAAGCCTTTACAGAACGTTACAGGGCTTTCTGCAAGAAACACCACTATATCTTTCAGCCGGACAAGCCTGAAAAGCTGTTCAATGCCGCAAAAGAACTGGTTGCTGTCTTTCCAAAAGAGAAGACCTACAAGCTGTTGATCCAGCAAAGCATCCAGCAGTTGAACCTTGCTTCCGAGCATGTGGAACGGCTACGCAGGGAAATGAATGAGCTGGCCTCTACACTTCCCGAGTACAGCACCGTAATGGGAATCTATGGAGTCGGAAAAACCTATGGTCCCCAACTTATCGCCGAGATTGGTGACGTATCCAGATTTACACACAGGGAAGCACTTACTGCCTTTGCCGGTGTTGACCCTGGTGTGGATGAGTCCGGCCAGCATAAATCCAAGAGCAACAGGTCTTCCAAAGTTGGCTCTGCAAGGCTGCGTAAGACTCTGTTCCAGATCATGACGACTCTGCTTCAAAATGCCCCGGAAAACGATCCGGTGTACCGTTTTCTTGACAAAAAACGGTCTCAGGGAAAGCCCTACTACGTCTACATGACAGCCGGAGCAAATAAGTTCCTGCGGATCTACTATGGCAAGGTCAAGGAGTGCCTGCGTAACTTAGAGCAGACATCATAGCATCTTTTTTATATCACCTCTTTCAAAGCCGGCACTTTTGGCGGCTTAAAAGTTGTGCCTAAAAATATCAAATCAGATTTCTGAAATTTTCTTCAAAAACACTTGACTTTTTATTAGCAGGCTTTCTTCTCATTCAAACGCGTCAAAGCTATAGCGCTCCTCGATCGTCTTTTCTTTAAAAAACTGCTCCTTCATACGCAAAAATGAAGCCGCGCCCTTTGCCCACTCCTCCTCCGCAGCCAGACGGATGCAGTCGTCTAGCTGCGCTGCCGTAAGAAGCCTTTGTTCACACAAAAATAAAACAGTTTCCTCATCTCTGCCGCAAACAGCCGCGGCGCAGACACTGTCTGCGTGCTCTCTGATATAGCTCTCATACATCTGTCTTTTTTCTTCTGCCAGTCCCACAGGATAACAAAGACGGTTTAAGGCAAGGCGGTTTAGCGTCGTCTCACGCTCCTCTGCGCACGCCTTTTGGAAAATACTGTCATAAAGCGCAAAATCAATCTCTCCCGCCCGTACACACTGTCTGGCGCGGAAGCCCTCTCCCTCAATATTTCTGCTAAATACATGTGCCGGCGCGATTTCATCATAGCTTTCATAGTATTCCGGAAAAAGCAGACGTGCGCGCACCACATCTTTTTCCAGAAAGCTTACCTCTACGTCTAAGGACAGCTGCGCCAGCATCTGGCGCACGCCCTCCATCTGAGCATCTTCTGTCCGCACAGTCAATGTATGCAGCCGGTGACAATTCATAAATGCATCGCCGCCGACCTCGCAGACACTGCCGTATAAAGAAAGCCGCTCCAAGCGTGTACACTGATAAAAAGCATAGCTGCCGATGCGCCGGATCGTCCTTGGCAAATGCACGGACTCTACCGCTTCGCCGGCAAGCGCCCGTAAGGGCGCTTTTTCTGTTGTCTTTTCGCTGCGCTCCCTTCCACGCCCCGCAAAGCAATATGCACCGATCTCCGTCACCGGCACCCCATCTATCTGTCCGGGAACGAAGGCCTGCGACGTCTGCCCATACATTCCAAGCAAACGCGCGCCTCCCATACCATCCGGTTCCCATAAATATTCATCACTGATGATCATCTGTTCCTTTGTCTTACTTTCCATGCCTCCCAGTGTAACATTACAGACGCAATTTTGCAACGAAAAGACTTTTCACTTCCTAGATCTGGGTCATTCCGCCGAGCAAAATTCCCTTATTCGCCTCGTAAATCTTGTCAAACTGCGATTCCGGAAGCGGATTTTCGCCAAGTCCCACCTCTATCGTATACCCCGGTCTGTCATATTCCTGAATAAACCAATCCTTGTAGCCGGCATAACCGGACGCCGAAGGCGTCTCCTCCACCGCATAACCGCTGACACTGCCAAAATACTGTGCGATCTCATAAGAACGCGCCGGCTCATAGTCTAAGTACTTCCAGTAGATCACCTCTCCCTGCGTGTGGTAGGCAAGGATCAGCGAAAAATCATTCGCCCTTGTAAAGTCATAAACTGCCCGGCTCTCGGGCGCCGTAAGCGGCGCGCTGCCGACATAGTCGCGCGGCGCCGGAGAAGTGTAGCCCTGCGCCGCCTTGATCATCTTTGCCTGCTCCCACCCTGCCGGAAATTGAAGGTTTAAATCCACGCCGTCAATATTTGCCTTCCAGCCATTCGGAAACGGAATTTCCGGATATGACGCTCCGATCGCCCGTGCCTGCTCATAGTAGCTGCCGCTTCTCAACAAGCCGTTCACTAAATCCACACCGTCAGGATTTACCATCGGGACCAGATAAAGCTGATACGAAGCGAACAGCTCCTTTGCCGAAACCCCGTATAAATCTCTCCCCTCGGCATAAGCCCTCGCATACTCCCTTGCAAATTTCAGCAAAATTCCGGTTGTGATATTCTCATTTGCATGAAAAGAAGCATTGTAAAAAACCTGTGTGCTTCCCGTACCGATCTTAATATAAGGAATCGGTCTGCCCATCACGCTTTTTCCAATGCTCCCGGTCTCAAGAAACGGATAGCTCCTTTTTAGCTCCTCGATTTCATAGCGGCTTGTCAATGAATTATATAGCATCTGCGCCCTCATTGCATCCTTGTTTCTCTATTGTATGCAAAATCAGGGCGCACGTCACTCTCCGCCGCCTTTTCTTCCTTCCTGCTGATACTGCTTTTGGATAAACGGAAATAAAAGCTTCTGATTCTCCGGCTTTTGCATATTTTCACGCGTGATCGTCACCGAGCCGGAATCAATGTGCGCCTGATACGGCTCGCCCCTTGCGATCGCCGCCGCCTGCTCGACCGCCAGATAACCCATGTTAAACGATTTTTGAATGACGATTCCGTCCAAAATCCCCTCCTCCAAAAACTGCACCTGCTCCACGGAATTATCAAAGCCGATCATTGTGATCTCCTCGCCCTTGCCCATGCGCTTTACCGCTCTCGCCGCTCCGACCGCGGCATATTCATTTGTGCCGATGATCAGTCCGATCTCCGGATGTGCGGCGAGTATCTCCTCCGTCAGCTCCTCCGCCCTTCCGTAATCAGAATCACAATAAACAATTTCTGCGATCTGTGCTGCGTCATCCCCAAGTGCATACCTGATCCCCTCCATGCGCTCCACTGCCGTCGTGGAATTTTTGATATGACTGACGATCGCGATCTGCGTGTCCGCAGTAAGCTTCTCCTTCGCCAGCTCACCCATCCGAACGCCTGCGATGAAATTATCCGTTGCGACCATACAATCGCCAAGCTCCTCTTTTACGCCGGAATCTACAAACACGAGAGGAATTTTGCTCTCTCCCACCAGACGTGCCGCCGTCAGATTTTCCTCATAATCGCAGGGCGAAAGCAAAATCGCATCCGGCTGCTGCTCGATCGCCCACAGGATCAATGCATTCTGTCCCTCATAATCCTGCTCCGATTTTGGCGCGGCAATCGTTAAGCTGATATTTTTCTCATCTGCTGCCAGACGCGCGCCCGCAAGCAGTGTGCTCCAAAACTGATTATCCTCATCCTCCACCTTTGGAATGTAAATGATCGAAAGCTCCCTGTTTCGCTCCTGCATATAACGGTCATAACCAAACAGCAGGATGCTTATGATCAACAGCGTACCTGCGCATACGGCGCTCCTATGCCTCCTACTCATTTTTTTCGCTCTCCCGGAATCCGCAGCGTTACCCTTGTCCCCTTCCCCATCGCACTCTCATAGGACAAGCCGTAATCGCTCCCATAATAAAGCTTCAGCCGGCGCTGCACATTATAAACGCCAACGCCGTTTGAATTATAATTGACCTTATGCTCGTCAAAAATATGACGCAGCGTATCTGCATCCATACCGACGCCGTCGTCTGCCAGCGTGATCTCCAGCTCATCCCCGACCGCCCGCGCGCCGATCCATATCGTTCCCATCCCTTCCTTATAACGGATGCCGTGATAGATCGCGTTTTCGGCAAGCGGCTGGAGCACCAGCTTGACGATAGTAAAATTCTCCAAGCCTTCCTCCAGCACGATCTCAAAATTCAGCTTATCCAGATACCGCATTTTCTGGATCATGAGGTAGCTTTTTACATGCGCAAGCTCAGACGAAAGAGGGACAATATCCTGCTTATTGTTAAAGCTCTGTCTCATCAACTGCGCAAGGGAGGATGTCATCTTAACAACCTGTGCATTCTCCCCGCTCTCCGCCATCCAGATAATAGAATCAAGCGTATTATAGAGAAAATGGGGATTGATCTGCGACTGTAAGGCACGCAATTCGATCTTTCGCTTTTCCCGCTGCTCCGCCACATTCTGCTCCATTAATTCCTCAATCTTCTCCGTCATCAGATTAAAGCTGTTTCCAAGACTTCCGATCTCATTTTGCTCCGACACCTCCACATTTGCGCCGGCAAAATTTCCACGCTCCACCTCGCGCATCGACTCCCGCAGCCGCAGGATCGGCAGCGTGATCCGCTGTGCCAAAAGCTTGGAAAAAATAACCGCAGCCCCGATCAAAACAGCCGCCGTCAGAATAAAGATATAGGTGATCTGCGTGCGCATTTTTGTCATCTCATCCAGATAAGAAACGCCAACCACCGTCCAGCCCGTCTTTTTTGAGTGCGACATCGTATAAAGTGATTTCTCCTCTGTGATGAAATAGCCGTCTTTGCAGGCAAGCACCTCACAGATCCGCTCCTCCATCAATCCGCTGTATAACAGTTGCTGCTTGGGATGATAAATGATATTGCCGTTTTCATCCAAAATAAAAACATACCCGTGCTCCCCCGTCGCATTTTTCTCACAAAGATCGCTGATCGTATCATAATTTAAGTCAATAAAAAACAAGCCCTGCCGCTCATTCGTATATGGATTGCGGATAACCCTGCTTAATGTGATCACCCATCGGTAATCATTCAGGACCAGATTCTGCACATGAGAGGCAGATAAAGACATACCATCCGCAGACTGTCTCGTCTGCCTGATCCACTCCAATTCCTCCAGCTTAATATTCGGATTGATCTGATCCGTACCGTCGTTAAAAATGTAAGCCTCATCCTCATATAAAATACCGATATTGGCAATATCGCCTCTTGCTTTCATAACCGTTAGGAACTGATCCGTAATCCTCGTTTGAAGGCTTTCCCTGTCAATATCATAGACCGGAGAATAATTGGAATTTCCCAGTATCTTCTCACGCTCCTCCCCCTCATACAGCCCATAAAACAGATAACGCGGAACATCCTCATCCTCAGAGACGAGAATGGAGATATTTTCCATGTATTCAATATAGGAATCAATCTGGTCGTTGATCATCTGGTTCATCTGCTGTCCATGATAAATAGAATTCCAAATGACTGCGCGGCTTGTGGAGGAGAGCGATACAAGTAAAAAGGCGAGCACCGCGCTGATGACCAAAGCCAAAAATGCGTAGGTCATCGTCTTTTTTATGCTGACGGACGAAAAAAACCTACGACCTCTCATGATCCCTCCCCCACTCCGTCGGCGATTTTCCCGTTGCCTTTTTAAACGCCACGCTAAAGTAATGTGGGTCTGCAAATCCCACACGCTCGGCGATCTCATAATTTTTCAGGTTCGTTGTGCGCAAAAGCTTCTTTGCCTCCTCCATGCGTATCCTACTAAGCGCCTCCACAAATGTCTCTCCGTACTGCTGCTTGAAATTTGCCGAAAACCTTGTCACACTGACGCCAAAATGCTGACAGACCTCCGTTAGCGTAAGCTCCGGTCTGCCGTAATTTAAAAGCAGATATTCCATCGCAAGCATCACAGTCCGGCTGCGCGCTCCATCGTCTCCGGCGCTGTTCTCCCACAAAATCAAATCCTCATCCGCCGTATGGCAATGTCTGAAATGCTCCATTGCCCTCCGACAGGAAGCGCTGATCTCCTCAAGCGATGAGACACAGATTCCAACGGAAATGACAAACTCCACCTGCATGGTGGTCCGCAGCGTAGCGCTGATGCCGGATAAGCATGCCCGCACCTCTCTTGTAAACTCCTCTCCGCCAAAGCCCTTGTTGCAAAAGCAGATAAAAATATCGCATTCATAGCCAAGTCCCGCCCAGCCGAGTCCCTGCTTGTGCACGAGCTCCTGTACGATATTGTACGCCACAAACTGAAACAGTGCGCTTTGTCTGCCGCTCTCATTCAACCTAAGAATGACCGGATAAAAGCTTGTCCCGGAAAGCTCGATGCCGCACTCCTCCAGCTCCTTAATACATTCCTGCGCCGGGCTGCTGCCGCAAAACAGCTTTTGCAGCGCCTGTGAATAAAGATAAATCTTATTTTTATGAAGGGTACGGCTAAGCTTCCTGCTGTTTTCCCTCGCCCTTTGCTCCTCATCCATTTTCATTTTCTGTTTTATCAAAAGCTTCGACAAATCCTCCGCCGTCACCGGCTTTAACAGGTATTCCTCCACCTGATAATGAATTGCCTTCTGCGCATATTCAAAATCATCAAAGCCGCTGAAAATAATCACCTTCACCTGCGGCATATTTTTGTAAATATATTCGCTTAACGCAATGCCGTCCATATACGGCATACAGATGTCTGTCAAGACAACGTCCACGGCATTTTGCTCCAAAAACTCCTTTGCCGCCCTTCCGTGCTCAAACTTCCCCGCAAGCTCGTAACCGATACTCCCCCAATCCATTTTTTTGCAGATCCGCTCCCGGATCAGCGGCTCGTCATCCACCACGATCACCCGATACATCCTATACTCCCAATCCCCTCTCCCCGCTTTCAGCGGTCTGTTCTTTCCGCAAAAAACAGTACAGGCTTCCGCGATTCCGGAATCAGTCCAAAACCACGGAAGCCTCTCTTTAATTATTATACAACATTAGTTCAAAACTTTCCATCACACATTTTCTTGCTTCCTGCAGATCCTCTAATTCGCCGTCGCGGATCATCTGCGCAAGAAGATTGCCGATCGCCGTCGCCTCGGTAGGTCCTGCGGAAACCTTACACTGCGCATATTTTGCAGTCAGCTCATTTAAGTAATCTGCCTGTGAGCCTCCTCCGATAATATAAATACGGTCGAAGGTATTTCCCGTCAGCTTTTCAATCCTCTGCTTTGTATCAGCATAGCACTTCGCCAGACTGTTGTAAATGACAGACGCAATCTCCGGCAGCGTCACCGGCACCTGCTGTCTTGTATTCCTGCAGTAATCCTGCACTGCTGTGACCATACTTTCCGGTGAGAGAAAGCATGCATCGTCACAGTCTACGATGGACGCAATTTCTTTCCCCGACGCCTCCTTACAGATTTCCCCATAAGATTTTCCCCCGCCGATCTCCTTTCGTACCGACTGGATCATCCAAAGCCCCATGATGTTCTTCAGATAACGGTAACGGAAGTCATAGCCGCCCTCATTCGTAAACCCACCGTCCATGCTCTCGCTGCTGTTGCTGCTCTCCCTGCTCTCACAGCCCATCAGGGACCATGTGCCGGAGCTTATGTAGAGCGCCGTATCGGACAGGCTCGGAACCGCCATAACGGCAGACGCCGTATCGTGGGAGGCAATGAGCGTGACCTCACAGGAAAATCCGATCTCCTCTGCGACCGCCTCTGCCAACGGCTCCGAAACGGTTCCGGGTCTCTCGACCGGAAGAAAAATCTCCTTCGGCAGTCCGAGCCGCTCGATCAGCTCATAATCCCAGTTCCCCGTCTCAAGAGAAAGCAGCTGGCTTGTCGATGCGATCGTGTATTCCTGATGCAGCTTCCCCGTCAGACAGTAGTTAAAATAATCGGGCGTCATCAGCAGCGCCTTTGCTTTTGCCAACTGCTGGGGATGCTCCTCCTTGAATGCCAGCAACTGATTTAAGGTATTGTACAGCTGGAACTGAATGCCGGTACGCGCATAAAGCTCCCTTTGACTGATCACTACATCCAGCTTCTCCCTGACATGATCCGTTCTGTGGTCGCGATAGCCGACAGAATCTCCAAGCTTTGCTCCGTTTTCATCTAAGAGCACAAAATCAACGCCCCATGTATCAATTCCCACACTCTTTGGAATTTTTCCCAATTCCTTACACCGCTTCATTCCATTTTTGATTTCCGCAACAAGATAGGAATGATCCCAACAGAGATGACCGTCCTTCTCCTGCATCCCGTTTTCAAAACGGTACACCTCCTCCAAATGCAGCTTTCCATTTTCTAAGGTTCCCAGAATATGTCTGCCGCTCGAAGCTCCAATATCTACCGCCAAATAATACGATGCCATACGCTCCCCCTTTACACAACACCCTTTTGCAGGCTGATATTGGCATAAAGCGCCGTCTCTCCGGTTGCGATGATCGCATAAGCGGTTTTCGCCTCCTCATAAAAGGCAAAGCGCTCAATATTTCCAACCGCCGCCGCGCCTCTCGCGTCATGCTTTGCGATAATCTCCTTGTATGTATCCCATATGGGCGTCTCAACCGTATCGCCCTTCATGACCTCCATCAGATTCACCGGCTTCTCTGCATAGGTGTCTAACGGAAAGACTGTAAGAATCGCATCCAAAAGCTCCGGCACGCCATGTCCGTCGCAGCGGATGACGATCGCGTCTTTTCCCATAGACTCCGCCGGAAAATTTCCGTCCGCAATAATGATCCTGTCACTGTGTCCCATCTCACAGAGCACCTTTAGCAGCTCCGGAGAAAGGATTGGTGGTATTCCCTTCAGCATGCCATATCCCTCCTGCTATTTATATAACGGGCCGTAAGCGGCACAGGCTCTGTAATCCTGTCCTTCCTTATCCATGCCAAACGCGTTCCATGCCGCCGGACGAAAAATATCTTCTTCCGGTACATTGTGCATCGCCACCGGAATGCGCAGCATCGAGCACATCGTGATCAAATCCGCACCGATATGACCGTAGCTGATCGCGCCATGGTTCGCACCCCAGTTGTTCATCACATCATAAGCCGACTTAAATGCGCCCTCTCCGGTTACTCTCGGCGCAAACCATGTACACGGCCATGTATAGTCTGTCACCTTCCAAAGCTTATGGGAAACCTCCTGGGGAAGCGCAACGGTCCAGCCCTCACAAATCTGCAGCATCGGTCCTAAGCCTTTTACAAGATTTAATCGGATCATCGTCGCCGGCATCTCGCCCGTTGTCTCCCATCTGGAGGAAAAGCCGCCGCCGCGGAAATATCCGTTATCTGCCGCGCACCATTCCGTTGCTTGCAGGATTGCCTTCTGATCCTCCTCGGTCACCTCATACCACGGCTTCATCACCGAATTGCCGTTTTCATCCTTTGCCGCACCGTTTCCGTCCAGACATGCCGCACCGGAATTGATCAGATGGATAAATCCGTCTACTTCCTTTGCCACGCCCGTAAGCTCATAGCCCGCCACTCGCTTTACTGCCGCAGGACTCCAATAGGTACGCACATCCGCAAAAATCTGCGCGCGGTGTGTCAAAAGCTTCATAAACATCATGCCAAGTCCGTTCAGCACATCATTCTCGGTTGCCAGAATATACGGCTCACGCGCGCCGTTCCAGTCAAACGTTGTATTTAACAGCGCCTCTGGATAGTCGCAGTTCGGATAAAAATCTGTCCACTGTCTCTGTCCCTGGAAGCCTGCTGCCAGCGCATTGTGACCCAGCCGCTCCTCCTTGCAGTTGTCGGGAAGATTCGGGTTGCCGTTCATCAGGTCTTTGATGATGCACATCATCTTAACAACAAACTCCCAATCCTTTTCCTTCTCCTCCGGTGACTTTCTCACCTCATCCGGGTTCTTGTCAAAGCCTTCCTTGCAGTGCTCCTTCGTCCAAGCAAGCGCCCTCTCGTATTCCTTCTGATTGTAAATATTCTCAGACATTCTGCGGATGATCTCTACCTCATCGACAGACTCCACACGCATTCCAAGATACTCCTCGATAAAATCAGTGCTGATGATAGAGCCGCCGATTCCCATGCAGATCGAACCAATCTGCAGATAGGATTTTCCGCGCATCGTAGCAACTGCCACAGCGGCACGTCCGAAGCGAAGCAGCTTCTCCACAACATCCTGCGGAATCTCCTTCTCATCTGCCGGAAGCACGTCATGTCCGTAAATGCCGAAGGCGGGCAGTCCCTTCTGGGCATGTGTCGCAAGCACGGACGCAAGATAAACAGCACCCGGTCTCTCCGTGCCGTTAAAACCCCACACGCCTTTGATCGTCTTTGTGTCCATATCCATGGTTTCCGAGCCGTAGCACCAGCACGGTGTTACGGTCAGCGTGATGTCTACGCCTTCTTTTTTAAATTTATCCGCACAGGCAGCGGACTCTGCCACGCGGCTGATTGTCGTGTCGGCGATCACGACCTTTACCGGCTCTCCGTTGGAATATTTCAAATTCTTCTCAAACAGCTCCTTTGCCGCAAGCGCCATGCCCATCGTCTGCTCCTCAAGACTTGCACGAACGTCAAGATAACCCCTTCTTCCGTCAATCGTCGGACGGATTCCGATCACCGGATAATCCCCAATCAATCTGCTTTTTGCCATTTTAAAGCCCTCCTTACAAACGTTTCTAAACAACGAGCGGCACGCTTCGCGGGTCACTCTTATGTCAATAAAATTTTTGTTACTTTTATTATACGTTTGCCGTCCCCCGATTTCTTGTGTTATAATTACAAAAAATCGTATAATATTCACTTTTATTTTAGGAATGGGAGTTTTATGAAGTATCTGGAATATCAGGAAAGAAGAAAACAGGGGACATTTGATTTTCCGATTGCCGTCTACCATGTGGATGAGAGACATCCTCGCTACCAGATGGTTTATCATTGGCATTTTGAATGTGAACTGCTCCGTATTATCAGCGGTCACTTTCTGCTCACGATCAACAATCAGCTCTATCGTCTCTCTGCCGGAGACATTATCTTTATTCAGGACGGGATGCTCCACGGCGGAATGCCGCAGGGTTGCGTCTATGAAAGTCTTGTATTTGATATGAAGCTTTTATTAAAGGATAATCACATCTGCAGACAGCAGGTAGAAGCGATCATGAGCCATGAGCTGCTTATCTACCAGCAGCTTCCGGGAGACGATCTGTTCCTGCGCCAGACTACGGACACCTTATTTCAGGCGATGTACGCCAAATACGCAGGCTATGAATTTATCGTGCAGGGCTCGTTATATCTGCTGATCGGCTTTATTTTGGAGCACAAGCTCTATTCCCTCCGTACAAAAGAAAAGGAACAGGTCTCCTATCGCCTGAAGCAATTAAAACAGGTCCTGCGCTACATCGAGGAGCACTATACGGAGGAAATCACGCTTGAGACGCTCGCCTCGCTTGCCGGAATGAATCCGAAATATTTTTGCCGCTTTTTTCGGCAGATCACCCAGCGCACACCGATCGACTATCTGAATTATTACCGGATCGAATGTGCAAGAGAGCAACTCTCCACAACCGATACGACGATCACGGAGGTTGCTCTCAACTGCGGCTTCAACGACATCAGCTACTTTATTAAAATTTTTAAAAAATATATGGGCATTACTCCAAAGCAGTATGTTCTGCAAAAATACTGACGCACTTTTTCATTGATCGGCGCCGTCACTCCGTCTCCTCTCCATAGAGACAGGTGATATTCTTTTCCGCAAAATATGACATCCACGCATCGGATGGCTTAAGGTCCGTGACAATCAGGTCAATGTCTGAAATATCACAGATCTGGGAGAATGCCACCTTGTCAAACTTGGTGTGATCGACAGCCAGAATCCTCTGTGCCGCAGAACGCAGCATCGTCTGTTTGACCTGCGAAAACAACTCGTTTGCATCCGTGACGCCTTTGTCCATAGCAATTCCCTTGCAGGAGAAGATCGCCTTATCGGCATGAAACGAGGCAATCCCCTGCATAGCCCGTGCCCCCACAAGCGCAAGGTAATTTTCTTTTAGCGTTCCCCCGGTGGAAATGACCTCCCAGCCATTTACATCGGTTAGCTCCACAAGCACCTCTATAGAATTTGTAATGATCGTCAGGCGTTTCCTGTCCTTAAGCATCTTGACGATCGACACCGCCGTGGTGCTTGGGTCTAAAATTATGTGATCCCCGTCATGTACCAGACCGCCGATCAGCTCCGCGATCTTTTGCTTGCCCTTCATATTTTTCTTTTTCCGGATATTAAAGGGCATATCAAAGCTGTTGCTCTCATTTAAGACTGCGCCGCCGTAGCTTTTTACCGCAAAGCCTTCCTTTTCCAGCTTATCAAGGTCTCTGCGGATTGTCTCCTCCGAGACGCCGAATCGTTCGCCAAGCTCTGAGACGATGACTTTTTTCTCATCCTGAAGCTTCTCTAAAATCAAATTCCTTCTCTCTGCCGCCAGCATTCGCTTACCTCCGGTTTTTCAGTTTCCAAACCTTTATCATAAGAGCACGCTTAAGGGGCTGCAATCACCAGTGTCAGAAGTCCCGCAGGAAACATCTGCATGCGCTAAATAATCGTCCGGCAGATCTGCGGATCGGGATGCGCAATGACCGAGGAATCTAAAAACATCCCGCTCTCACCCGCCGCCGCTTTTGCTTTGGCGATCGCAGCCTCACAGGCTGCAACCTCGCCGGTCAGCATCACATAAGATTTTCCGCACATCCCCTTTGCAATGCGAAGCTCGATCAGTTCCACGATCGCAGTCTTTGCCGCAATATCTGCAGCAACGATCAAAGAAGCCGCATCATAGGTCTCCAAGATTCCAAGCGCGCTCATTTTTTCGACATGGCTCGTTCCGTAGATTGCCGGAAATATAGATTCGTCAGGATTTCCCAGCACAAAGCTGCCGATCATCTCCTCCGGTCTTGTGTGCTTCGCACGCTCCACCGCCGCGTTGACTGCACTCAAATCTCCTGCGATCAGCGCGATATATTTGCCAGGACAAACGGTCTGCGCTTCTAAAATCTCAACATCCGCTGTCTTTACCATCTGGTCTGCCGCCAATACTCCCGCCGATACTGTTTTATATTCTATCATGCCTATTGCCTTTTGCATAGCTATTCCTCACTTCCCGGATGATTTTTGTCTGCAGTCACCACAATATACTGCGGCGTTACCTCTCTCACTGTTCCGTTGATCGACGCATGAACGGTAGCCGAGAGTCCGTCTGCCGCCGCTGCAATCGGCGTGCCGCACGCCACCCGGTCACCTGCCGAAACGACCGGTACTGCGGGAGCTCCGATATGCTGCGACAATAAAAGCTTTACCTCTGTGCATTCCTTCCTCGTATCGGAAAGCGGTGCGTCCTTATCATATGCTGACACTCCAAGTCTTGCCGCAAGACGCTCCTCCGGCACTCTGCGGTAAGCTCTGGACGCCTTAACACCGGAGGCCTCCACCACAGGCGGCTTTACGCCCGCCTTGCGAAGTTCTGTCTTATACTCCGTGATCATCGTGCGCGGAGAAAGTCCCTGCGGGCAGCTATAAAGCTCGCATAACCCGCACGAGCAGCAGAACATCGTATCTAAAAACGGTTCCAGTCCGCGAAAATCACGATTCGCGGCTGACCGCATGAATAAATGAGGCGCGATCGGATGTCCCAGCGCGTTTCTCGGACACAGGTCCGTGCAGACCTCACACTGACAGCAGGCAGACGCCGCCCTTCCCACGGAAATCGCAAAGCGGCTTTTTTTCTGCAGCACCAGCGGATGCTCCTTTGGCAGGAGCAGAATCGCATTTGTCGTTTTGGTCACTGTCCCGCTCTCCGTCCCAAAATTTCCCATCATCGGACCGCCGAGCATATAAACAGGCTCCTCTGTCGTGGCTGCGCCCGCCAGCAAAGCCACCTCGCCCAGACGCATCCCGACCGGTACGCGCACCGTCACCGGATGCTCCACCTCACCGACTATGGTCACATATTTATCCGTCACCGGATGTTTTTCCCATACGGCACGATACACGTTGTAGAGCGTCTCTACATTAAAAACAGCGACACCGCATTCAATCGGCAGTCCGCCGGGACGCACGACTTTTCCGGTTGCCTCATAGATCAGCACGACCTCATCCCCCATCGGATAAGCGCCGGGCAGCTTATGAATCCGCATCATGGGATATTCTGCCAAAAGCTCCTCCACTGCCTCGATTGTGCTTTTATATTCTTCCTTTATCCCGATGATCGCTTCTTTTGCATGGACTGTCTCTGCGATCAAAGCAAATGCTTTCAAAATCTCACGCGCATGTTCCTTTAATAATTGTCTGTGGAGCTTTAGGAGCGGCTCGCACTCTGCACAATTCATAAGAATGATATCTGCCTGCTCCGTAAATTTTCCATAAGTCGGAAAGCCTGCTCCGCCGGCGCCGACAATGCCGCTCTCACGCGCGATCTTACTTAATTCCGCAATTTCCATAAACTCCTACACCAGCTTTCCAATATCATCTATGATGCCGACGATGGCGGCGTCGATCGGCGCTTCTGCCATCCCGCATCCGATGCGCGCAGCGCTTCCCCGCGCCACCAGTACATATTCGCCAATCCCCGCTCCGATATTATCGACGGCGACCAGACGCGCTTTTTCCTCTCCATTTGTGCCGACCGGCTCAATCACCATAAACTTACTGCCAATCAAATTTTCCTGCTTACGGGTTGAAACGATACTTCCAGTTACCTTCCCTATAATCATTTCTCTCCCTCATTTCCATCCTTGAGCGGTCTCGGAAACTCTATGAATCCCATAGTTCCGCTCTTTTTTATTTATTGA
>ERZ772969.560-NODE-560-length-34180-cov-3.378989_pt1 | contig 34180 bp, 28 predicted proteins | sample MGYA00511676_ERZ772969 | MGnify/ENA primary metagenome ERZ772969 (study PRJEB29015, sample SAMEA2737651) | human gut metagenome | biome: human gut; feature: human-associated habitat; material: faeces | place: China | collected 2012 ... | reverse complement strand
TCGTTCCGCTCATTCCAAGCGGTACTCCTGCTGTAATAACGACAAGGTCGCCCTTCTTCAGATAGCCAAGCTCCACAGAACGCTCCAGAGCGTGTCTGATGAGTTCGTCAGTGTTTGTTTTCTCTTCGATAACGCCTGCTCTGATACCCCATGAAAGGCTGAGCTGATGATATGTTGTATCGTCAGTTGTAAGTGCGATTATAGGACAGTTCGGACGGAATTTTGAAAGCGTTCTTGCTGTTGTTCCGCCTTTTGTTACTGTCAGGATCGCTACAGCATTAAGGTCATGGGCAGTTGTAACAGTAGCGTGTGAGATAGCGTCAGTGATAGATGAATTTCTCTCGTCTTTTCTTGAAACGTGAGATATAGTCGATATCCTTTTCGGTCGTTTCTGCGATAAGGCTCATGGTCTTGACTGCCTCAACAGGATATTTACCTGCGGCAGTTTCCCCTGAAAGCATTATAGCAGACGAGCCGTCATAAATAGCGTTTGCAACATCGGTTATCTCGGCTCTTGTAGGACGTGCGTTTGTTATCATAGACTCCAGCATCTGAGTTGCTGTGATAACGTTTTTGCCTGCGTTGTAGGCTTTTCTGATAAGCTCTTTCTGGATAGCAGGTATCTGCTCGAAAGGTATCTCAACGCCCATATCACCTCTTGCTACCATTATTCCGTCAGCAGCGTCAAGGATCTCGTCAATATTGGCAACACCCTGAGCGTTTTCTATCTTAGCGATGATTCTAGGATTGAACCAGCCAAGGCTCTGGGTAAATTTTCTAAGATAAATAACGTCAGCGCCTGTTCTTACGAATGAAGCTGCGATATAGTCAAACCCCATTTTTGCGCCAAATTCAAGGTCAGCCATATCAGCATCAGAAATGTAAGGCATAGAAAGGTTCACATCAGGAACGTTGATACCCTTGTGGTCGGAAACAACTCCGCCGTGGATAACTTCGCAGACGATATCGGTGCTGTCAACTCTGGTAGCTTTCAGCTCGATATTTCCGTCATTGATAAGTATTCTGGTGCCTACAGAAACGTCCTTTGGAAGCTGTGGGAATGTGATAGAGCAGATAGTTTCGTCACCCTCCACTTCTCTTGTGGTAAGTGTGAATGTATCGCCGTCCTTGATAGTAACAGGCTTGTGATCCTTAAAGTTTTTAAGTCTTACCTCAGGTCCTTTTGTATCAAGAAGAGTTGCAATATTAACGCCAAGTTCTTCCCTTAGCTTGCATACAGTTTCAAAACGAGCCTTATGAACACTGTGGTCAGAGTGTGAGAAATTGAATCTCGCAACGTCCATGCCGTTTTTCATAAGCTCACGCATAATGTTTTCGTCATCTGTGGAAGGTCCGATAGTGCATACGATCTTAGTTTTTTTCATTTTTACTCTCCTAACATACATTACTATTTCAACGCATTAGCGTTTTAATCCAAAAAATAAATCTTTTTAATTTATTATAACCGATTTTAACTTAATCGTCAATAGCGCAATGTATAATTTGTGTAAAATTGAAAGACAAAATCATACATTTTTTAAAACAAAAAACGGACGGTCTAAATAACCGCCCGTTCAACATCTTATCTTCCGAAGCAATCCTCGCAAAGCTCACGAAGATCCTTTGCCGCCTTTTCAATATCAGGCTGAGATACCACCGCAGAAACTACCGCAGCGCCGTCAATACCCATACCCTTAAAGTTCGGCACAGTTTTTTGATTAACTCCGCCTATTATTACGATAGGGATATCCACAGCGGCTCTTATTTCTACAAGCTGTTCCTTTGTGACAGCTCTTGCGTCTGTCTTTGTGTTGGTGGCATACATTGCACCAACGCCAAGGTAATCTGCATCGTCTGCCTGTGCTTTTTTAGCTTCTTCAAGAGTTGCCGCAGAAATACCTATTATCTTGTCCTCACCGAGGATTTTTCTTGCAACCGCACATGGCATATCGCTCTGTCCCAGATGAACGCCCGCACAATCAACAGCCTGTGCGATATCAAGTCTGTCGTTGATGATAAGCGGCACATTGTATTTGTCCGTTATCTTTTTTACTCTGACTGCAAGCTCATAGAACTCTCTTGAAGTGCAGTCCTTCTCTCTTAGCTGGATAACTGTACAGCCGCCTTTTACGCCCTCCTCTACCGACTGCTCGATAGTTTCGCAGGACATAAGCCCACGGTCAGTGCAGAGATAAAGCGTGTAGTCAATTTTCGATTTGTCCATTTTTTTACCCTCTTATCTTTTATCATAAAATAACTTCCATACCTGTCTTGTATGGCTTCAGGCCTGCTTTTTCGTAAAATTTTCTTGCCGATGGATTACACTCCCACACATTGAGAGTAACATTATAACAGCCCTGCTCCTTAGCGAATTTCTTCACTGCCTCGTAAAGTACCGAGCCGATATGCTGACCTCTGCAATTTTCATCAACGCACAGATCGTCGATATACAAAGTCTTTATATCCGTGAGAACATTGTCGCCATTATGCTCCTGAAACACACAAAAAGCGTAGCCCTTCATCACATCATTTTCATCAACTGCGGCAAATATAGGCTTAGTTTTATCCTTTAGCATAGCTTTAAGCTCGTTATCAGTATACTTTTTCGCACCCTCTTTAAAAAGGTCAGGTCTGCCCTGCTGATGAACTCTCTCTACCTGATAGAGCAAGCTGTTCATTTGCGGTATATCCTTTTCACAAGCAAATCTTACGGTCATTTTTCATTCTCCTTTGTATGAAAAAGTATAATATGCAGTGCAAACGGACGAACACTGTTCGCCCCCGCAAGCAACATCACCACATAAAATTTAGTGGCATCACATTGATATGATACCACTAGATCTGAAATATTGCAATACTAAACTTCTTCTATCTTAGCCTTAGCCGCAAATACCTGACTATTCATTTTGCTGATTGCGTCAATGATAGAAATATGGAAGCTTCCTGAGCCTATCTCTCCAGCATTTTCATATGCGAACTCGCCTGCTATGCCCATGCTTGCAATGCCTGTTACAGCGGCGGTATACATATCGTCGCAAGCACCTGCGAATGAGCCTACAAGTCCTGTTGTCATACAGCCTGTGCCTGTTACCTTTGAAAGATATGGGTGACCGTTTGATATCCTTGCGACTCTTTTTCCGTCTGTTATTGTATCCACCGCACCTGTGATAGCTGCAACGCAGTTATACTTTGCGGCTGTTTTTTTCGCAACGGAAACAGGGTCGTTTTTCTCGTCAGCTTCCGAGGTGTCAACACCCTTTGTGGAAACTTCTAGTCCCGCAAGATATGACATTTCAGAAAGATTTCCTCTGAGTATGCTTATTTTCACATTTTCAAGTATACGCTTTGCAGTTTCATTTCTGAAATTTGATGCGCCTGCTCCAACCGGGTCAAAAACCACAGGAACGCCAAGCTCGTTGGCTTTCTTTCCAGCAGCTACCATTGACTCAACTGTCCTTGCATTGAGAGTACCCATGTTTATAACGAGAGCCTTTGAGATAGAAGTTATATCTGCTGCTTCTGCGATATCGTCTGCCATGATAGGTGAAGCACCAATGGCGAGAATGCAGTTTGCAACGTCATTTACAGTAACATAATTTGTGATACAATGCACCAAAGGGCATATATCTCTTACCTTGTCTGCTGCTTTCGCACAGCTTTCAATTATAGTGCCCATTATGCTCTTACCTCCTTTGAGAAGCCAAGGAAATTATCAAATACTTTTGCCTTTTTAAGAGCTGTAACGATAACGATAGCAAGAACTGTACCGCCTGCACAGCTTACAAAGAAAGGCAGGATATAAACTGTTATTGCTGCGGCTGGTGCGCCAACGAGAAATCTGGCAACAGGATATGCAAGAAGTCCACCGAGGACTGATGTGCCGAAAAGTTCGCCGACATAAGCGGCAGGGAGCTTCTTTATGTACTTATAGAGCATACCTGCAACGAATGCGCCAACCATTGAGCCCGGGAACGCAAGGAGAGAGCCAAGTCCCAGAAGATTTCTGAGAAGTGCGGCTGTGAAGCCAACGCCCACTGCCCATGCAGGTCCAAGGAAAACTGCACCGATTATGTTTACAAGGTGCTGAACAGGTGCGCACTTTGAAGCGCCGATAGGGAACGAAACAAGCGAGCCTACCACTGCAAGGGCTACCAATACTGCTGCGAATACCAATTTGTGAATGTTTGTCTTTTTCATTTTTATTCCTCCATATCGTATCGCACCGCCGAACGAAAAAGAGCAAGATATCCAGCGGCGCACAGACCGTGGCTATGCTATCCGCTCACGATCTGACGTTAATTATTTTCGGTCGGTGCTCCATTGCACCCTCTCACCCCGAAACACGGGTTCCCTCGCTGAATACTTTTTATGAAAAAGTTCGCAAGACGCTCCTCTTGCACATTACATTCTTTTTATATCTGCTCTCATGTAATTGTCCGATTTTTCGTACAATTGTCGAGCTGACATTCAATTTTTATATCATGTGGGCGAACGCTGTTCGCCCCTGCATCCAGTTTTCTACTTCTCTGAGCAGAATTTAACCTCTTTGCCCTCGAGTATCATGTTTGTTGTTCTAACGGCACACATCTTGCCGCACATTGAGCAGGTATGTCTGTCGGCAGGTGGGGTCTGCTCAAAGAATCTTCTTGCCTTTTCACCGTCAAGTGCTATCTCGAACATTTCGTCCCAATCCATTTTGTGACGTGCCGCTGCCATTTTATCGTCGATATCTCTTGCACCCTTTACGCCCTTTGCGATATCTGCGGCATGGGCTGCTATCTTGCTGGCGATAATGCCCTCCTTAACGTCGTCAACGTCAGGAAGTCTGAGATGCTCGGCAGGGGTAACATAGCAGAGGAAGTCTGCTCCGCTTGCTGCGGCGATAGCTCCGCCGATAGCTGATGTGATATGGTCATAGCCAGGGGCGATATCTGTTACCAGAGGTCCAAGTACATAGAAAGGTGCGCCGTGGCATATCTTCTTTTCCATTATCATATTTGCGGCGATCTCGTTCATTGCCATATGGCCAGGACCCTCTACCATTACCTGAACGTCCTTTTCCCACGCTCTCTTTGTGAGGTTGCCAAGCTCGATAAGCTCGGAGATCTGAGCGGCGTCGGAAGCGTCTGCAAGACATCCCGGACGGAGTGCGTCGCCAAGTGAGATAGTTACGTCATACTCTCTGAGTATTTCAAGCACCTCGTCATAATACTCAAAGAATGGGTTTTCATTGCCTGTCATCATCATCCATGCGAAGAGCAGTGAACCGCCACGGGAAACGATATTCATTTTTCTTCCCTCACGTCTGAAAGCTTCGACTGCACGTCTGTTGATACCTGCGTGGATAGTCATAAAGTCAACGCCCTCTTCTGCATGGGCTTTTACAACCTTAAGAAAGTCCTGAGCGGATATTTCAAGGAGGTCTTTATCGAGGTAGCCGATAGCGTCATACATAGGAACAGTGCCTATCATGGCAGGCGACTTTGCTACTAGCTCTTTTCTGAAAGTATTGGTCTTGCCGTAGTTTGACAGATCCATGATAGCTTCAGCGCCGAACTTGATAGCCATATCCACTTTCTGCATCTCAATGTCATAATTCTTAGCGTCACCTGAGATACCGAGGTTTACATTTATCTTAGTTTTAAGACCCTTACCGATACCCTCGGCAGAGAGTGCGGTATGGTTCACGTTGGCAGGGATAGCCACCTGACCTGCTGCAACAAGAGCCATAAGCTCGTTTACGTCCATATTTTCTTTCTTAGCCACTGTTTCCATTTCAGGGGTAACGATACCCTTTTTAGCGGCTTCCATTTGAGTTTTATAATTTCTCATAGAACAGTTCCTTTCAAATCGTAATAGTCATAAAAGTGATTAACGGGGCTATGCCCTTTGCCCACTGTGAATGATTTTTCTATTGCCTCGGTGATATAGTTTTTCGCCTTTGTTACAGCGGAGAGCATATCCATACCGTGGGCAAGGTTTGCAGTTATGGCAGATGACAAAGTACAGCCAGTGCCATGGGTATTAGGCGAATCAACACGCTTGCAGGCAAGCTTATGAACGCCCTCTGGGGTACAGAGATAATCCACAGCGTCGCCTGTGAGATGACCGCCTTTGACGAGGACGTTTTTTACGCCCATATCCATTATTATCCTTGCGGCTTTTTCCATATGGTTTTCATTCTTTATCTCCAAGCCTGAGATAGCTTCGGCTTCGGGGATATTCGGTGTAAGGAGCGTAACTATAGGAAAGAGCTTTTCCCTCATGGTGGAAACAGTTCCGCCCTCAGAGAGAGCGTCGCCGCTTGTAGCGACCATGACGGGATCGCAGACGATAATACTTGGTTTATACTCATTAAGCTTATCCGCAACTGCTGAAATAATTTCGGCAGTTGGGAGCATACCGAGTTTTACGGCATCGACGTGGATATCCTCAAACACAGCGTCTATCTGTTTTTGTATCTCCTCAACGGGTACGTTGAAAACAGACAGCACACGTGTAGTATTTTCAGCGACGACAGAGGTAATAACGCTCATGCCGAAAGTTTCATTAGCGCTGAAAGCTTTAAGGTCGGCTTGTATACCTGCGCCACCGGAGCAATCCGAGCCTGCCACTGACAAACATTTTAGCATACTTTATTCCTTTCTTATGGAAAAGGGGAAACAAAAAACCTCCTGACAATGCAGGAGGTAAAATTTACACAAATTGCTTCCTACACTGGTCTTGACCAACAGGTTCAAAGGGTCAGGTTTTACCTTCTCAACCCAGCTTTTTGCTTGGGTCCCCCTGCAAACTTTATTCGATTTTTCGCAGTTTTTCTGCTTTTTTATTATAACACCGGTCAGCGAGATTGTCAAGGAAAAATTGTGCAGATATCGCAAGTATTATCGAGCAAACAAAATCGGGCTGTCGAGGGCGCCAGCCCCTACAGTTATTCGACAGTTTGTTATGCCGCAAGATCGCTTTGCTTTACAGTATTCTCCTGATAGTGTTTATCTTTCCGCAATACTTGATATTTGCAAGAGGCTGTATTCTGATCCCATAATATGTACTCATGGCATGGACTATTTTTCCGCCGCCTATATACATTGCTACATGGCCATAGTTATTACAGATTATCAGGTCGCCTGCTTCTATATTCTTCAAAGACACTGCTTTTCCCATTTTCGCCTGCGAATATACGCTGTTATACATATTCACACCGGCTTTTCTATAGGCTTGCATTGTCAATCCACAGCAATCCGTTGCCTTATACTTTGTTCCGCCCCAGACATATCTTCCACCGTTCATGCTTGCGGCATAATCAACGGCTGTTTTTATTCTTGCTTTTCTCTCAGGTGTACGCCTCACACCTTTTTCTACCTTGACGTACTTACCCTTATGATCACCTTCATTGATAAGGACATAATTTGCTCCGCCGATATTCTTGCTCTTACCTGCCACACGCTTATTTTTATCGGTAGTGAGAGTACCCGACACAGCCACAGAGGTTTTTGTTTTTGAAGATTTCTTGAACCTACCGTTTTTAAAGCTATAAAGCTGAACGTTTTTATCTATATAATAGTATGTTTTTGCTGCTGTCTTTACGTTGAGGACCGATGACTCTGACTTGGCACTGCCGTTTACCGCTTTGACGGTGACTTTATATTTTGTGGAAGCTTTAAGATAAAGCTTGCCATCATCGGTTATATTTATATAGTTATCCTTTTTAAGTGCCTGCCATGTATATTTTCTTACATAGCGTCCGTTTACATAGACCTCAAATGTAGTCTTTGATGAAAAGCTGGTGAGATTTTTTACTCCTGCTTCTATTTTGTTTGAATACGCTTGCCTTTTTATCAAAACAGGTTTTTTCATCGAGTCAGCAGCAGAAGCTGTTATAACATTCACATAAATCTTAGCGGATCCCTGCGGTGCAAATGCCACAAAGCTTATCATTATAACTGATGAAATTATCACTGCTGTTATTTTTCTTATTATGTTGATAACGGATCATTCCCTTCCAGTTTTTTGTATTCATGTACTTATACGATTTTATTTATACTATTATACACCGTAAATTATTACAATCTGTAATAATTAAGTTTCTATTTTGTAAACCTTTATGATAGTATTATACATTTTTGCTTATTGTTAGTATATTAATCTCCTATTTTAATGCAGTTGTTGGTGTTTTCTTGCATTATCATGAACGGTATATCATTATTTATTAATATTATATAAATATAATTTATGACAATCTTACAAATATAAGAAAAACATCATCTTATGGTTTGGTCGATTTAATCAAGCAAATTCTATAAATTGGTATTAGTCTTTTGTATCATTTGCGAAAACGTTTGCTGCTATAAAATTACAGCATTCTCAAAGATTGAGAACTATATATGAAAACTAAAATTATTTTGCGTAAATTAATTGTGAAAAGTGACAAAAAAGCCGTTCACAATCAGTGAAAAAGTTCTGAAAATTAATTTTTTATAAATAAAATATTGCGAATACCATTGACAAACATAGTTTACTGTAGTATAATTTCATTAGAAAATACAGAAAACGTTTAAGTTCAGTTACGAGGTATATATTTATAGTGGGTATAATGGAGTTCACGCTGATGAAAAGCATTAATTTTATGGGCGACAATGGTTTCAAAGAAGCACTTGAGAGCGTTGGTGTAACTGCAAGCAGCAGTATCAGCAGCGAGAAGATCTCGGGCTGTTTTAAATATGTTACGGCTGACGATATGTGTATTATCACCGGATACTGCGGTGACAGCCATATCGAAGTGCTGGAGCTTCCTTTTGAGCTTCGTGGCAAAAAGGTCATAGCTGTTGCAGGCGGTGCTTTCGCACATCTTTATGACCTTAAATGTGCTGTTATCTCAAAGGACGTTGTTATCATCGGAAGAAAAGCATTTTACAAATGCTGTTCACTGGTGAATGTGACTATACCTGAGAGCGTAAGGTTTATTGGTGAGATGGCATTCTGCGGTTGTGAATCTCTGAGATTTGCGACTATACCTGATGGTGTGGAAAGGATACTGCCATTCACATTCTACAATTGCGACAGTTTGGAGAGAGCTGACCTGCCTGAGAGCGTAAGAGAGATCGGTGAGTCTGCATTTGGTTTCTGCTCTTCAATGAAAGAAATTTATCTTAATGAAAATATAGTTTCCATAGGAAACGGAACTTTCCAGAACTGCATTTCTCTAAGAGAGCTTGAGATACCGTCAGCTATGATCGAGATTGCAGAGAATGCTTTCACATTCTGCTCAGGTCTGGAAGCGATCTCTATACCATTTGGAATCGAGGCTGTTGGCGACTACGCATTCTTCGGCTGCTCTGCTCTGAAAAAGGTTGAGTTCGCAGGATCTGTAAGAAAGATAGGCGAGTGTGCATTTGCACTTTGCGAGAAGCTCGAGAGCGTTTATCTTCCTGATTCCGTTAGCAGGATAGGCAAGAGAGCGTTTGCTCAAAATACTGTAGTTAAGACGGTGAGGATATCAGGCAAGATCGCTTATGTTGGAAGCGAGGCTTTCCGTGGCTGTAAGACTTTGAGAGAAGTTGTTATCCCATCATCTGTGAAGAAGCTTGGTGCAAAGGCTTTCGTGGATTGCTCTGAGTTAAGAAGCGTTGTTATTCAGCATGGTGCCGATGGCATTGCGGAGGACGCTTTTGAGAGAGGTGCAGCCTTGATCACTGCTGACGCTGTTCCTGCACTTGATGACGAAACATTCAGGATAGCCGAGGCTGTTTACAACAAAAATTTCGCTTTATAAAATATATAACCTCTGGATCGGGGCGGCAGCTTTTAAGTTGCCGCCCTTTTTCTGTCTATTTGCAGGTGGGATATAATGATCCAAGTCGGTAGGATATAGGTCATTGTCGGTGGTACATAAAAAAACGAGCGACCAAAGGTCGCCCTGCGATATGTAAACAAAAAAAATACGCTCTGCTTAACACAGAACGTATTCAGTGGGGTGGGTAGTGAGATTCGAACTCACGGTCTTCAGTGCCACAAACTGACGCGTTAGGCCAGCTACGCTATACCCACCATACATATTAGAAGAAAATACTCGCAGCAGATTTTCATCTGGAACGAGTTTAATGGTACGCCATACTGGATTCGAACCAGTGACCTACCGCTTAGAAGGCGGTTGCTCTATCCAACTGAGCTAATGACGCATACTGTACTCATTAATATCTCAAACTCGGATAAAAGTTCAAGATATATTGGAGCGGGTGATGGGAATCGAACCCACATGACCAGCTTGGAAGGCTGGAGTTCTACCACTGAACTACACCCGCATACTGCCTGACCAGGCTTTTTTGGTGGTCTTTCAAGCTTACCGCTCAATCAACGATATTTATTATACCACTACAAGAGCCTTTTGTCAAGCACTTTTTTATATTTTTTTCATCTAATTTCAACTTTGTGCAACTTTACTTATTTGTTCTTCTTATGTTGTTTCATTTTATTCACTATAACATCTTTGAACAAAAAGCCAACGATACCTGCTACGAGAGCTACTCCAAGCACCACAAGTGCAACTGTGAAGTTACCGCTTTTTACATTGCTCCCCAAAATCGTGGAGAGCATTATTGCTGGAAGTCTGCAAGGCATGACATAATAGAAAAAATCCTTCTTGCTTATGGGAGTCAGGGGGACGATATATGAGATAACGTCCTTGGGTATTCCCGGTATGAGATAGAGGATTATAAGGATAACGGTTAGCTTTTTCTCATTTTGCAGGAATTTGAATTTTTTTAGCTGTTTCTCGTCAACAAAGGCTTCCACTATCGGTCTGCCAAATTTTTTCACAAGCACGAATATTGCCATTGTGCCAAGGAGCGTACCTAAGAATGATAGCAAACCGCCCCAGAACCAGCCAAACAGCACTCCACCCACCACTTGTATAGGCGGTATGACCGCTATGACCACTTGAAGAGCTTGTATGAAAGTAAAGATAAGCACTCCCACAATGCCACTGTAGTTATCTAGCTTACGCTCCAAGGCTGCAATGCCTGCCTTGCTGTGAAGCGCTTTTATAAGAGGTATACACGCCACTGTAGCCATTGCTATAACCGCTATTATTGCAACAAGGCTTATTATCTGTATTTTTTTCTTGTGCCTTGCAGTTTGTATTTTCGCCTCGTCTAATATTTCTTTCTCTTGTTCTTCGTTCATAAAAACGTCACCGTCATTTTCTTCTGAGTATTTTTTTCCTAAACCAATTTATGTACATATCTGTCAGCTGTGTGAGGGCATAGTCATAAATAAAGAAAAACAGGTTCGCCGCCGCCCACAGAACAAGCACGGCATACTTGCCAAACATCTCCATGCCCTCGAGCATATCCACTGAGGTGAAGATATACTGAAAAGCCAAAAAGAATATGACTATCGCCACATTGAACACTGCAAGCTTTATTGCCCACACCAACAGGCGGTTTTTCTTTTGGTCGAGATAATATTTAAGTATTGGATAATACCCCATGAACAGTATGAAAAGCAGGGTTGCTTCGTAATTTGGGGTCACGAAAATGCTCAGCAGGCTCACTGCGCAATAGGTGGCTATCGCCCAGTTTTTATCCACCTCCACTATCATCACCACCATCATGAAGCCTGCGAAGGTAGGGATAGTATAATCCAGCATGGGCAAAAAGCTGCTTGAAAACATCAAAAGCAGGCAGACAGCAGAGCATATGCCGCCAAGCGCCACTCGAAAAGCTATTTTATTTCTCATGGGTCTTTAGCAGCACGGTATAAGGTCGCCGCCCATCATTTCACAGCAGCAGTCTGCACAGCAAAGGGAGGAACAGCAATCTGGTCCGCTCATGCCGCCTGCTCGGTAGCCCTGAGTTGGGTTGCCGCTCATATAGCCGCTTCGCTGTCTGTTCATCTGGGCTAACACGCTTTGATACTCCATGTTATTTGGGTCGAGCTGGACGGCTCTTGTGAAGTTGTTATAAGCCTCATTGAGCCAGCCTCTGCGGTGGCAGATAGTGCCTTTGAGGAAATACCACTCGGCATTTCTTTCGGAGGAGGACACGTTATCAAGTATCTGATCTGCCTGTGTGTAGCTTCCGCTTTGGATAAGGCTTCTGATATAGCCTGAGTCAAAGCCCTGTGAGGAGGCATAGCCGTCATAGCCGCTTTCTGCGGACTGGTATCCTCCCCCACGTCTTGAAGTCATGATCTGGTCATAGGCGGCGTTTATCTCGGACATTTTCTCCTCAGCTACGTCAGCCAGGGGGTTATCCTGATACTGGTCGGGGTGATATTTTTTCACAAGCTCTTTATAAGCTGATTTTATTTCAGCGTCTGAAGCTGTTGGAGATACACCTAAAATTTTGTAAGGGTCTTTGGAGATCATTGATCGTTATTTCCTTTCCTGTTATTGCGGAATTTTCCGCTTCTTATTTGAGTATAGACATTTTTAAGTCCAAGATACACGATATTATCAAGTATATCACGATATCGCTCAAGGTCGAGCTTCACATAGATATCTGCCATTTCCCCCAGTGTGAAGTTTATGCTGTCATCGCAAAAGGCGTGAACTTTTTTGAGATATTCCGCATTTATGCCCTCGGTGGGTGGAAATTTTGCAAGGAGCGGATTGTAGCTTTCACTCTCGTGGTCGTCGGGCAGGTCGTCAAGAGCGTCGCAGATATAGATAAATCTGCCAAGGAGGTAGCCGAATCGTTCAAGGAGCGGTCGGCGTTGGTCATGCTTGCTTGTAAGTCCGCCTGCAACGGCTTGCATCATAAGTGCGGTAGGCTCGCAGGCAAGGTCGATGCCTGCTGTTTTTTCACGCTCTATTTTATTTTGCAATTCCATTGCGTTTTCAACGGCAGGGGCAAGATCCGGATAAAGGCGAGCCGCTTTCTTATAGGGCTTTTTGAAAAAAGGCAGAAGCGCAAATGCGGCAAGCTTGCCTTTTAGCCCTTTATCGGCTATATCGTCACGGAGCTTATGATATGTGAGTATCACGGCGGCTGAGGACGTATATTTCAAGTCGCAGGTACATTTTGCACACATGGTCTTTTTAAGAGGGTGTGCGATACAGCGTTGCTTTTCTGCGTCAAGCTTCACTCCCCTCACAGAGAGATCCATAAGGGAGAGAAATGCGAAATCGTAGCTAAGGGTAAAGCGTGTCACAAAGCCATAGCGCCTGCCCATATCCTTACAAAGTCCGCAGTAGACAGCTTTATAGATATCATATTCAAACATTCGCATATAGGGTTTGAAAGGGCGGACATATCCGAACATAGGCACTCCTTAGATTTTCGTTACTATACATTATAAAACACGATTGTGTATATCCCGTGAAATATATAACATTATACAACAATTTTAAGATAAAAGTCAATAATTTTTATGATAAAAATAAGGGTGGGGTAATGGAGGAATCGAAAAAACGGACGGGATAAAAAAATAGGGCAAAATACAAAAGGGCGACCAAAGGCCGCCCCTACATCAGGTTTTTAAAAACAAACGCTGGGATCAGGTCACAGCAAACTGTGAGTTATAGAGATCGGCATAGAAGCCGTTCTTTGCCATAAGCTCATCATGACTTCCCTGCTCTACTATGTGTCCCGAATCCATTACAATGATAGTATCTGCGTTCTTGATAGTAGAAAGTCTATGGGCGATTATAAAGCTCGTTCTGCCCTGCATCATTTTCTCAAAGGCACGCTGTACCAATATCTCCGTACGGGTATCTATAGACGATGTAGCTTCGTCCAGAATGAGCATTGGCGGCAGGGAGAGCATTACTCGTGCGATACAGAGAAGCTGTTTCTGTCCTGCGGAGATAGTGCTGTAGCTGTCTGAAATAACGGTATCATAGCCCTTTGACAGACGCTTTATAAAGCCGTGACAATGGGCTGACTTGGCGGCGGCTATCATTTCTTCCTCAGTGGCGTCAGGCTTGCCGTAGCAGAGGTTCTCTCTTATGGTGCCTGTTTTCAGCCACGTTTCCTGCAAGACCATGCCGTACATACTTCTCATGGAGTCACGGGTACAATCCTTTATAGGCTCGCCGCTTATGCGTATCTCGCCGCTGTCGGTATCGTAAAATCTCATGAGGAGGTTTATCATGGTGGTCTTTCCGCAGCCTGTTGGTCCTACGATAGCTGTACGCTGACCGCTCTTTACATGGAGGTTAAAATTCTCGATAAGCTTCACATCAGGCACATAGCTAAATGACACGTTGTCAACGTCTAATGTGCCGTCAACGGAGGCAAGGACAGTAGCGTTAGAGCTGTCAGGTATCTCCTCTGTTTCGTCTATTACCTCAAAGACACGCTTTGCAGAAGCGAAGGCACTTTGAAGCTCGGTGATAACGCCTGATATTTCATTGAAAGGCTTTGTATACTGATTTGCATAGGTGAGGAAACAGCTAAGGTTACCAACTGTGAAGCCAACGCCTTTTATTACGGAGAATGCGCCTACGATACCGACAGCCATGTAGACAAGGTTGTTTACAAAACGTGTACAAGGGTTGGTGAGTGAGGAGAAGAATGTGGCGTTAAGTCCAACTTTCTGGAGTTTCAGGTTCACTTCTTCAAACTGCTCCTCAGCTTCTTCCTGATAGCCGAATGCTGTTACTACCTTCTGATTGCCTGTCATTTCCTCAACAAGGCTGGTCATGTCGCCTCTTGCAACTGATTGCTGGTGGAAAAGCTTGAATGTGTTCTTGGCAATAAATCTTGCGACAAATAGGGAAAGCGGAGTGAGGATAACCACGATAAGGGTTATTTTCACGTTTATGGAGAGCATGAAGCCAAGTGTACCAAAAATTGTACATACGCCTGTAAAGAGCTGTGAAAAGCCCATGAGAAGTCCGTCTGACACCTGCTCCAGGTCGGAGATTATACGGCTGATTATATCACCGTGAGGGTGGGAGTCGATATAAGAAAGGGGTAGCTTTTGCAGTTTTGCAAAGGCGTCATTTCGGATATCTCTTACCACGCAATAGGTTATCTTATTTGTACAAAGTGACATGAGCCACTGGGCAATGCCTGTTACGGTGACTGTTACGCCAAGCTTGATGATGATATTGATAATTCCGTCAAAATCTACAAGTCCCTTGGCTATGATAAGGTCAACAGCGTTGCCGACGAGGATTGGTGCATAAAGTGTGGTGGCAACGGTTATGACCGCAAAGACCATGGACAGTATGAACAGCCACATATGCGGTTTTGCGTATTTGAGAAGCGGTCTGAGAGCGGAGGTATCAAGCTTGTTTTTTGTGCTTTGCTTAGCCATTTGCCTGCGCCTCCTTTTCTGAAAGCTGTGAAAGGCATATTTCTTTATATACCTCGCAGCCGTTATAAAGCTCTGAATGAGTGCCGATACCTGCTATTTTGCCATCGTCAAGGACGATTATCTTATCGGCGCTTTTTATAGATGAGATTCTCTGTGAAACTATGAAAACGGTCATGCCGCTTGTTTTTTCGTGGATAGCTTTTCTTAGTCTTGCATCTGTGGCAAGGTCAAGGGCGGAGGCTGAGTCATCGAGAATGAGTATCTCAGGATCACCAACCAATGCTCTTGCAATGGTAAGTCTTTGACGCTGACCGCCTGAGAGGTTTTTGCCCTCCTGAAGTATCATCTCGTCAAGCTTATTAGGCTTTTTCTCAACAAAATCTTTCGCCTGAGCGATATCAAGAGCGTTCCAGATATCCTCGTCTGTGGCGTTTTTATCACGCCACTGCATATTGTGTCTTATAGTACCTTTGAAGAGTACAGCTTTCTGAGGAACAATGCCTATCATGCCTCTGAGCTGTGAGAATGGGTACTCTTTTACGTCAACGCCGTCAACAAGGACTTCGCCCTGACGGACATCATAGAATCTTGGGATAAGGTTGATAAGAGAGGTCTTACCTGAACCTGTACCGCCGATTATACCGATAGTTTCGCCTTTCATGGCTTTGAAGCTTATATCCGAAAGAGAGTCGGCTTCGGCTGATGCGTATGAGAAGAAACAGTTCCTAAACTCTACGCATGGGGCATTACCGTCAGTTGCGACAGGCTTATTATCCTTATCGGATACACTTGGCTCCACAGCGAAAACGTCATTTATTCTGATAGCGGAAGCCTGCATTTTGGTGATATTTGTAACAAGTATCGCCATAGCAAGGAGTGCCAAGAGTATCTGGTTCATATAGTTTACAAGGGCTATCACTTCGCCCTGTGAGATAGAGCCTGAATAAACTGTTTTTCCGCCAAACCAAATGATAGCGATGATAGCAAAGTTTACGATAACATAGGTGGCAGGGTTCATAAGGGCGGAAATTCTTCCTGCGGCTATCTGCTGACGTCTAAGTTCTTCGGTATTATCAGCGAACTCTTTTTCCTCGTCTTTCTGACGGGAAAAGGCTCTGATAACTCTTGCGCCTGTGAGAGTTTCGCTTGTCATAAGGTTAGTTTTATCCAGTTTTTTCTGGATATTCTTATACTGCGGTATAGTGATGTGCATTATAAGGTAGATAACATAGGCAAGGCAAGGTGCGATTATCAGGAAGATAAGGGTAAGCTTCACTGAGATAGAGAATGCCATTATGATTGAGCCTAAAACGATAAAAGGCGAACGAAGAAACAGACGAAGGAGGATATTAACGCCCTGCTGTGCGGTATTGATATCCGCTGTCATTCTTGTGACGAGGGTATGGCTTCCAACGCTGTCTATTTCCGCATAGGACAGTGAATTGATATGCTTGAAAAGGTCACGTCGGAGGGCTGTTCCAAAGCCTAGGGACGCTTTTGCAGCGAAATACTGAGCAGTCAGCGAACAAGCCAGACCACAGAAGGCGAGGAGGACAAGCACGCCACCCATTTTATAGATGTAGGGCTTATCTTGATTTTTTATACCCACGTCAATGATATTAGCCATAACAAGCGGCACTGCAAGCTCGAAGCAGGCTTCGATAAGCTTGAACAGCGGACCGATTATGCTTTCTTTTTTATAGTTTTTCAGATACCTAAAAAGCTTCAGCATTTTTCTATCTCCCAACTAAATAAAATCATATAAATTTTATTATATCATATGTTTTTGTACATTTGTAGACGAATAAGTTAATTCTTTAAAAAAGTGGAGGATAATGCAGTGGCAAAAAGTTCGCCCGTCTTTATACGCCGGCATAGTTTGTGAAAATTCAAGCCTCGCACCTCCGAGCGGGACGCCGAGGGCGTCGTCCCCTACAATAATCATCGCCGCAGGCGATACCTTCATTCCTCACTTCTAGCAAAAAGGGGGTTGACAAAAGGGTGAAAGTGTGCTATAGTCATATCAATAGGTTTAAATGCTATGACGGAAATAAGTAGCCTTTTGCGAAATTTCAGAGAGCTTTCGGTCGGTGCGAGAAAGCATTTCTACAAAGTGTGAATACATTCCTGAGCTGTTCGCTGAGAAAGCTTTTGCGTAAGGCGAAACGTTTTGCACACGTTACAGTGCTATGGCTTCGCTTTCTGCTGAGCCTGTAAGGTCGGGAGTTTCCCGATAAACTGAGGTGGTACCACGATAATTCGTCCTCTGACAGATATTCTGTCAGGGGATTTTTTATTTATGTACCGCAAAAAAATAATACGGAGGTATGAAAAATGACAGTATTTGAAGAACTGAAAAGAAGAGGTCTTCTCGCTCAGCTTACTGATGAGGAGGAAATAAAGGAGCTTATCAACGCCGGTAAGGCTACTTTCTACATCGGCTTTGACCCGACTGCTGACTCGCTCCACGTTGGCCACTTTATGGCACTTTGCCTTATGAAAAGACTTCAGATGGCAGGCAACAAGCCTATCGCTCTGCTGGGCGGCGGAACAGGCATGATAGGCGACCCTTCGGGCAAGTCTGACATGAGAAAGATGCTCACAAAGGAAACTATCGAGCACAACGTTGCTTGCTTTAAAAAGCAGATGAGCCGTTTCATTGATTTCTCTGACGGCAAGGCTCTTGTGGTAAACAACGCTGACTGGCTCATGGACCTTAACTACATCGACGTGCTTCGTGACGTTGGCGCTTGCTTCTCTGTAAACAAGATGCTTACATTCGAGTGCTACAAGCAGAGAATGGAAAGGGGACTGACTTTCCTTGAGTTCAACTACATGATAATGCAGTCCTACGATTTCTACAGACTTTTCCAGGATTACGGCTGTAATATGCAGTTCGGCGGTGACGATCAGTGGGCTAATATGCTGGGCGGTACTGAGCTTATCAGAAAGAAACTTGGCAAGGACGCTTATGCAATGACTATCACTCTCCTGCTCAACTCTGAGGGCAAGAAAATGGGCAAGACAGAAAAGGGCGCTGTATGGCTCGACCCTGAAAAGACTTCTCCATACGAGTTCTATCAGTACTGGAGAAACGTTGGTGACGCTGATGTTATCAAGTGCCTGAAGATGCTCACATTCGTTCCTATCGAGGAGATAGAGGAAATGGAGAAACACATGGAGGGTGCTGAATACAACAAGGCTAAGGAGCTTTTGGCTTACGAGCTGACAAAGCTTGTTCACGGCAAAGAAGAGGCTGACAAGGCTGACGCTGCGGCAAAGGCTATTTTTGCAGGCGGTGGAAACAGCGACGATATGCCTAGCACGACTATTGCGGCGGCTGATCTGACTGACGGCAAGATAGGTATTCTTACGCTTCTTGTTAAGTGCGGACTTTGCCCTTCAAACGGCGAGGCTAGACGTCTTGTTACTCAGAACGGTATTGCAGTGAATGGCGAGAAATTCACTGACCCTAAGGGTCTTGTTGATCTTTCTGAGCCTGTTGTTATCAAAAAGGGTAAGAAGATCTTCCACAAGGCTATTGCGGAATAATATAGTACAAAATAATTTCCACGGGTGGACAGAAGTTCACCCGTTTTTTGTATATAAATATAAGGTATTTTGCAATATTCATAAACATTCACACAAAATACATATAAGGTTTAGCTATATTTAAAGTTATTCATATATACTTTTAATCAAAGGAAAGTTTACACGAAGCATACGAAAAAATCACGAAAAGAGGCGTGGATATGAATGGCAGTCAGGAAGTGTTCAGACGAATAGAGAAAAAATATATCGTTGATGAACCGACTTATGAAAAGCTTATAAAAAAGCTCGATGGGCATTTTGTCAAAGACAGATATTACAAAAGCACTATCTGCAACATATATTATGACACACCAAGTCATCAGCTTGTGAGAAACTCCATTGAAAAGCCTGTTTACAAGGAAAAGCTGAGAGTGAGGAGCTACGGTGTACCTAAAGATGAAGACATGGTCTTTGTGGAGCTTAAAAAGAAATACAAGGGTGTGGTCTACAAGAGGCGTATTGAAATGACCCTTGCACAGACCCGTGATTTCTTTGCAGGCAAAGAGGTACCTCATGATAATCCGCAGATAGAGAACGAGCTGAAATATTTTCTCAAATTCTATGAGGGCATTGCTCCTGCTATGTATCTGAGTTATGACAGACTTGCTTACTGCGGTGCGGGAGACCCGTCCCTTAGGCTGACCTTTGACACGCACATTCTTTACCGTGAGGAGCAAAAGGAGCTTGACAAGGGCATTTGGGGAAAAGAGCTTCTGCCTGCCGGCGTGAGAGTAATGGAGATAAAGATACCAAACGCTATGCCACTTTGGTTATCGGCTATACTTGATGAACTGGAGATATATCCTGCGTCATTCTCAAAATACGGAACTGCGTATCTTAACGAATTTTCTGAAAAAATACATAAAGGTAAGGTGATAAGCTGTGCTTAATTCAACTACTCTTGCGGCTACTACTGTGACCACCACTGAAACGACCGTGGCGGCGATAACTACAAACGAATTTATTTTCTGCACTGCGGCTTCGTTGGTGCTTGGTCTTATAATAGCGTTTGCTTTCAACTTCAAGCAGAAAAAAACAAAGAGTTTTATGATGACGCTAGCTATCCTGCCTGTGATAGTACAGGTAGTGATAATGCTTGTAAACGGAAACATCGGCACGGGCGTGGCTGTTATGGGTGCATTCAGCTTGGTAAGATTCCGTTCTGTACCGGGAAGTGCCATGGACATATGCGCTATATTCCTTTCAATGGCGGTTGGTCTTGCAACGGGCACGAACCACTTGGCGTTGGCTCTTATGCTTGCTGTGTGTGTGAGCCTGCTGAACATTATTTACACGCTTCTGCCTATTGGCAAAAAGAAGTCGGGTCACAAGGATCTTAGTATCACTATCCCTGAAAGCCTTGATTACACTGAGGTATTTGACGATATATTTGAAAAGTATCTTTCAGAATGTGAACTTGTTTCGGTAAAGACCACAAATATGGGAAGTCTTTTCAAGCTGAAATATCGCATTGAGCTAAAGGGTGACGCTAACGAAAAGAAGCTTATTGACGAACTTAGATGCAGAAATGGCAACCTTGAGATAATGTGTGCAGTGGCAGCAGACATTGAGGAACAATCATTCTGACAAAATAACAAAAGTATCCATAAGCAAAACCGCACAAGGCTAAAGCGGTCTTGTGCGGCTTTTTTCAACCTTTTTTACCATACAAGGGGGTATTTTTCATGAAAATTTCGGACACTAAAAAGCTGGCAGCTATCACGGCGGCATTTTTTATCACGGTCACAGCTTTTTCAGGCTGTTCAGAGAGTGCAAGTTCTTCACAGACCACAAGCAGTGTTTCTCAGGCGGCAAAGTCTGACATTGACACAAGCATTGCGGCAGAGGACATTGACGTTGGATATGACGAGGAAAGCTCAGTAGGGATTACATTTGCTGATGGCAGTGCGGCTATAGACGGTGAGGGTGCGACCTCAGAAGGGGAAACTGTTACCATTTCGCAGGCAGGCACTTACATTCTTTCAGGCACAGCGACCAACGGCAGGATAATCGTTTCAGCGGACAAGACGGCTGAAATAAAGCTTATTTTCAATGGAGTTGACATAACTTGTGCTGACAACGCTCCCCTGCTCGTGAGCAAAGCTAAAAAAGTTTATATCGTGCTGGAGGACGGCACAGAGAACGTTTTGACGGACAGTGCAAGCTACTCTTTAGGAGAAGATGACAGTAACACAGACGGTGCTATTTTCTCCAAAGCCGACCTTACTATAAACGGCAGCGGTACACTTACTGTGAATGCAAACTACAAGCACGGCATAGTTTCAAAGGACGATCTTGTTATCACTGACGGCAATATCAATGTGACCTCGGCTTCAACCGCTATGGAGGGCAAGGACAGCATTAAGATATCTGGCGGAACATTCAACATTTCCGCAGGCACGAACGGCATAAAATCCACTAACACAGAGGCTTCTGACAAAGGCTTTATAAGTGTAACAGGCGGCAGCTTTACGGTGGTCGCAAACAATGACGCATTCGAGGCGGAAACAGTGCTTTCTATCGAGAGCGGAAGCTTTGACATCACCACAGGCGGTGGAAGTGCAAACGCTTCTATGAAGTCTGACGGCACACCAAACAGCGATTGGCATAACAACATGGGAAACGGCGGCGGTGGTCCGAACGGCGGAATGGGCAGACCTGACGATAACGGAAACGGCATGGGAGGCGAACCGCCTGCAATGCCTACGGCTGACGACACAGGGCTGACTATCGAGGCTGCGGCTAACACCACTACAGACAGTGACAGCACATCAACATCTGCAAAGGCGTTAAAAGCAGGCAGCGAGGTGAACATAAGCGGCGGTGAATTTAAGATAGACTCGGCAGATGATTCTGTACACAGCAACGGAAACATTGTTATAACAGGGGGAAATATTTCTGCGGCGTCAGGTGATGACGGTATGCACGCTAGCGGAAATCTGACCATATCCGACGGCACTGTAGACATCACAAAGAGCTACGAGGGTATCGAGGGGTCTATCGTGACAATAGACGGCGGCACCATATCAGTGGTAGCAAGCGATGACGGAATGAACTGTGCAGGCGGCAGCGACACAGGGTCAACAGACAGAATGGGCGCTGACCAATTCTCGTCACAGGACGGTGTTGAACTTAACATCAACGGGGGAACTGTAACCATAGACGCTGACGGCGACGGACTTGACTCAAATGGCAACTTCACAATGGCAGGCGGTACAGTTTACGTTTGCGGACCTACTAACGGTGGAAACGGCGCACTTGACTACAACGGCACTGCAACTGTAACAGGAGGAACGCTCATCGCCTGTGGTGCAGTTGGAATGGAAGAAGGCTTCGGTGACAACTCCACACAATACAGTGTTCTGCACGATCTTGGTTCGACAGTTTCAGCAAACGAAAAACTGACTATCACTAACAGTGACGGCAAGGAGATCTTAAGCTTTACCCCTACAAAGACTTGGCAGAGCGTTGTATTCACAAGCGCTGACCTGAAAGAAGGCGAAACCTACACCATTACGGCAGGGTCGCAGTCGGAAACCGTGACTATTGACGGCATTGTTACTTCTAATTCCAAGGGAATGAGCTTTGGCAGAGGTCATGGCGGAGGACGTGGTTTCTGACATGAACGAAAAAAGGACGAGTTTGGGGTTCGTCCTTTTTTATTTGGCTGATTTATCGTTCATAGTATACGGGACGTCGTATTTTTGCAAAGCAAAAATTGAGTTGCTCCCCTACATTTGTGTAATATAAATCGTATGGACGAACAGTGTTCGCCAGTTTTTGCTCACCTTTGTTGTATACATACGCAAAAAAAAGACCGCCTCATGATGAAGCGGTCTTTAGTAAACAATTTAGTTTTGGCTGTGCAGATTATGCAAGCTCAGCAAAGTACTTGATTGTTCTTACCATCTGTGATGTGTAAGAGTTCTCGTTGTCGTACCAAGAAACTACCTGTACCTCATAGAGGTCATCAGCGATCTTAGATACCATTGTCTGAGTAGCATCGAAGAGTGAACCAAATCTCATGCCGATAACGTCAGAAGAAACGATTGGATCCTCGTTGTAGCCAAATGACTCAGAAGATGCAGCCTTCATAGCAGCGTTGATGCCTTCAACTGTTACGTCAGCACCCTTTACAACTGCTGTAAGGATTGTTGTTGAACCAGTTGGAACTGGAACTCTCTGTGCAGAACCGATGAGCTTGCCGTTAAGCTCTGGGATTACAAGACCGATAGCCTTTGCAGCACCTGTTGAGTTAGGAACGATGTTTGCAGCACCAGCTCTTGCTCTTCTCAGGTCACCCTTTCTGTGAGGACCGTCGAGGATCATCTGGTCGCCTGTGTAAGCATGGATAGTGCTCATGATACCGCTCTGGATAGGAGCATACTTGTTAAGAGCATTAGCCATAGGAGCAAGACAGTTTGTTGTGCAAGATGCAGCTGAAATGATTGTATCGTCAGCTGTAAGTGTCTTCTCGTTTACTGAGTAAACGATAGTCTTGAGGTCGTTACCAGCAGGAGCTGAGATAACTACCTTCTTAGCGCCAGCGTCGATATGAGCCTGGCTCTTTGCCTTTGATGTATAGAAGCCTGTGCACTCGAGAACTACGTCTACACCAAGCTTGCCCCAAGGACAATCCTTAGCGTCCTTTTCTGCATAAATCTGAAGAGTCTTGCCGTCAACAGTGATAGTATTAGCCTCATCGTCAGCTGATACTGTGTGGAGATTCTCACCGATCTTACCACAGTAACCGCCCTGAGCTGTATCATACTTAAGAAGATCAGCGAGCATTGAAGGCTTTGTCAGGTCGTTGATTGCAACTACCTCGTAGCCCTCTGCGCCAAACATCTGTCTGAATGCAAGACGTCCAATACGTCCAAAACCATTAATTGCGACTTTAACTGCCATAATTAATTTACCTCCTAAAAATTTTTCTGTATTTATTATACTACATTTTTCTATACATTGCAAGTGTTTTTACAAAAAACTTAGAACTTTTTTTCTTTAAGGCAATACCGCAAAGCCACCTGCGTCCTGATTCGTCAAAGCACTGCTAAATTCTTTAAAATATGATCAAATATTGATGATTTTTTATTGACTACCCCGACAGTTTAGGTTATAATATTTACATGAGATCTTTATGAAAGGCAGGCTAACAAAGTGGAACTGACATCTTCTGTGAAAGAGATATACGCTCAGTCTGAGGAAAATATTATCCTCACTGACGCTGAACTTAATGTCATTTGGAAAAATCATGGTGATCTGCCTGATGTTATAGATATTTCTGCTTTATGCGATACTCCGGAAAACGCTTTCATTCTGCCTGTTGAAAAGACAGCTACCTTTGAATATAAGGGCAGGTTTGCAGACTCGGCGGCAATGCGGTTTGAACCACTGAGAGATAATGGCATTATAACGAATTATCTCATACACTATTACTCCTGCATGGACATAGAACGTCTTTCGGACAAGTCTGGATATTTACGCTTCAAATCGAATTTTCTCGGCAACATAAGGATGGAGCTTTCTAAAATGTTAGCGATGCTTGACAGCCAAAAGGAATTCTTCTCTTCAAAAGCCGGCACTGAATATGAGCATTTTGACCATGAGGCAAGGCTTCGTATACTGAAGACATTTTCCGCAACGGTGAACATGACAGAACTTGCAAAATATTTCAGTGGCAATTTCACAACTGAATATCAGAGCCTATCAGACATATGCGGTGAGGTATGCGACGAAGAAGGCAATTTACTTGAGGAGGACGGCTGTATTTTCAGATACTCCATTGACCCGTGCATTTATTTTGAAACAAACAAAAGCCTTATTAAAAATGTGCTTGTAAATCTGCTTGTGAACGCATATATGTACAATGACAAGGAACAACGGCAGGTGGAGCTTATCCTAAAAACTGAGGACGACAGGATAATACTGTCAGTAAGTGATAACGGCAACGGCATGACAGACGATGTATGGCAGGCGGCTATCACGCCATTTGGCACATTCCAGAAATACAGTAGCAGCGAGGCGTTGGGGCTTGCACTGGCAAAATGCTTTTGCGACCGTTTTGACGGTGAACTAAGTTATCGCAGCGAGATCGGCAAAGGCACTTGTGTGACCATGAGTTTCCCATGTGACAGCCGTGGTTTGCCGAAAGAGTTCCATGTGAGCAGAATGCCACCCATACCGAACCCATACGGCAGTACCTACTGCATAATGGCTAAAGGACTTGACCCGCTGAAATAGGGTTTTGGCAATATACAGAGCAAGTGAATAGATGGAATACAAAAAGGCAGTGCCGATTTTCTCGGTACTGCCTTGATTATTTTATGGAAATTAGTCCTTGATGATAGACTTACCTGTCATTTCCTTTGGCTGCTCCAGACCCATGAGTTTGAGCATTGTTGGTGAAAGGTCAGCAAGAACGCCGCCCTCTCTGATAAGAACATTGCCTGCGCCTGCGATAATAAGAGGTACAAGGTTTGTTGTGTGGGCTGTGAACGGCGAGCCGTCATCTTCCATCATCTTATCTGCGTTGCCGTGGTCTGCTGTGATAAGTGCTATACCGCCCTTTGCAAGAACTGCGTCAACTGTTTTGCCTACGCACTCGTCAACTGCTTCTACTGCTGCTACGGCTGCATCAAACACGCCTGTGTGACCTACCATGTCGCAGTTTGCATAGTTAAGGATAATTGCGTCATACTTGTCAGACTCTATTCTCTTGAGAACTTCGTCGCAAACAAGATATGCGCTCATTTCAGGCTGGAGGTCATAAGTTGCTACCTTTGGTGAATTGATGAGGGCTCTGTCCTCGTTCTCAAAAGGAGCTTCTACGCCACCGTTGAAGAAGAATGTAACGTGTGCATACTTCTCTGTTTCGGCGATTCTAAGCTGTGAAAGACCCTTCTTTGCGATATACTCGCCGAAAGTATTTTCAAGGCTTGCTGGCTTGAATGCAACGTCAACGTTTGGCATTGTTGCGTCATACTGTGTCATGCAGACATAGTAAAGTGGAAATCTGCCATTTCTTCTCTCAAAGCCTGTGAAGTCGTCGTCAACGAGAGTTCTTGTTATCTCTCTTGCTCTGTCAGGACGGAAGTTGAAGAAGATAACGCTGTCGTTTGCGGATATCTTGCCGTTCTCATCGATAACTGTAGGAACAACGAACTCGTCTGTAACGTCAGCGGCATAGGAAGCCTTGATAGCGTCAACTGCGTTATCAGCCTTATTGCCCTCGCCGTATACCATTGCGTCATAAGCCTTGCCTACACGCTCCCAACGGTTATCTCTGTCCATTGCATAGTAACGTCCCATTACTGTTGCTATCTTGCCGACACCAATTTCCTTAAGCTTTTCTTCAAGCTCAGCTACGAAGTCAGCACCGCTTGTAGGAGGAACATCTCTGCCGTCCATAAAGCAATGAACGTATACCTTTGTAAGACCTGCTTTCTTAGCAAGCTCCAAAAGACCATAGAGGTGTGAATTATGTGAGTGAACGCCGCCGTTTGAAAGAAGTCCGAACAGGTGGAGTGCGCTGTCATTCTTCTTGCAGTTCTCAACGGCCGCTGTGAAAGCTTCGTTTGAGAAGAATTCGCCGTCCTTGATAGACTTTGTAATTCTTGTAAGCTCCTGATAAACTATTCTTCCTGCACCGATATTTGTATGGCCTACCTCTGAGTTACCCATCTGTCCCTCAGGAAGTCCAACGTCCATGCCGCTTGCACCGATAAGAGTGTGCGGATAGTTGGCAAGAAGTCTGTCGATATTAGGTGTTTTGGCAGCTCTGATAGCGTTGCCGTAATCCTTGTGATTATAGCCGAAGCCGTCCATAATGATAAGTGCTATGGGTTTCTTTGACATATTTCTTAGTCCTTTCAACATCATTTATATTCGTATTATCCCCAATAACCGCCATTTTCAAGGAAACTCAGGACATATTCCTTAAATTCCTTGGCAGTATCGTCGCTTGTGTAATAGGTTTTTGAACCGATACGGACATAGTTACTCTCTCCTGCTTCATAGTAGATAGCCGGGCCCTCTGAACATTTTATATCCAGCCAATCGCCGCCGACAACGTACTCATTTGAATCCGACTCTTTTTCCTCTGCGTTTTCCATGACTTTCGTGCGGAACTCTGTTATCTTGTCGAGGAGCTCGCTGTCTGTAAACTCAACGCCGCTAAGGAGCTTACTAGAGTCCATTTTGATAGTTACATTTTCAAGCTGAGCTTCAGATGTTGTCTGAGAGCTTTCTGCCGCTGGTGCGCTGCTTTCGTCAGTGCTTCCGCAGGCTGCAAATGACATACACATGGATAATACTAATGCTGCAAATATTAATTTTTTCATAGTTGCGTCCCCCTGTTCAAAAAAAGCAGAGGACAGCCGCAGCCGTCCCCTGCGGAACTTTTTATTTATTTGTTCTTGTGACGAATGATATTTTACCCCTAGATATCCGTCTGTTAATTAGCCCTCAACAGCAGCCTGAACGATAGTGTTGAAGTCAGCAGCCTTCAGTGAAGCACCGCCGATAAGACCGCCGTCTACGTTCTCCTTAGAAAGAAGCTCTGCGCAGTTCTTAGCGTTCATTGAGCCGCCGTACTGAATTGTAACTGCCTCTGCTGTAGCCTCGTCATAGATCTTAGCAAGTGTTGCTCTGATGAATGCGCAAACTTCCTCTGCCTGATCTGCTGTAGCTGTCTTGCCTGTGCCGATAGCCCATACTGGCTCGTAAGCGATAACAGACTTCTTAACGTCCTCTGCTGATACACCGAAGAAATCAAGCTTTACCTGTCTTGCGATAACTTCCTCTGTGATGTTGCACTCACGCTCCCAGAGAAGCTCGCCAACGCAAACGATAGGCTTCAGACCGGCTGCAAGAGCTGCCTTTGTTCTCTTGTTTACTGTTTCGTCTGTTTCACCGAAATACTGTCTTCTCTCTGAGTGACCGATAACAACGTACTCAACGCCAAGCTCAACGAGCATATCTGCTGAGATCTCGCCTGTGAAAGCACCGCTCTTCTCAAAGTGAACGTTCTCTGCGCCGATCTTTACGTTTGAGCCTGCTGTTGCGTTGATAGCAGTTTCAAGGTTTGTGAAAGGTACGCAAGCGATAACTTCTACCTTGCCCTCAGCGTTTGCAACAAGTGGCTTGATAGCTTCGAGAAGCTCCTTAGCCTCAGGTCTTGTCTTGTTCATTTTCCAGTTTCCTGCAATAATTGCTTTTCTTACAGCTTTTTTCATGATAAAAAACTCCTTTATTTTTTATAGGGAACAGAAAAACTGCTCCTGCTAGTTTTCCAAGTCTATTATACAACATTCACTCGTATTTGTCAACTAATTAACAAAGAACCTCCGCTGTTTTTTACCTTATTTTTTCTTTGATCTTGGCGGTGGGAGCTGTTCATACATTGCTTCCACAAGCCCTTTGAGATAATCCCTATCATCGGTATTATCCACAAGGTACATTGGCTTTGCACCTTCATAGGGCATCTCTAACGTTATGTCTTTAAGATGATCTTCTGCAGCTTTCACGGACTTCACAAGAAGTCTGTTATCATAAATGCCACCGAATATTCTGTCCTTATAATATAATATATACTCACCAAACATTTTTCTTGCTCGGATATCTTCAAGCTCGCTGAGCTGTTCGAGTATGTATTCAAAATAACTCTCATCAGTTGGCATATTTTCTCCTTAAAGCTTGTCGATAAGCATAACAGCGCCGAAAATCCCCAGCAGCACGCCGATAGCTATCGCCGCATAACCGAACGGTGTCTTTTCCTCTTTCTGCTCTGCTTCCTTTTCTTCCTCGGTGACTTCCACCTTTGATTTTTCGTCGTCAAGATAAAACTCCTGCGGATTCTCAGGATTATACTTTATATCGATCATATCCCCTTTATTATAACCGTTGTCTGTAACTATCTGGGTATACTTTTCTCCGTTCACAGTATAACCTATTTTCCATTCAACAAAGACCTGATCTTCACCGCCGCTAAAAGACGGCATTGTTGTTTTTACCTTCTGCAAAGCCTTTGCCTGCATTGGCTCATAATGGTCTTCTTCGGGAATATTCTGTTCTTGATCCGGGAAAAACCGATAGCCTTTAAGCGCCTTGATACCGAAATATATCAGCCCTATTCCTGTAAGGAACAGAATTATCCCTCCGATTCCCTGCCAGCCAAGGTTAACGCCTGCCAAAACACTGACCTTGAAATTTTCAGCTAAAAGCATTAATTCGTTCATTCCGTCACCTCGTTTCTTTCAGAGGAATCGGGCGAGATAATGACAATATGTCCGCTTTCCGACCCGCTGTCCTCGAAGGTTTTCATATTAAAAGTATGTATGAAAGTCATTATAGAGATTACAGCAAACACCGCTGCAAAAGCTCCGAAAAAAATTCTCATGCTTATCCCGTAAACAAATTCGCCGCGGCATTCATTTTCAATTTCGGCGATACCGTCTGCATAATCCGAAAGGTAAAAATCGTCGGGATCATTCTCACCATAACATATATTTACATAGCCGTCGTTAAGAATGTTTTCGATAAATTTGCGGTAAACTATGCCGCTTTGATCTGTATATTCGATTTCAAGCTGGTTTACATAGGAAGTATACGCTCCCCTGCTTTCGGAAAAATCCTCATATTCGGATCTGCTTTCCCCTACTACCTTAGCAAACGTTTTAACATATTTACTGCAATCATCGGAACTTTCTGAATTTCCGTAACGCTTACAGCCGATCTTTACAAATCCAACTGCCGCCAGTGCCGACGCAACAGCCAATATACAGGCAAAAACAAATGCCGCAGTAATACTGCTTTGTGAATAGTATACTGTCAAAACCAAAGGTTCACGGTAAATCATTGATACCCCCATAATTAAAAAGGGGCAGGCAAATGACTGCCTGCCCCAGCTTTTAAGTCGAGCAAATATATAAATTACTTGTCGGCAATAACGTCGATACCCGGAAGAACCTTGCCCTCGAGATATTCAAGAGAAGCTCCGCCGCCTGTTGAGATGTGTGACATCTTATCAGCAAAACCGAGCTGGATAACTGCTGCTGCTGAGTCGCCGCCGCCGATGATAGTTGTAGCGTCTGTTTCAGCAAGTGCCTTTGCAACTGCGATAGTGCCCTTTGCAAGTGTTGGGTTCTCGAACACGCCCATAGGACCGTTCCAAACAACTGTCTTTGCAGACTTAACAGCCTCGCCGAAGAGAGCCTGTGTCTTTGTGCCGATATCAAGGCCTTCCTTGTCAGCTGGGATCTTGTCAGAATCAACAACTTCTACGTCGATAGGAGCGTCGATAGGATCAGGGAAACCTGCTGCAACTGTTGTGTCGATAGGGAGAAGAAGCTTCTTGCCAAGCTTTTCAGCCTTTGCCATCATTTCCTTGCAGTAGTCGATCTTTGTATCGTCAACGAGGGAAAGACCAACTTCCTTGCCCTGTGCCTTAAGGAATGTATATGCCATACCGCCACCGATGATAAGTGTATCGCACTTCTCGAGGAGGTTTGAGATAACGTTGAGCTTATCTGCTACCTTTGCGCCGCCGAGAATAGCAACGAATGGTCTAACAGGTGTTTCAACTGCATTTCCGAGATAGTTGATCTCTTTCTGCATGAGGTAACCAACTGCTGTTTCCTTAACGAACTTTGTAACGCCTGCTGTAGAAGCATGAGCTCTGTGAGCTGAACCGAAAGCGTCCATTACGAATACTTCGTCGTCAACGAGGTCAGCAAGTTCCTTAGCGAAAGCTTCGCCGTTCTTTGTTTCCTCTGCGCCTCTGAATCTTGTGTTCTCAAGAACAACGATATCACCGTCAGCCATTTCAGCAACTGCCTTCTTAGCGTTGTCGCCAACTACTGTATCGTCAGCAGCGAATGTTACCTTTGTTTCAGGAAGAAGCTCTGCAAGTCTTGCAGCAGCAGGAGCAAGTGAGAACTTAGCCTCTGGGCCGTTCTTTGGCTTGCCGAGATGTGAACACAGAACTACCTTGCCGCCGTCAGCTACCAGCTTCTTGATAGTTGGGAGAGCAGCTGTTATTCTGTTATCGTTTGTAATAACGCCGTCCTTAAGAGGAACGTTAAAGTCAACTCTTACGAGTACCTTTTTGCCCTTTACATTAATGTCATCAACAGTAACTTTGTTTAAACCTGCCATTTTAAAGACACCTCTCAATTTAATTTTTTAATTCACGTTGTTAAAAAACTAACAACCTTACCTTTATTATATAACATACCGCCATAAAAATCAAGTATTTTTTTATAATTTTTACCCTGATTTTATAACTTCAGGCTTTTAAAGTGCGTCCACCTTTATCTCTCCGTTGTCAGCGGATATTGCCACGGCGGACACCGCTCCCTCGCCCTTGTCTATAAGCAGTTCGGCTATCTTATCCTCCACCTCGTTTCTTATGACACGGCGGATATCTCTTGCACCAAGCTTCTGACCGTATGCCTTATGTGCAATAGTTTTCAGAGCTTCATCTGTATATCTCAGGCTGATATGTTTCTCCTCCAGCGGCGACTTCATCTCGTCCAGCATAAGACCTGCTATGCCTGCGAAATTCTCCTCTGTGAGCGGATTGAACACAACTATCTCGTCTATTCTTCCAAGAAACTCAGGACGCAGGAACTCTCTCAGTGCTTTCATTGCCTTATCCTTGGCAATATCACTGTCGGTTTTATTGAAGCCCACACCTGTATCTCTGTCAGTCGAACCTGCATTTGATGTCATGACGATAACTGTGTTCTCAAATGAAACGCTTCTGCCCTGTGAATCATTGATACGTCCCTCGTCAAGTATCTGGAGAAGTATGTTCATAACGTCAGGGTGAGCCTTTTCTATCTCGTCAAAAAGCACCACTGAATATGGTCTGCGGCGCACCTTTTCGGTAAGCTGACCTGCTTCGTCAAAGCCTACATATCCCGGAGGTGAGCCGATAAGCTTTGATACTGAGTGCTTCTCCATATACTCGGTCATGTCAACTCTGATAAGCGGCTCGGTGGCGTCAAAAAGCTCTTCTCCAAGGACTTTCACAAGCTCTGTTTTTCCAACGCCTGTTGGGCCGACGAAAATAAATGAAGCCGGTCTGCGACGTTTTGAAAGCTGAACTCTTGTACGCTTTATTGCCTTTGCGACCTTATCAACGGCTTCGTCCTGGCCGATAACACGCTTTGAAAGGGCTTCTTTCAGGTGCTTTATCTTGTCATATTCGGTCTGAGCTATCTTATTGGCAGGGATACCTGTCCAAAGCTCTATTACCTTTGAGATATCTTCCTCTGTGACCTGAACGTTTTTAAGAGTTTCTTCCACCTCTTTGAGTCTGTTCTGGATCCTGAGTATCTCGCCCTTTTCCTTTGCGATTATCTCATAGTCAGGGTCTGACTTCTGCTCGTAATCCTCAACGAGCTTTTCATGCTTTTTGAGTTCCTCGTTAAGTGCGTCGAACTCCTCTATTTCAGGTGTTCTGATACTTGTGCAGGCGCAAGCCTCGTCAAGAAGATCTATCGCCTTGTCAGGAAGAAATCTGTCGTTGATATATCTTTCAGAAAGCACTGCACACTCTCTGAGCATATCGTCTGATATCTTTACTCTATGGAAATTCTCATAATACTGCTTTATGCCTTTGAGGACTGTGATTGTGTCCTCAACTGTCGGCTCGGAAACTGTTACAGGCTGGAAACGTCTTTCAAGTGCAGAGTCCTTTTCGATATACTTTCTGTACTCCTTGAAAGTCGTTGCACCTATTACCTGTATCTCGCCTCTTGAAAGGGACGGTTTCAGGATATTAGCTGCGTTCATCGTTCCCTCATTGTCGCCTGTGCCAACAAGGGTATGCACCTCGTCTATAAAGAGGATAACATTGCCCTGCTCTTTGACCTCTTCCACAAGACCTTTGCAGCGGCTCTCGAACTGTCCTCTGAACTGAGTGCCTGCAACAAGTGCGGTAAGGTCGAGGAGGTAAAGCTCCTTATCCTTGATATGAAACGGCACATCTCCGCTAACTATCCTCTGTGCGATACCCTCGGCAATGGCTGTTTTACCAACGCCGGGTTCGCCTATAAGGCATGGGTTGTTCTTCTGACGTCTTGACAGGATATGGATAACTCTTGATATTTCCTTATCTCTTCCCACAACGTTATCAAGCTTGCCCTCTCTTGCTTTCTGAGTAAGATTTGTGCAATAGTTGTTGAGAAATTTAAGCTTTTTCTTTTTATCCTTTGGCTTGTTCTCTCCGCCCTCATCGGTGGCTTTAGGCATACCTCCTGCGAGGTTGCTGAAAAGATTGGCTGCGTCACCGCCGAAAAGATTGCTCAGGAAGTTCGTTCCGCCCGGCTCAAAATCGTCCCCGTCGGAAGCCTCCATAAGCTGATTTGACATTGCTTCAAGGTCATCGTCTGAGATGCCCATTGCCTTCATATAATCGTCCACCTGCGAAATGCCAAGCTCCTTGGCACAAACAAGGCAAAGTCCCTCGTTCTTCTTGTGCTGAGGGTCCTTGGCGTTCATCTGTGAGATGAACACCACAGCAGGACGCTTTTTACATCTTGAACACATTAACATTTTTATTTGCTCCTTTCCTTACTGATACACCTTACGGTAATCATTTATACAGAATATCAAAGAAGTAACTGAACAGATAGGTATTTTCAAAAACAGTGCTGTTGAACTTTGGAAGCTTGTTCTCGGTGGCATTTATCACAGTGCAGACCATAAAGGCTATCAACACCAGATACAGACCGCCTTTGCAAAGACCAAGCGCCATGCCTGCGAAACGATTTGCCGCTGTCAGACCTGCCATTCGGGTAAAAACTCCCGACAGACGCAGGATAAGCCTTATGACTATCTCCATAAGCACATACACCGTCATGAACACGCAAAGCCTTATAAAAGTCAGGGCGATCGGTCGGAAAATGTTCTTTTCCAGATACTCAGCACCAGTTCTGCCACCCTCAGAGAGAGCCTTTACGGCTTCATCTATCTGCTCGGCAGTGAACTTCACCGCCTTAGACAGACTTTTTCCAAGCTTATTGCCCTCCAGCTTTTCGCTGAGCTTTTGGGGCATAACGCTGTGGATATACTCTGAAAGCTCCTCACCCTTTTGCTGAGCGGTATCAAGGTCTGTTCCCTTTGAAACAAGCAGCTTTTCAGTATTCTCCGCAAGAGTGCCAGCCCCGGACATGACGTTTTTTATCTCCTCATCTGAAAGGTCGATATCAACGCCCTCGTTTTTCAGTTCATTGCTCACAAGCTTTGAAAGATCCGTCTGTTCAGCAGCGTTTTCAAGGCTCGTTATAAGCTGTGTTTTGAAATATTTGTTATATAC
>ERZ772969.550-NODE-550-length-34453-cov-4.655561_pt1 | contig 34453 bp, 33 predicted proteins | sample MGYA00511676_ERZ772969 | MGnify/ENA primary metagenome ERZ772969 (study PRJEB29015, sample SAMEA2737651) | human gut metagenome | biome: human gut; feature: human-associated habitat; material: faeces | place: China | collected 2012 ... | reverse complement strand
TAACCCCTCATGAATGAGGGGCAGGGGAGTTGAATAGGCGAAGACTATTTTTTATTTTATAGGGCGAAAAGCGATGCGGATGAGTTGGAACGGATGTGCAAATAATCTTAAGCGGAGGGTGGAGTTTTTAGAAGGGTGTGTGGTATAATGAAGAAAAGGATACGAAGCAGAAGGAGGGAAAGACGATGAGGAGCAGGAGAGTACCTTTGATAGCGGAAGTTGTAAAATACGAGGTGGGGAAGGGAATGGAGGACGGCGTGGAGCTCTGGTCGGACGTTGTGACGAAGGGCTGGATCGTGACGGATTTTCTCGTGAAGATTAAGAGGGAGGACGGTTCGATCGTGTGTCCGTACATCTTAAACCGCCGCGGCAGAGTGTTTATCGGAGAGGGCGATTACATTGTCGTCGACGAGGACGGCTCGAAGCATGTGTGCGGCGCTGACAAGATATGGGAGAGATATGAGCGCGTGGATGGCTGCGAGTAGCGGAAATATAGCGAGACGGGCGCGGAAGCGACGCTTCCGGTTGAATTTGGGGTTGCAATTTTGTACGGTATGGGATATAATGCATAAGGGTTTTGCGTAAAATGCAGAGAACCTGACAGAGCTGCGGGTGTGGCGGAATTGGCAGACGCGCCAGATTTAGGTTCTGGTGGGCGACCGTGCAGGTTCAAGTCCTGTCACCCGCATTGAATAAGGGATTTCGAGGTTTTAAGACCTTGGGATCCCTTATTTTTTGAATGTTATACAGCGAGCAAGGCTGATGATAAGACTAAAAATTTCGGAGCGGCGGCGTCATCATGTTTGAGATGGCGGAGCACTAGCGTGCTCACCGCGTTTCCCACTCACCCCTGCGGCTCTCCCACTGGGCGTTGAGCCAGTCGACGACCTGCTGCTTTCCCTCCGGCGTGAAGGGAAAACAGCAGGTCGTTTTTTCTTCCTCCGGCGTCGTGTCATAGTTGTACGGACCGCGCCAGATCGTCACGGAAAAGGCATCGCGCTGCGGCGCTTCGCCGGATTCGTCTGCACCGCTTTCTGCGTCCTCCTCCGGCACGGAAGCCTTTCGGATGAGATAGCGCATTCCGCGGTAGCTTCCGGTGAACTTTTCTTTCTTATAAAAATTCATGTTTAAAATATCTTCGTTTGTTATCATGTTAAAATTTCCTTTTATTATAATGAATAGTTATGAGAAGTATTCCTTACATATTTAATAAGGACATGTTCCGAAAAAAAGTATAACAAAATTTTGAAAAAAATATAGTCTAAAAACACTTGTTTTTATGGGGAATACAAAGAAAATAACGGAATATTCATATATGTTGGTATACAATTTTGTGTTGACAAATAGAATTCTGCGAATATAATATAAAACATATTATTTTATTAAGCTAAAGCAATAAAATAATGAAGTTATAAAAGAGTAACATAATAAAACAATGATATGGCAGAGGAATAAAGAAACGGGAGAGAGAAAAAGTGGGAAAGTATATCACAAAACGAGTATTACTGGCAGTTGTATCAATTATCATTGTCAGCGCGATTGCATTCTTTGCAATGAATGCGATACCGGGTGGACCATTTAACAAAGAGAAGGCGAGCAGCCCGGCAGTGATCGCAGAGCTGGAGGCGCGGTACAATCTGGATAAACCAGTGCCGGAGCAGTATGTACTTTATATGCAGAAACTGCTTCATGGAGACTGGGGCGTCAGTCTGACAACAGGGCGCGACATCTGGACGGATATCTGGTCAAAGTTTCAGGTTTCCGCAAAACTCGGCGGAACAGCTGCAATTCTGGCAATCATCTGCGGAATTATCCTGGGAAGTGTCGCAGGACTTAACAGAAACCATCTGCCGGATCGAGTGATCATATTTTTCACCACGCTTGGAACGGCGATGCCGTCGTTCGTACTGGCAACGCTGCTGCTTTTGGTATTTTGCTTAAAGCTCGGCTGGATTCCGGTATGGAGCTCCAGTGATCCGAATTATGTGCTTCCGGTAATCGCACTTTCCGTATATCCGATGGCGTATATTACAAGACTTACGAAGACGAGTATGCTGGATGCATTAAATCAGGACTATATCCGTACGGCAAAAGCAAAGGGAGTTGCAGGCTGGAAGGTAATCTTCAAACATGCACTCCGCAACGCATTGATTCCGGTTATCACTTATGTGGGACCGATGGTGGCCTACATACTGACCGGCTCCATGGTGGTTGAGAGTATTTTTACCATCGGAGGTCTGGGTTCCTCTTTTGTGCAGAGTATCACGAACCGTGATTACCCAACAATCATGGCAACCACGATTTTCCTTGCAATCCTGATGGTGGTTGCAAACCTTCTGACGGATATTGCTTACAAACTGGTAGATCCGCGTATTACACTGGAATAAATAGAGGAGGAGCTTTCTGCAATGGCAATGAGCGAAAAGAAAGAAATGAAAAGACAGATATTGTCTGCACAGATTGATTTGTCAAAGTTTGAAAAGGCAGAGTTTGAACGTGCGACAGAGGAAGAAAAGAAGCAGCAGGATGTTATGGGAGAGTCCACAACATTCTTCAAGGATGGTATGCGGCGTCTGTGTAAGAACCCACTTGCGATGGGAAGTATCGTAGTGCTGCTGCTGATCATCCTGACCATTATTATTGCCCCGCATATAGTGCCGTATAAATACGACCAGATCATCAGCGTGAACGGTGTGCGTGACAAGTCCGCAGCCAATCTGGCGCCGTTTGAGTATTCCAAACTGGAGCAGAAGTATATGGATGAGACGGGAGAGAAGCTGTTCCCGCATATTTTTGGAACAGACAGCCTAAGCCGTGATTACTTTATCCGTGTGGTATACGGAACAAGAGTAAGTCTTTCGATCGGTATTGTGGCATCGGTGATGGTGCTTTTCATTGGTTTACTATATGGTTCAATCGCCGGTTACTTCGGCGGTGCGGTGGATCTTATCATGATGCGTATCGTGGATATTATTTACTCCCTGCCGGATATGCTGCTCATCATTCTGCTGTCCGTTGTACTGGACGGCGTGCTGGAGGGCGCGTTGGTGGGAACGGTATTCTCAAAGCTGGGAACCAATATGATTTCTATGTTTGTCGTATTTGCACTGCTCTACTGGGTAGGAATGGCACGGCTGATCCGCGGACAGATTCTTTCCATTAAAAATAACGAGTATGTGCTCGCAGCGCGCTGTATCGGAACACCGAACCGCAAGATACTGTCGAGACATATTTTGCCGAACTGTCTCTCTGTTATCATCATCACGACGGCATTACAGATTCCGAGTGCAATCTTTACCGAGAGCTACTTAAGCTTCCTTGGACTTGGTGTTTCTGCACCGCTTGCATCCCTTGGCTCTCTTGCCAATGATGCCCGTTCCGGTATGCAGTCCTATCCGCTGAAGCTGGTCATTCCGGCGGTTGCCATCTGTCTGATCGTGCTGGCTTTAAATCTGTTAGGTGACGGTCTGCGTGATGCATTTGATTCCAAACTGAAGTAGAGGAGAGAGTGAAATGAGCGAAGAAAAGAAATACATATTGGAAGTGGAGGATCTTCACACAAGCTTTTTCACAGACGCCGGTGAGGTGTGTGCCGTAAACGGTATTTCCTTCCATCTGGAGCGGGGAAAGACAATGGGAATCGTGGGTGAGTCTGGTTCCGGCAAATCCGTTACCGCATATTCGATCATGCAGATTCTGGCAGAGACCGGAAAGATTACAGAAGGTTCGGTCCGATATAAGGGAGAAGATATTACAAAATGGAATAAAAAGCAGATGCAGACATTCCGCGGGGCGAAGTGCTCGATCATCTTTCAGGATCCGATGACGAGCTTAAATCCGGTATATACGGTTGGAAATCAGTTGGAGGAGGCAATTTTGCTCCACACCGATAAAAATAAAAAAGAGGCAAAGGAGCGTGCCGTCGAGATGCTGACCTTAGTCGGCGTCAATGAGCCGGAAAGCCGTGTAAAGCAATATCCGCACGAATTGTCCGGAGGGATGCGCCAGCGTGTCATGATCGCAATGGCGCTTGCCTGCGAGCCGGATATCCTGATTGCGGATGAGCCGACCACAGCGCTTGACGTGACGATCCAGGCACAGATCTTAGAGCTGATGCAAAAGCTGCAGAAGAAGCTTGGAATGGCGATTATTATGGTAACACATGATCTTGGCGTGATTGCCAGCATGTGTGATGAGATCATGGTCATGTACGGCGGACGTGTCTGCGAGAGAGGAACGGCGGAAGATATTTTTTATAGTCCGGCACATGAATATACCAAAGGTCTGCTGCGTTCCATTCCAAAGGCAGACAATATGAATGATAAACTGGTACCGATCGGAGGAACGCCGATCAACCTTTTGAATATGCCAAAGGGCTGTGCATTCTGCCCGCGGTGTGATGCAGCGATGAAGATATGCCTCTCCGAGAAGCCGGAGGAGCTTCACATCAGTGATACCCATATGGCGAGCTGCTGGATGAACGTAAAGGAATTATATGAGGCACAGGAGGAAGCAAAGTAGATGAGTGGAGAGAAAAACCTTCTTGAGGTAAGTCATTTAAAACAATATTTCCCTGTGCGAAACGGCTTTAAGACAACGCAGCTTAAGGCGGTAGATGATATATCATTTGCCATTAAGCCGGGGGAGACACTTGGACTTGTAGGCGAGTCGGGATGTGGAAAGACGACAGTTGGACGTACGCTGCTCCGTCTTTATCAGCCGACGGCAGGACGCATCGTATTTGACGGCAATGTGCTTTTTGACAGCGGGGAGAAGTATGATGAAGCTGGAAAAGTGATTGTCGGAGCGGACGGTAAGCCGGTAAAAAAAGATAAAGTGGATGTGGATATGCTTCCGTACCGCAGACAGATGCAGATGGTATTCCAAGATCCTTACTCATCCTTAAACCCGCGTATGACGGTAGAGGATATTATCGGAGAGCCGCTGGATGTACATAAATTATATGCAGACAAAAAAGAGCGCCGTGAGAAGATTCTGAAGCTGATGGAGCTGGTAGGATTAAACGCAGAGCACGCAATGCGCTATGCACATGAGTTTTCCGGCGGACAGAGACAGAGAATCGGTATCGCGCGGGCGCTTGCGGTAAATCCGAAGTTTATCGTCTGTGATGAGCCGGTATCGGCATTGGACGTGTCCATTCAGGCACAGGTAGTCAACATGTTCGAGGAACTTCAGGATAAGCTTGGAGTCGCTTATCTGTTCATCGCACATGACCTTCTGGTGGTACATCATATTTCAGACCGTATCGCGGTTATGTACCTTGGCAAGATGATGGAGATTGCGGAATCAGATGAACTCAACAGCAATCCGATACACCCTTACACTTTAAGCCTTTTATCGGCAGTTCCGATTCCGGATCCGGAGACGGCGAAAAAAAGTAAGCGCATCGTGTTAGAGGGTGATGTTCCATCCCCGCTGAAAATGCCGAGCGGATGTCCGTTCCGTACAAGATGTAAGTATGCGACGGAACAGTGCGCAGCAGAAATGCCGCCGCTTCGGGACAGAGGAGCCGGTCACCTTGTGGCCTGCTGGAACAAATAACATGGGTTTCGATCGCGCCACAGGAGGTGCGTGAAACATATACAATTTTCAATAGGAGGAGAATATTATGAAAAAATTAGTAGCATCCTTACTGGTTACTTCTATGACCCTTGGCCTTGCAGCATGCGGCGGAAACACAGAAACCGCCGGCAATGCAGCAGCACCGGCAGGCACAGAAGCAGGAGCAGCAGACACAAAAGAAGCAGGGGCTGCGGCAGCATCCACAACCAACACAGACACCGGTGTGATGAAGATTAACCTGGCAAGTGAGCCGGATTACCTTGATCCGGCATTAAACAGCTCCGTAGACGGCGGATGTCTGGCGGTAAACTCTTTCGTTGGTCTTTACACCTATGACAAGGATGAAAACCTGATCCCGGCGCTGGGCGAGGCAACTGTATCGGAGGACGGTATGGTATATACCTTCAAGATGATCGAGTCCAAGTGGAGCAACGGCGATCCTTTGACAGCAAATGACTTTGTATATAGCTGGAACCGTGGGGCAGATCCGGCGACCACAGCAGATTACTCTTATCTGTTCGATATTATCGCAAGGGATGCAGACGGCAAGATGATGGTAGAGGCAACGGACGATCTGACCTTAACCGTGACACTGACCAATCCGTGTCCTTACTTCCTTGATCTGACTGCATTCCCGACATTCATGCCGGTACATCAGGCAAGCGTGGAAGCGGCAGATCCGGACGGAACAAACCCGGGTGCATGGGCGCAGGAGGCGGGCTTTGTATGTAACGGGGCTTACACCTTAGAGTCATGGACACATGATGAGAGCATGGTTTATGTAAAGAACGAGAACTTCTATGATGCGGCAAACGTGACCATGGACAGCCTTGAGTTCATGTTAAGTGCAGATGATACTGCGATCTATGCAGCATACAACAACGGCGACCTTGATTTCATTGATACAGTACCGAATGATGAGATCGCATCCTTACTGGAGAACCCGGAATTCTATATTGTAGATAATCTTGGAACTTATTACATCGGATTCAACGTAAATGACAAGATGTTCGATGGCAAGACACCGGAAGAAGCTTCTAAGATGCGTCGTGCAATGAGCTTACTGATCGACCGTCAGTACATCGTTGACAATATCGCACAGACCGGACAGCAGCTGGCAGATACTTTCGTACCGGCAGGTATGGCAGACGGTAACGGCGGCGAGTTCAAGGGCGATACTTCTTATTACGATGCAGCAGCTACAGGCGCAGCAATGGTCGAGGATGCAAAAGCATTATTAGAGGAGGTCGGATACAGCTTTACAGACAACGGCGACGGTTCTTACGCAATCGAGCCGGCATTAGGATTTGAATATGTGATCAACGAGGGAACTGCACATCAGCAGATCGCAGAGTCCATTCAGGCAGATATGTCAGTACTTGGTATTGAAGTATCCATTAAAACCGAGGACTGGAATGTATTCCTTGATGACAGAAAGAACGGTAACTTCGGTGTAGCCCGTGAGGGATGGCTTGCAGATTACAATGATCCGATCAACATGCTTGAGATCTTCACTTCCGATTCCGGCAACAACGACATGCAGTTAGGTAAGAATCCGAGCACAGCAGCTCCGCAGAACTGGGCGGAGTACGATGCTTTGATCGATGAGATCCGCACAAGCACTGACTTTGCGGCACGTGTTGATCTGATGCACGAGGCAGAGGATATGCTGATGGATACCGGAGCGGTTGTTCCGCTTTACTTCTACAACGATATTTACATGCAGAAGTCAAATGTAACCGGTGCATATGCTACCATATATGGTATGAAATACTTCATGTATGCAACTAAGACCGCATAAGATTTTGGATCAGTAAGATGTGGTGGTGATAAATCCCCGGAATTTATGGTGACATGGATTCCGGGGATTTTTGTTCGTCAAAAAATAAAAAATGCGGGGATGCAAGATCAGCCGGCGTGAAAACTATTGACAAATTTCGGGTTCCATGTATAATAAAAAACATGTTGTGCGCCTGCAACATACAAGTGTTTTTGTCAGAGCATAGTGAGGGAGTTTTAGAAGTAAAAGTTTTGATCCATACAAAATTTTATCGCTATGAGCCATGATGAAAAGCACGTTTGCAAAGCAGCACGCTTTTTTGCAAAGCGGCAGTTTAATGTGATAATGTGGTGAAATACAAAAGAACAGGCAGAATGAGATATGAACGCAGAGCTTTCGGGAGAACCCTAAGGGCTGCGTTTATATAAATATTTTAAAAAGGAGGAATTATTTATGAAAAAGAAATTGTTGTCTGTATTACTTACAGCAGCGATGACGGTGTCATTGACAGCCTGCGGCAGCAGCGGCGACGGCGCAGTGACAAACAATGCAGATGATGCAAATTCCGTAGAGTCTACCGAATCGGCAGATAAGGAAACGGTTGTCTCTGAGAGACCGGAAGCCCCGATGGGACAGTTGGTGATTGGTACAACTACAGATCTTGAGCAGGATTTTTATGATCCGATATTCAACAACAGTGGAACCAACTATAAGGTAACGGGATTACTTCATGGCTATGGCACGGTCGGCACGAATAAGGATGGCGAATGGATGGCGGATCCGACAGTCGTTGCAGATCTGCAGAGTGTCGAGAATGAGGACGGTACCAAGACCCATACCGTGAAGCTAAAGGAAGGTCTGTTGTGGTCTGACGGAACGCCGGTAACTGCAAAGGACTATGTGTTTGCTGCATTATTAGAGTCTTCGCCGGAGATGATGGGCGTTGACAACTATGCGGCTACAAATTATACGTTTATCGACGGCTGGGATGAATTTAACAGCGGTGCGACCAAGAATTTAAAAGGCTTACATTTGGTTGATGATCTTACTTATTCCATTACGGTTGCGGCAGATGAGCTTCCGTACCACTATGATCTTGCGTATGCAAGTATCACTCCGAGACCGCTTGCAGTCATCGCTCCGGGCTGTGATGTTGTGGATTCTGAGGAAGGTGCAAGCATCACTGGTGAATTTACGACAGACCTGCTTTTGGAGACGATCAACAATACAGATACTGGTTACCGCTATAACCCACAGGTTACCTGTGGACCATACAAGCTGGAGAGCTATGATGCATCCAGCCGTCAGGGTACTTTTGTAGTAAATGAGAACTATGCAGGTAATATCAACGGTATTAAGCCGTCTATCCAGAAGGTTATCATTAAGACAGTTACAGCTGATACACGTATCAACGAGCTTCAGGCAGGTACGGTAGATTTATTGTTTGAGGTTTCCGGCGGAACGGAGATCGAGGCAGGACTTGATCTGGTAGATGCAGGAACAGCAGAGAAAAATACATTCTTCCGCTACGGATATGGAAAGATCCAGTTTGACTGCTCACAGTTCCCGACAGACTCCGAGAAGGTACGTCAGGCGATCGCATACTGCTTAGACCGCAATGAGTTTGCAAGACAGTACAGCGGCGGCTATGCAACGATCGTACATGGAGAGTACGGACTTTCCCAGTGGGAGTATCAGGAGTCAAAGGACTGGATCGACCAGAACTTAAATACTTATGAGAAGAACATTGAGACGGCAAAGCAGCTTCTTGCAGAGGATGGCTGGACATTAAATTCCAGCGGCGGCGAGTACAAGGACGGCGACGGTACACGTTATAAGAAGGTGGACGGCGAATTAAAGCCGCTTGTGATCCAGTGGTGCAATACAGAGAAGAATCCGGTATCCGAGCTGCTCAGCACAATGCTGCCGGAGGCAATGGCAGAGGCCGGTATGGAGCTTCAGGCTACCACAACCGACTTCCCGACGTTGATGAATGCAATCGATCATGCGAGCGAGACAGTCTACAATATGTACAATCTGGCAACGGGATTCTCCTTACAGCATTCTCCGTGGTACTACTACTCCATGGATGAGCAGTATCTGGGAAGTCTGAACCAGAACTGGATCCAGGATCAGGAGCTTGCAGATGCAGCGCTTACATTAAAGAGCATTCCGGGCGATGACAAGGAAGCATGGCTGACTGCATGGCAGAATTACCAGAAGGTATGGAATCAGAAGATGCCGAATATCCCTCTGTATTCTGACGAGTACCATGATTTCTATGCTCCAAAGCTTCAGGGCTGGGAGGCAACTTCTATCTGGGATTGGACATCTGCTTTAGTTGAGGCATGGGTAACAGAGTAATCATTATAGAAGCGATTCTATCACACCTGTAAATAAAGGGGTAAGTTTCTGCCCGGAGTATTCCGGGCAGAAATTTTAATGCATAAGGGATGAATTGAAGAATGTTTCTGTGGGCACAAACAGCCGCAGGAAACGGAGAACGAGTGCCTGATTGGCTGGATTAGGAGGGCCTTTGGAAATGCGCAAGGGAAGATATCTTGTTAAAAGATTAATTTATATTGTATTTGTGTTTTTTATCATATCAATTTTAATGTTTGCAATTTATAAGTCGCTGCCGGGCGATCCGGTCCGCATGATGATGGGAGATAACGTCAAGCCGGAGGTATGGCAGCAGCAGTATGATACGATCAAGGAATCGTTGGGCTTGGATAAGCCGGTCCCCGTACAGTATGTCCGCTGGATGGGAAATATGCTGCGTGGAGATTTCGGATATTCAACGGAATACCGCAGACCGGTCAAGGACGTCATCGGCGTGCCGATGCGTAATACAGTGGTATTAAATTTAGTTTCAATGTTTATCGTGTTTATCATTGCAGTACCGTTAGGGATCGCGCAGGCGGTCAAGAAAAACGGTATCTTTGATAAAATCGTACAGGTTGTCACAATTGTCGGATATAGTGTGCCGAGCTTTGTCATTGCCTTGCTTGCGATCTATATATTCGCGATCCGGTTTCCGATCTTCCCGATCAGCGGCGTGAAAACTGCCGGATTTACGGGAACGGGAATGGAAGCGTTTTTGGATTCGGCGAAGCACATGGTCTTGCCGGTACTTGTCATGTCTATCGGAGGGATCGGAAGCATTGCGCGCTACGTCAGGGCTTCCATGATCGAGGCACTCCGCATGGACTATATAAAAACAGCGCGCTCAAAGGGTTTGAGAGAAAAGGTTGTTATCTATGTGCATGCGTTCCGCAACGCATTGATCCCGATCGTTACGGTTACCACAATGTGGCTGATCGGATTGTTCGGGGGTTCTATCGTCATCGAATCGATCTTCCTGTGGGATGGTCTCGGAAAGATGATGATCACAGGATTAAATCAGCGTGATTTCTCGGTGGTATTGGCAATGCAGATGTTCTACGTCGTTTTGTCTTTGGCAGGAAACGTTTTAATGGATATTGCTTATACGCTGGTTGATCCGCGTGTACGTTTAGAGAACTAGGAGGAGCCATGGCAGAGAAGAATATGAAGAAACGCAGAAAATCTACCGTAGGTGCTGCGACAAAGAAAATGTTCCTCGGCGGAGCGATGACGGAAGAACAGGAAGAAGTATTAACACCGATACAGATGGTATTTCGCAGTTTTATACAGGATAAGGTGGCAATGGCAGGCGCTATTTGCTTTGTATTTATCTTCTTATGCTGTATTATCATACCGTTTTTTATGCCGATTGATATGTACTATCAGGATGTTACACAGGCAAACGTTGCACCCGGCTTCGGAATGCTGAAGGTTCCAAAGGGGCTGCAGGGGAATGCAAAGCAGATCAGCATCGGAAGTACATTTTCCGTTGGTATTGATGAAGAAGGAAATGTTTATGAGTGGGGAAGCTTCCCGACCGATAAGTTAAAGAAGCTTCCGGCTGATATGGGAAAGCTTTCACAGATTTCCGCAGGTCTGGATCATGTCGTGGCTCTGACGGAGGATGGCGAGCTTGTGACATGGGGAAATGACCGTATGGGACTTGGTTCGATCCCTATGGATCTGCGCATGGGCGCAGACATTAAAGAGGTCTATGCCGGCTATCAGATTTCTCTGGCTCTGACCGGAGACGGCGAGCTCTATAACTGGGGAAACACATATTTGATCGATATGCGCTTCCCGGAGGGTGTGCAGGGAAATATTGAGCAGTTTGAGGCAAATACGGATATTGTCATGGTTGTGACAAAGGACGGAGAGGTTGTTGCACTGACCGGAAAGAACAATGCGTATACTGCAATTCCGGAGGAGATCCAGGGACATGTGGTTGACATTGCCTTAACAGATGAGAGTGTGGCGGCTGTCACCGATGACGGAAAGCTTTACACATGGGGAAATAATATCAAGGGAACGCAGAATATCCCGGAGGAGATCCAGGGACAGGTTGTTTCCGTGACAGGCGGACGTTTTCACTATGTGGCAATGCTAAAGGATGGTTCGCTCGTATCATGGGGAGACGATACCTTTAGTCAGACAAAGACTCCTGCAGTAAAGGGAGCGGTGAAGGAGGTTGTTTCCGGTTATTATGGAAATTATCTGATCACAGAGAGCGGCGATGTCGAGAGCTGGGGTCTTGACGGTTATCTGATGGGTACCGATGATTTCGGACGCGATATTTTCCGTCGTCTGTTAAAGGGCGGACGTATGACGATGACAGTCGGTGCGATCGCTGTTATTATTTCGACGATCATCGGCGTTGTGATCGGCGGTATTTCCGGCTACAAGGGCGGAAAGATCGACAATCTGCTGATGCGTCTGACGGAGATCGTCAATTCCATGCCATTCCTTCCGTTTGCGATCATTTTGTCCGCGATCATCGGAAATAAGATTTCCGAGACGCAGAGGATCATTATGATCATGGTTATCTTAGGTCTGCTGTCGTGGACGGGACTTGCGCGTCTTGTGCGAGGCAGCGTGCTTGCAGAACGTGAGCAGGAATTTGTTACGGCGGCAAAGGCGCTCGGCGTAAAAGAGAAAGGAATTATTTTCCGTCACATTCTGCCGAATGTGATCACGGTTATCATTGTAAATGCAACGCTTAGCTTTGCAACCTGTATGCTGACGGAGTCCTCCTTATCCTTCATCGGATTTGGTGTAACGGAGCCGAATGCTACATGGGGAAATATGTTAAACGGCGCGAGAAGCGCGACGGTGATCGAGCAGTACTGGTGGCGCTGGGTATATCCGGCAGCGATCCTGGCGATCAGTGTTATCAGTATTAACTGTATCGGAGACGGTCTTCGTGACGCCGTTGATCCGAAGTCCAAGGAAAGGTAGGAAAAACAGATGAGTTTACTTCAAGTAGAACACCTGCACACGTTTTTTAAAACAAAGCGTGGCATAGTAAAAGCCGTCAACGATGTGACCTATTCCCTGGAAGCGGGAGAGACACTTGGAATCGTAGGTGAGAGCGGAAGCGGTAAGAGCGTTTCTGCAATGAGTATCATAAGACTTTTGGATGGAAATGGTTATATCGAGAGCGGTAATGTGACTTTTAACGGCAGGGATGTCATTCATTGTTCAGATAAAGAGATGTATGAGATTCGCGGAAACGAGATTTCAGTGATCTTTCAGGAGCCGATGACCTCCTTAAATCCGGTGTTTACCATAGAAAGGCAGATTGGCGAGGTGTTTCGCATTCATCAGGGTATGAATAAGAAGCAGGCGGCGCAGGAGGCAGTCCGCATGCTTTCCGAGGTGAAGATTCCCAACCCGGAGCGTGTGGCAAAGCAGTACCCGTTCCAGTTGTCGGGCGGTATGCGTCAGCGCGTGATGATCGCGATGGCGCTTGCCTGCAAGCCAAAGCTTCTGATTGCCGATGAGCCGACGACAGCGCTTGATGTTACGATCCAGGCGCAGATCTTAAAGCTGATGAACGATATGAAGGAGAAGCTTGGAACATCGATTTTATTTATCACACATGATCTTGGCGTAATCAATGAGATGGCGGACAAGGTTGCAGTTATGTACTGCGGTCAGGTTGTGGAGATGGCGGAGGCAAAAACGATCTTTGAGGGAGATGATTATTCTCATCCGTATACGGAGGGATTGATGACCTCTATTCCGCGTCTTGATACACCAAAGGGTGAGAAACTCGACCCGATTCCGGGATCGGTGCCGAATCCTTTGTATCTGCCGAAGGGATGCAAGTTTGCTCCGCGATGCAAGTACTGCCAGCAGAGATGTCTGGAGGAAGAACCGGAGTTGGTTGAAGTAGAGCCGAAGCATCAGGTAAGATGCTTCTATGCAGAGAAGGCGGTGAGAAGTAAAAATGCAGACAGAAAATAAAAAGGTGCTGCTTAGCATCCGGGATGAGAAGCAGTATTTCCCGATAAAAAAGACGAGCTTCCGTGAGGAGCAGAAGTATGTAAAGGCGAATGACGGAATCTCCATTGATATTTATGAGGGCGAGACGTTGGGACTGGTAGGCGAGTCGGGCTGCGGAAAGTCTACATTTGGAAGAACGATTCTCCAGCTTTATCCGCAGACGCACGGTGATATCTTATATGAAAAAGACGGCGAGATGATCAATCTAAAGGAACAGCCGGCAGAAAAGATGCGTGAGCTGCGCCGCGAGCTTCAGTTGATCTTCCAGGACCCGTATTCGTCTTTGAATCCGCGTATGACGGCGGGGCAGATTATCGGAGAGGGTCTGGTGGCGCACGGAAAGTTTAAGAAAGGCGATCCGGCGCTGCGTGATTATGTCATAGATGTTATGAAGAAGTGCGGTCTTGACTCCTATATGTACGGACGCTATCCGCATCAGTTTTCCGGCGGTCAGCGTCAGCGTATCGGTATCGCGCGAAGTCTTGCATTAAATCCGCGTTTTGTGGTATGTGACGAGGCGGTGTCGGCTCTTGACGTTTCGATTCAGTCACAGATTTTGAATCTGTTGTCTGAATTAAAGGAGCAGGAGCATCTTACCTATTTGTTCATCACGCATGATCTGAGTGTTGTAAAATATATCAGCGACCGTATCGGCGTTATGTATCTGGGCAATATGGTGGAGATTGCGCCGACTGAGGAGCTGTTTGCGCGCACACTGCATCCGTATACGAAGGCATTGCTCTCTGCAATTCCGACCACGGATGTGAATGACAAGCGCGAGCGTATTCTTCTTGAGGGCGATATCCCAAGCCCCGTGAATCCGCCGTCGGGCTGTAAGTTCCACACCAGATGCTACCAGTGTCAGGAGAAGTGCAAGTGCGAGACTCCGGTGCTGGAGGACAAGGGAAACGGACACTTTGTGGCTTGTCATTATCCGCTTGAAGCTTAAGCGTAGCGAGGGATGCGATGCTGTTTGAAAAGAAAGTAAAGAGAGTCGTTGATGTCGATGTGGCAGAGGACGAGTTGCAGAAGCGTATGGAGAAGGAAGGTGTTGAGTTGGAAAAAAAGGATCGTTTGGCGATGATCCTTGCGGCGTTTATCGTATTTATTCCGGCAGTGCTCTTTGTGCTGGGCTTTTTCGCTTTGGTAATCTGGTTCTTTTTCCTGCGGCATCTTCCATAACGGCGTATGATAATATTTCCCCGGACGTGAGGCGAAAGCCCGTCCGGGGTATTTTTGACATAAGAGCGGCCCGCGAAGCGTGTCGCGTGTTGTTGACATAAGAGTGGCTCGCGAAGCGTGCCGCTCGTTGTTAGGAACAGGCTTAAAACAAAGGAGATGTGATGAAGCAGTATATCAGGCATCATATAGGAATACTTGGTCTTAGTATATTATTTGCACTGGCGGAGGCGGGAGTGAATATTATCCTTGCTTTTGCAATGGGAAATCTTTCCAACGCGGCGGTCAGCAAGGACATTGCCTATTTGTTCCGGCAGGGTGGGGTTGCAGTGGTCTGTCTCCTCCTGATTCTGGGATTGCAGCTTCTTGCAGTGTATACGCGTAAGCTTTTTGCAAGAAAATGTGTGACAGAATTAAAACGTGATGTTTACCGGAAGCTGCTCGACTGTGACCCAAAGGAGTTTCATCAGATGGGAGAATCCTATTTCATGAATCTGCTTCAGGTGGATGTGGATACGGTGTATAAGGATTATTTTTCGGTACTGGGCACGATTGTCGGCTATGCAGTTGAAATTCTGTGCAGCGCGGCTGCGCTAATGTTTGTGAGCGTCAGGATCTTTGTGATTTTTATGCTTGTCTCGTCATTGCCCCCGCTTGTCCTGCATTTATTAAAAAAACATATGGCGAAGGTGCGCGCAGATTATTCGCAGAGTGCCGAACACTATGTGTCTGTGATGAAGGAGTTTATACAGGGGCTGGATACGATCATCTTTTTTCAGAAGGGGAGAATCTTTTTTGAAAAAATGGAGCATGAGGATAAAAAGCTGGAGAGGGCACGCATGGAAAATGACGTTACCCATATTGGAGGGACGGCAGTTTCAAAAAGTGTCGGGATGATCGCACATATCGTCTGCATGATCGCAGCCACGTATTTTATTGTGACCGACCATTTGGAGATTGGTGTGCTTATTACCTCTACGCAGCTGTTAAATTTTATTTTTTCACCGTTTCATGTGATGAACAGCCAGATTGCAAGCTTAAGATCAACAAAGACGATCAGACAGAAATTTGAGCGGGTGCTGGAGCTTGCGCACGATACGGTGACAGAGGACTGCCGTGGAGGAGATATTGTCTTTGAGAACGTCGCGCTTTCCTATGGTGAGAGGGTTTTGTTTGAGGATTTCAGTTATACTTTTGCGCAAGGGAAAAAATATGCGGTTATTGGAAGGTCTGGGATCGGAAAGACGTCTATTGCAAAGGCTTTGACAAGGTTTCTCACGCCGTCATGCGGGAGTATACGCATCGGGACGCAGGAGATTGCATCTATTCGGCGGGAGAGTCTCTTAAAGTATATTCTTTATGTACCGCAGAGTGTGTTTCTCTTTTCGGGGAGCGTGCCGGAAAATATCACGTTGTTTTCAGGGGAGGAGAAGGCAGCCTGTGAAATAGGGAGCCATGTCGGATTATCCCACGAGCTTCTTGTAAAAACGGAGGTGGGGGATATGGGAGCGTCAGTCTCCGGCGGAGAAAAGCAGCGGATTGCGATTGCACGGGCGCTGCTAAAGAATCCGGAGGTTTATATTTTTGATGAGCCGACTAGTGGACTGGATCCGATTCTGGCAGCGCGTATCGAGAAATATATCATGGATATTCAGGGGAAAACAGTGATTGTAATCACACATAATTGGGACAAAGAGAACCTGGAACGCTTTGATGGAGTAATAGAATTGTAGGTCTTGTTTTTCGCATGTGCAGAATGTTATACTAAGGATGTTAAGCCTTTCGGAAACGAGGTTGGGCAGAAAAGCGGGAGGAAAAGAGGAGGCTATGGGATTTGCAGAGAGGGCTGCCGCGCGCAGAAGGTCAAAGGATTTAAAAAATGAATTGAAGGAGCTGCAAAAGCAGATTCTTGCGGGCGGTGGTAGTGATAAGGCGACGATTACCGCAGCTATGAAGGAGCTTGGGGAGGCGATAGAGCTTGGCGCACAGCTTGCACAAGCCTATGGAGAGGCATATGCGCATTTAAAGGAATCGCAGGCTTCTATTGTGCGTCTGCTTGACTGTATGGCTGAGACTCCGGCGGCAGAGGTGCGTCTAAGCCTTGATGCGTTGATGAAGGAGCTGGGACAGGTTTGTCACGACTGTGCAATCCGCAAGGATGATCTTGATTTTTGTTCCACGGTTGAGAGCCTTGGGCGGCTTTCGGCGGATTATTCTGAGCAGACGTCGGGAATGGACAAAGTGATGCTGCGCAGTGAGCTTGAGAATGTCAAGGCGGTGCTTGACGATGCTGCCGGATGGAGAGAGCCTGATTTTCTGGCGGTTGGCTATTATATTCTCAAGGAGGACAAGGATACGCTGCGGGATATGGAGAATGAACAGCGGAATCAATATGTAATAAAGTACTGGAAAGAACATTTTATGGATTGGCTGCTGGAGCAGTGCCGTCTGGCAGGCGTGGAGCAGCGTATGGAGAAGCTCATACAGACGTATGTGCAGTAATGGCAAATATATGATTGGTGAGAAAATACCGTATAGGGAAACCTGTGCGGTATTTTTTGCTTTACTTTATAGGAAATTTCCTCCCCTATAAAGCAAAATCCCTCCGGGGGATCGCACTGCGGCGGGATGGAACTGTGCCGCAGCTGCGGCCCGCCGCAGGCGGAGAATCTATTCCGCGATTTCATCAATAGTATAATATTTAGTTATATAATAAAACATATTGCATAATCAATAAACAAAATACATCAATAAATTAGTGGATTATGAATATTGAGTAAACAGTGATAATTTGATATGATTTGAAAAAGGAAAATATATTTGAGGAGGGCAGGTTTATGAAAAAAGTATGGAGCGTATGTATGGCGGCGGTGATGACGACAGCTTTTCTGGCAGGCTGCGGGCAGACGGATACAGCAGGAGGAGAAGTGGACGGTACGGTATTTCGGATCGGGAGCATCGGACCGATGACAGGAGACGGGGCTATTTACGGGCAGGCAGTGATGAATGCCGCGCAGATCGCGGTGGATGAGATCAATGCAGCGGGAGGTATCAACGGTTATCCGATTTCTTTTCAGTATGAGGACGATCAGGGCGATACAGAAAAGTCTGTTAATGCATATAATTCCTTAAAGGACTGGGGAATGCAGATTTTGATGGGAACGGTTACGACAACGCCCTGTGTGGCGGTTGCCGATAAAACGGCGGAGGATGGAATGTTTCAACTGACGCCGTCTGCTTCCTCTACGGATGTGATCGTCAATGATAATGTATTTCAGGCATGCTTTACAGACCCAAATCAGGGGGTGGCATCGGCACAGTATATTGCCCAAAACAATCTTGGAACAAAGGCTGCCGTTATTTATGACAGCTCGACAGTCTATTCCTCCGGTATAACAGCGACCTTTACGGAGGAGGCAAAGAAGCTGGGAATAGAACTTGTGGCACAGGAAGCCTTTACGGCAGATTCCAAAACAGATTTTTCTACGCAGCTTAAGAAAGCGCAGAGTGCAGGAGCGGATCTTGTGTTTCTGCCGATTTACTATACTGAGGCTTCCGTTATTTTGACGCAGGCGGATGCGATGGGTTACGATCCTTTATTTTTTGGTGTAGACGGAATGGACGGTATTCTTACGGTAGAGAATTTTGATACCTCGCTTGCGGAGGGGGTAATGCTTTTGACGCCGTTTGCAGCAGATGCACAGGATGAGATGACGCAGGCGTTTGTGAAGAAATATCAGGAGAGCTATGGGGATATTCCAAATCAGTTTGCGGCGGACGCCTACGACGCTGTTTATATCATTAAGGCGGCGATTGAGGAGGCAGGAGTGACGCCGGATATGAGCACGGAGGAGATCGGAGCAGCATTAACGGACGCGATGACGAGAATTACGGTAGACGGTCTGACCGGAGAACAGATGACATGGCTGGAAACAGGAGAGGTCAGCAAGGAGCCAAAGGCGGTTGTGATCCGTGACGGTGCATATACGGCGATGTAGCAAAAATAGAAAAGCAGAGGGAGTGTTATGGAGTTTTTATCTTATTTCATTAACGGAATCAGCCTCGGAAGTGTGTATGCGATCATTGCGCTCGGCTACACGATGGTATACGGAATTGCAAAGATGCTGAATTTTGCACACGGGGATGTGATCATGATCGGCTGCTATGTGACGTTTCTTACTATGAGCGGGCAGGGCTTTCATCCGCTCGCGGCAGTGCTTCTTGCAGTTGTTGTCTGTACGGCGCTTGGCATTCTGATCGAGAAAATTGCATACAGACCGCTGCGCCGCGCGATCCCGCTCGCAGTGCTGATCACGGCGATCGGCGTCAGCTACTTTTTGCAGAATGCGGCGCTGCTGTTGTTTGGAGCAGATACAAAGTCCTTTACCCCGGTCGTATCGCTTGCACCGATCGAGTTTGCCGGCGGGCAGCTTACGATTTCCGGTACGACGGTTGTAACAGTGGCGGCTTGCGTTTTGATTATGGCAGCGCTGCTGCTTTTTATCAAAAAGACGAAGGCAGGTCAGGCAATGCTTGCCGTTTCACAGGACAGAGAGGCTGCACAGCTGATGGGGATCAATGTAAATGCAACGATTTCACTGACCTTTGCGATCGGGTCAGGGCTTGCGGCGATTGCCGGTGTGCTGTTTTGTTCAGCTTATCCGACGCTCACGCCATATACCGGATCTATGCCGGGAATCAAGGCATTTACAGCAGCAGTATTCGGCGGCATCGGCTCGATCCCCGGTGCGTTTATCGGGGGGATCCTCTTGGGGCTGATTGAGATTTTCGGGCGCGCTTACATCTCATCCCAGCTGGCGGACGCGATTGTGTTTGCTGTTTTGATCTTGGTACTTTTGATCAGACCGACCGGCATTTTAGGCAAAAAAATACAGGAAAAAGTCTGAGACGGAGGGGAGAGAGCTATGGCAGGAGTAAATTTTAAATCAATGAAAAAGAAGACAAGAGAACAGCTCGTGACCTTTGTGGGAATCCTGATTGTTTACGCAGTGGTGCAGCTTCTGATTGCAAACGGCAGGATGTCTTCTCTGATGGAGGGACTTCTTGTACCGATGTGCACTTACTCGATTGTCGCGGTCAGTCTGAATCTCTGTGTCGGCTATCTGGGAGACTTAAGTCTTGGTCATGCGGGTTTTATGTGTGTCGGTGCGTTTTGCGGTGCGCTCACAACAAAGCTGCTGCAGGAAGTTATTGCAAATGAAATACTGCTGTTTATCTGTGCGCTGCTGGCAGGTGTCGCGGCTGCGGCGTTGTTTGGATTTTTAATCGGAATACCGGTGCTTCGCTTAAGAGGCGATTATCTGGCAATTGTAACGCTTGCGTTTGGTGAGATCATCAAAAATGTTGTAAATGTGCTTTATGTGGCGCGGGATACGGATGGACTGCATGTCTCGCTTTCCGAGGGCGCTGCGATTTCGCTTTCTGAGGAAGGGGAGTGGCTGATCAATGGCGCCAGAGGAATGATGAGAATCCCGCATTTGTCAAATTTTACTTGGGGAGTCGTTTTGATCCTGCTTTCGCTTTTGGTCGTCTATCATCTGGTAAATTCCAGAAGCGGTCGTGCGATCATGGCGATCCGTGATAACCGTATCGCGGCAGAGGCGGTCGGGATCAATGTTACAAAATATAAGCTGATGGCGTTTACGATCTCCGCGGCGATCGCGGGAGCAGGCGGCGTATTGTATGCGCACAATCTCTCGACAGTTACGGCAACTCCGTCAAATTTTGGCTATAATATGTCGATTATGATCTTGGTTTTTGTTGTGCTTGGCGGAATGGGAAGTTTTCGCGGTTCGATTCTTGCGGCGTCACTTCTAACGCTTTTACCGGAGATGCTGCGCGGTCTTTCCGATTACCGGATGCTTATTTATTCGGTTGTACTGATCGGAGTGATGCTCTTTCACTGGGCGCCGGGATGCATCGAGTGGCGGCGGAAAATCACCGCCGGATTTCAGAAAAAAAGAGGGGCGGTGTAGCAATGGCATTATTGGAGGTCAAAAATCTCGGAATTTCCTTCGGCGGACTTCAGGCGGTGGACAGTTTTCATATTTCGATTGAGAAAGGGCAGCTTTGCGGACTGATCGGACCAAACGGAGCCGGAAAAACAACGGTATTTAATCTGTTGACCGGGGTCTATCAGCCGGAGGAGGGAAGTATTCGCCTGGACGGCAGGGAGCTGACGGGGAAAAATACGGCGGCGATCAATCAGGCGGGAATCGCGCGTACTTTTCAGAATATCCGCCTGTTTCAGGAACAGAGCGTGCTGGATAATGTCAAGATCGGTCTGCATAACCAGCTGTCTTATACAACGCTTGCGGCAATTCTGCGCCTTCCCAAATACCACAGGGCAGAGCGGGAGATCAAGGAGCGGGCAATGGAGCTTTTAAAGGTGTTTCAGCTTGAGGACGATGCCGATACCCTCGCCGCAAAGCTTCCCTACGGAAAGCAGAGAAAGCTTGAGATTGCGCGTGCGCTGGCGACAAATCCGAAGCTGCTGCTTTTGGATGAACCGGCGGCAGGCATGAATCCGAATGAGACGGGGGAATTGATGGATACGATCCGATTTGTGCAGGAAACATTTGACATGACGATTCTTTTGATCGAGCATGATATGAAGCTGGTCTCCGGTATTTGTGAAACCTTGACAGTGCTTAATTTCGGTCAGGTGCTTGCCGAAGGGGCGACAGATGAGGTGCTAAGAGACCCTCAGGTCATCAAGGCATATTTGGGCGGGGAATGAGCAGTATCAGGGCGCAGGATAGAGCGATCTGCGGCAGAACTGAAGCGGCGGATGTCGGAAAATGAGACAATGCAGAATAAATGGAGTGAAGATTTCGATGGAGGAGGCTTTAACATGGCAATGCTGGAAGTGAAAAATCTGGAGGTATGTTATGGGATGATCGCTGCGATCAAGGGGATCTCCTTTGAGGTGAACAGAGGTGAGGTCATTGCGCTGATCGGGGCGAACGGCGCGGGGAAAACGACGACGCTTCAGACGATAACAGGAATGCAAAAGCCGGCTGCAGGAGAGATTTTATTTGAGGGAACAGACATTACAAAGCTGCCGGGGCATAAAATTGTTTCGATGGGGCTGTCGCATGTGCCGGAGGGACGGCGCGTATTCGCAGAGCTGTCTGTTTATGAAAATTTAAAGCTGGGCGCCTATACGAGAAAGGACAAAAAAGAGATTGCAGAGACATTAGAGCGCATCTATCAGAGCTTTCCGCGCCTGAAGGAGCGGAAAAACCAGTTGGCCGGCACGTTAAGCGGGGGAGAACAGCAGATGCTCGCGATGGGAAGGGCGCTGATGTCAAAGCCCAAAATGATTTTGATGGATGAACCGTCTATGGGGCTGTCGCCAATTTTTGTCGATGAGATATTCCATATCATCCGTGAGATTTCGGAGGGTGGAACGACCGTTCTGCTTGTGGAGCAGAATGCAAAAAAAGCATTGGCAATCGCGCATCGGGCATATGTGTTGGAAACGGGAAGAATTGTCCTTTCCGGCGCAGCAGAGGAGCTGATGCATAACGATTCTGTGAAAAAAGCATATCTGGGAGAGTAGGATGCAGGAATAAGGAGGAAGCGATGAAAACGGTGATCACGATTGCAAGAAGCTATGGGAGCGGCGGCAGAACGCTTGGAAAGCTTTTGGCACAGCGGCTTGGAATGAATTACTATGACAGAGAGATATTAAGAATCGCGTCAGATGAGAGCGGGATCAATGAGGCGCTGTTTGGGCAGGCGGATGAACGGCTCAAAAAATCACCGCTGCCGGGAATTTTGCGAAAGCACCCATATAAGGGAGACGGCGTACTTCCGCCGGAGAGCGCAGATTTTGTGTCGGATGATAATCTGTTTCATTATCAGGCAAAGGTGATCCGGGAGCTTGCCGCACAGGAGTCCTGTATCATCATCGGGCGCTGTGCAGATTATGTCCTAAGAGAGCACCCGTCGGTGATCCGGCTGTACTTTTATGCGCCGTTAAACGATTGTGTGGTGCGTGTGATGAATCAGAACGGTCTTTCGGAAAAGGAAGCAGTGAAAAAAATTGAGAAAATTGATAAGTACAGGGCGGCGTATTACCGCTACTATACCGGACGCGATTGGAACGATGCAAGAAATTATAATTTCTGTCTTGATACGACCTCTATGAGCTATGAAAAGCTTGCAGAGGTTGTGGAGAATTTTGTGCAGATTTATCAGAAGCCAAAGGAGTGTCAGGAGATTTAAAAAGGATGGAAAAGGCAACGGATGGTCCGCATTGTGCGCTATCCGTTGCCTTTTCCACTTTATAGCTTTTTGACAATCTCCTCAACGTCCGCCTGATGACCGAGTACCATGAGATGTTCATCCTTTTTAAAAATATAGTCAGGTCCCGGTGTGAGCTTAATATTTCCGCAGGATTTAATGCCGATGATATTTGTGTTGTAGACCGCGCGGAAATTGACGTCCTGAATAGTTTTCCCGATCCATTCGGGCAGCGGGGCAATCTCATAGATGGAATAGCCGTTTCCAAGCTCTACATAATCAAAAACCTGATTTGCCGAAAAACGCACGGCAACCTTTTCAGCAATATCAAAGTCGGGGTAAACCACCTCGTCTGCGCCGTTGCGGAGAAGGAATTTTGCGTGAATATCACGGTTTGCCTTGCTGACAACATATTTCGCGCCCAGCTCCTTTAGCTGACTTGTAATCTCAAGGCTGCTCTGGAAGGTGTTGCCGATACATACAAAGCAGACGTCAAAGTTGCCGATGCCGAGGCTTTTGAGCACCTTTTCGTTGGTACAGTCGCCGATTTTTGCGCTGACAACAAGCGGGAGCAGGTCCTCGAGCTTGCTTTCGTCCTTGTCAACGATCATGATTTCATTGTCAAGACGTGATAAATCCTTACAAAGATGCGTTCCGAAACGCCCAAGTCCGATGATTAAAATTGATTTCATAAAAATATGCCTCCATATGTAAAAAATTACTAACCGATATTGACGTGCTCGACCGGCTGCATCACATGCGCCGTTTTTTTGTGGTCGGTAAAGGAAAGTGCAAACGAGAGACTTCCAAGACGACCGATATACATAAGAAAAATAATGATGATCTGTGAGATCGTATTTAACTCTGTGGTAATTCCCGTGCTCATGCCAACGGTACAAATGGCGGATACAACCTCAAACATAGCGTCGCCGATTTCAAAATTCTGCATACTGCAGAGCGCGAGTGTCGCGGCAAGGCTTAAGAACAGGTAAGTGCAAAGCAGGGCGGAGGCTTTGGTGACGGTAGAGTCATCGATCCGTCTGCCGTAAATATTTGTGCCCATACTGCGCGTAAGCGTAGAGCGCAAATGGAGCATCAGAACAAAGATGGTCGCCATCTTCACGCCGCCGGCGGTCGAACCGGAGCCGCCGCCGATGAACATTAAAATAATGGAGAGAAGCTTGCCCCCCTCGGAGAGAGCAGCGGTATCGGTTGTGTTAAATCCTGCGGTTCGCGGAGTCACTGCGCTGAAGAAAGCGCTGCAAAGCTTACCGGTCGGACTCATATCCGCGTACAGACCGTTTCCCTCAATAAGATAAAAAAGCAGTGCGCCTCCGAATACAAGGATGGCAGTGGCGCTTAGTACTATTTTTGTCTGAAGCGCGTATTTGCGTACATGCCACTTGTGTGCGGCAATATCGCTCCAGACGATAAAGCCGATGCCTCCGATCAGGATCAGGGCGCAAATCGTAAAGGTGACGACAGGGTCATCATAGTAGGCGGTCAGAGACGAAAACTGCTCGTAGCGCCCCATCAGATCAAAGCCTGCGTTGCAAAACGCAGAGACAGAATGGAAGACGCCATAGTAAATGCTCTGCCACAGGCCCATACGCGGAAAAAACCGGATGGCGAGAATGATTGCCCCGATGCCCTCAAACAGGAGCGTACCCTTTAAGACAAGGCGGATCAAGCGGACCACACCGCCGATGTCCAGGACATTAAAGCTTTCGCGGATCCATCCGCGCTGCTTTAGACCGATCTTGCGGCGCAGCATCATGGAAACAGCCGTTCCAAGTGTAATAAAGCCAAGGCCTCCGATCTGGATCAGGCAGATAATGATAAATTGACCAAAAAGTGACCAGTGCGTGTAGGTATCGACAAGGATCAGTCCTGTCACACAGGTTGCACTGGTAGCGGTAAAAAGGGCTGTCAAAAACGGGGTGACGCTGCCGTCTCTGGAGGAGATGGGGAGCATCAGTAAAATAGCGCCGCATAAAATTAATAGGAAAAACCCGACTGCGATCAGCTGCATGCCGGAGAGATTTTTTAGTTTTTTTAACAGCATTTGTATTTTTAAACCTCCGAAGAAAAATTCCGGTTGTGTATCGTATATCAAAACATTATAATATGGTTATAGCTTTTTGTACATACCAATCCGTTTGTTCTGAACGAAATTTTGATATGGGGGAGGAAGATTTTTATGTGGATGATCATCATTTGGCTTATCGTTGTGGGTTTGATCATTGTGAAGGCTTATCAGGCGGGAAAACGGGAGGAGGGGAGAATGGTTAAAAATGCAAAGAACCGGCCGCCGCAGGGGGTGAAACAGCCGAGGACTTCTCAGCCTAAGAGTTATCAGGTGCAGGGGGCGAAACAGCCGCAAAGCTATCAGCCGCAGCAGAGGCGGGTACAGCCGACACAGCCGGCAGCACAGCAGCGAAAGGTACAGCCGGTGCGGCCGGCAGAGAGACCCCGGGAGGTACAGCCGATACAACCGGTGCGGCGGCAGGAAAATCAGAGTGAGAGGCAGCGGGCGTACAGGGTTATGCAGTGTGATGCGGTCTTAATGGGGATAGGAATGACTGCGACGGAGGAAGTCAGCGAGGTGATGAGGGAGGTAAATGATCTGATGATCATGGGCTATCAGCCGCAGATGACATTTGAGCGTGATTTTATCGGGGAAGGCGTCAGTATGCTGAATCGGTATGAGACATTACAGGGCTAGACAGAAAGGAATAGAAGAAGCATGCAAAGAATACCAAGAAGCGGAGAGTTTTACCGCCATTTTAAAAACAACCTGTATCAGATCGTGACGGTTGCAGCACACACGGAGACGGGCGAGAAGCTTGTCATCTATCAGGCGCTGTATGGAGACTATGGGATTTATGCAAGACCGCTTGAAATGTTTGTCAGTGAGGTGGATCACGAAAAATATCCGCAGGCGGTGCAAAAATATCGTTTTGAGCGTGTGGAGAGTCCGGGAGATGCACAGGGAACAGTCAGCGGGCAGAAAACGGAGAAAGAAGCGGAAGCTGCAGAAACGGAGCTTGACGGCGTGAATCCGAAGCTTCTGGCATTTCTTGACGCCGATGACACGGAGGAGAAGTATCAGATTCTCATTTCCATGCGCGATGAGATTGACGACGCGCTGATCAATAATATGGCAGTGGCAATGGATGTTGTCATTCCCGATGGTGATGTGCAAAAGCGGTACGAACAGCTTAAGGTCTGTCTGAAAACAAAGCAGCGCTACGAGCTGGATCGTCTGCGTTAAGGAAGCAGGAAAAGTGGAGAGACGGATGAACGAACAGACCGAAGGATTAAAAAAAATCGCACAGGCAGAGCCTTATAAAGTAATTATCAGCAAGCCGCTGGCGTCCGGGGAGCAGTACCGTAAGATCGTGGTGGAGAAAAAGGAGCGCTGTTATCAGGCGGCAGCCTATACGCAAAAGCAGGTATTTCACCGGAATATTGGTGTAGAGGAGCTTTTTATGTATTTATCGGAGACGGTCGTGGGAAGCTATCTTCAAGTCAATGCGTGGGATGATAAATATGAGCATATTTTGTTGTGCTCGAAAAAGGGAAAGGTCAGCTATAAGAGAAAACAGGCGGAGGGCACGGCAGCAGAGAAAGCTGCCGCACATAACAGAAAAAAGAAATATCTGATCGAGGAGGGAACCATAGTCGCTCCGCTTGTCGATATGGGTATTTTTACGGCAGAGGGAAGGGTAGTCGCGTCCATGTACGATAAATTTCGTCAGATCAACCGCTTTTTGGAGATGATAGATGACGCTGTCCGTGAGGATGAAAGTGCAGGGGAAATACTGCATATTATTGATTTCGGCTGCGGAAAGTCGTACCTGACCTTTGTGCTGTATTATTATTTTACGGAGCTAAAAGGGCGCAAGGTGTATATCGTGGGGCTTGACTTAAAGGAGGACGTCATCCGAAGCTGCAATGCGGCGGCGCAAAAGTACGGCTATGAGGATCTTCATTTTGAAGTCGGTGATATTGAGGGGTACCGGGCAAATTTTCCGGTAGATATGGTCGTAACGCTGCACGCCTGTGATACGGCGACGGATCATGCTCTGTTTCACGCTATACGCTGGAATGCAAAAATGATTTTTTCCGTGCCCTGCTGTCAGCATGAGCTAAACAGTCAGATCAAGGCGGAGCGGCTTTCCCTGCTGACACGCTACGGCATTATCAAGGAGCGTTTTTCTGCGCTTGCGACGGATGCGATCCGTGCCAATCTTCTGGAATACTGCGGCTATAAGACGCAGTTGTTGGAGTTTGTGGATTTTTCTCATACGCCCAAAAATATTTTGATCCGGGCGGTACGAAAGGGAGGCGCCGTGGGGAATGCGGGTGCGAAGCTGATCGTGCCGCCGGCGGCAAGGCGTAGGTATCTGGAGGAGGTGGAGCGTCTGATAGAGGAGTTTCATTTTTCACCGACACTTTATACCTTATTAGAAGGCAGCGGAAGGATCAAGGAAGGTTAAGCGGGCAGGTGAGGGAGGAACGATCTTGCGGTTGCCGGCATAATATGATGAGAAAAATACAATGACAGGGAAACAGGAGGATTGGAGGAAAATAGATAATATGATAGTAGGAGATGAGGTATGAAACAATTATTTCGCAGCTTACCGTTTAAACTGGCAGTCGGTGTCGGAATCGGTATTTTGTTTGGACTGCTCCCGTTTGCGGAGGCCTACATGGAGGTTGTCGTGACATTAAAATATGTCATGAACCAGATTATTTTATTCTGCGTGCCGTTAATTATTATCGGCTTTATCGCGCCGTCTATCACAAAGCTTGGAAGCCATGCGTCAAAGCTGCTCGGAGTGGCGGTGGGAAGTGCGTACATTTCCTCGGTCGGCGCGGCATTTTTTGCAATGCTGGCAGGCTTTGCACTGATCCCGGAGCTTTCTATCGTTTCGGAGATGGAGGGGTTAAAGGAGCTGCCAAAGATCGTGTTCCAGTTGGATATTCCGCAGATCATGCCGGCGATGAGCGCGCTTGTGTTCTCGATTCTGGTCGGGCTGGCGGCAGCATGGACGAAGGCAGAGACAGTCACAAAGCTTTTGGAGGAGATTCAGGAGATTGTGCTCGCTGTCGTGACAAGGCTTGTGATTCCGATTCTTCCGGTGTTTATCGCTCTGACCTTCTGCGGGCTGGCGTATGAGGGAACGATCACCAAGCAGCTTCCGGTATTCCTAAAAATCATTGTCATCGTTATGATCGGGCACTATCTCTGGCTTGCGCTGCTCTATCTGATCGGCGGTCTTTACTCCGGAGAGAATCCGATCGCCGTCATCAAAAATTATGGTCCGGCATATCTGACGGCGGTCGGAACGATGTCCTCGGCGGCGACGCTTGCAGTGGCGCTGCGCTGTGCCAGAAAATCAGAGCCGCCGCTGCGGGACGATATGGTAGATTTTGGCATTCCGCTGTTTGCGAATATCCATCTGTGTGGTTCTGTGCTGACAGAGGTCTTTTTTGTCATGACAGTCTCACAGATTCTTTACGGGAAAATGCCCGCTCTGCCGGATATGCTGCTGTTTTGTCTTTTGCTTGGTGTTTTTGCCATCGGTGCGCCCGGCGTGCCGGGCGGAACGGTCATGGCATCGCTGGGGCTGATCACCGGAGTGCTGGGCTTTGACGAGACGGGAACGGCGCTGATGCTGACGATCTTTGCATTGCAGGACAGCTTTGGAACGGCGTGCAATGTGACGGGAGACGGCGCTCTGACGATGATCCTCACGGGATATGCCAAGCGACGCGGGATTCCTGTGCAGAAGCAGGGATGAGTTACCTGCGCGCATATCTGACTTCCGTGATTCCGTTTCGGGATTTCGTTTCCAGCAGCTTTAAGCGCCGCGTCGGCAGCCCTTTTTGAAAGAGTGGGATCCCGGAGCCAAGAATCGTTGGCATAATTGAAAGATAGTACTCATCAATACAGTCCGCAATGACACACTGCGACACGATTTTGGAGCCGCCGCAGATCCAGATGTCCTTGCCGGGCTGTGTTTTTAACTGGGGGAGCAGGACGCCGGGGCTTTTTTCTGTAAAGATAATGCTTTCGGAGGAAGGCAGTGTCCGGTGCGTGAGGACATAGCTGGTGAGATTGCCATAGACCCATGTGTTTGGGGAAAGCTCAGTTACGATCTGGTGGTAGGTGCGAAATCCCATGATGACGGTGTCGATATTTTCAATAAATTCTGAATAGGGATCAGAGGTATGATTGTCGTCTGTCTGTTTGGAAAGCCAGTCCACTCCTCCCGCGTCGTCTGCGATATAGCCGTCAAGGCTCATTGCAATAAATAAAATTACTTTTCTCATGGTGTCCTCCTGCTTAGTGTGCTGTTGTGGTAGGCGGAGGAAAATGTGACGTCCTCGCCAAACCATGACGGGGGAATAAATGCGTTTGCCTCATCCTCTGTCTCAAATTCCACCTCGGCGAGCAGCAGGGGAGCAAGCGCGCCCTCAAATACATCCAGCTCAATTGTGTATGTTCCAAGAGGGATCAGATACCTGCGCTTTTTTATGAGAATGCCATCAATCTTTTCACGCAGATGTAAAAAAGCTTCCCGGTTGAGAGGCAGGTTGCATTCCTCGCGTACCATAAAGCCTTTTCCTTTGTAGGTTAGAGTGTATTGTTCGTCGGTGCGGCGGATGCGCACGACAGGGTCTGTGTTTAGGTAGCCCTGTTCAATCTTACGGCAGGGGTACTGCTCTAAGCGCTCCGGCAGCTCCCGGATCAGGTATTTGCGTTCGATCTCCATCTGTGACCGCCTTTCTTTTTGAAAAATATCAGCCCTGCAATCTGCGGGACGATCGTTCATATCCTCAATGACAATAAGGACTTTCCGTAGCTATGCGGAATGCTCTCATTGTAGCATTTTGGACTTGGAAAGACAATGGGAGGAATGCCATTTCCCATTGGGATTCTTTCTATGAAAATTTTTTGTATCTATGTAACTGTCAAAATCCAGATTCACATTTATCCAAACCTTTGCTATAATGAAGAAAAGAAAGGGGCATCTTAATGGCAGACAATACGATTTTTGATGATGTGTTCCGAACGATGCTGGAAAAAATGCCGGTACTTATCATTCCGGTGATCAACGAGGTATTCCATACCTCCTATGCAAAAGATGAGGAAATCGTGCAGTACCGCAATGAGCATCATCTTCCCTCCAGTGGAATTACTACGGACTCTTATTTCCGCATCAGTGATAAGATCTATCATTTTGAATGCCAAAGCACTGCAGACAGCAGTATGAGCATCCGGATGATCGAATATGATTTTTCGATTGCATTGGAGGAAGCGTCGAAAAACGGGGACATGTATGAAATGAATTTCCCGCATTCCTGTGTTGTTTATCTTCGGCACAACACGCACACGCCAGAGCAGCTGAAGGTAAAAGTGAAGCTTCCGGACAAAACTGCTTTTATCTATCAGGTACCAACCGTAAAGGTGCAGGAATACACAAGGAATGATATTTTTCAAAAGAAGCTGCTGTTCTTTCTTCCTTTTTATATTATGCGCTATGAGAAATCGTTAAACAGGATAGAAAGCGATCCGGCGCTGCTTGCGCAGATGCTTCTTGAGTTTGAGACGATCCGAAAGCAGCTGAAGGAGAATCTCCCCGGAGACGAAGAAGCTGATCTGTATACAAGATTGGTGGAGCTGATCAAGCGGATTTCTGATTATATACTGCAACCGGCAGAACAGTTGAAGGAAAGGATCGGTGATATTATGGGCGGAAAAGTTTTAGAACTCGAAACAGACCGCATTATTGACCATGCTACTAAAATAGGGCTTGAGCAGGGGCTGGAACAGGGGCTGGAACGGGGACTTGAGCAGGCTACTTTAAATTTTGTCAGACGTATGCTGGCGGAGAAGGAGCCTTTGGAAAAAATCATGCTGTACACTGGCTGCACGCAAAAGGAAGTCTTAAACATCCAGCAACAGATGCGTGGAGAAGGTATGGTTTTGGCTGACGATAGCTGCGGATATATGCGTGATAAAAAGTAACAATGAAGCAGGAAAAGATTTGGAGGTAACCATGAGCAAAATCGGAATTTTTATGGCAGACGGATGTGAGGAGATCGAGGGGCTGACCATTGTGGACGTGGCGCGCCGCGCGAAGCTGGAGATCGTGATGATCTCCATTACGGGAACGCGTGAGGTGAAGGGAGCGCATGACATCACATTTATGGCGGACGCACTGGCGTCCGAGGTCAATTATGAGGAACTGGACGGCATCGTGCTGCCGGGCGGTATGCCGGGAACGCTGAATCTCGGTGCAGATGAGACGGTAAATAACGTCATTCGGGAATTTGCCGCTGCGGGCAAGCTGGTGTGTGCGATCTGCGCGGCGCCAACAGTACTTGGGGCTGCCGGGATCTTAGAGAGCAGACACGCAGTCTGTCATCCGGGATTTGAGGAAAAGCTGACCGGAGCGTTTGTTGGTGAGGATGAGGTGAAGACGGACGGCAATATCATTACCAGCCGCGGAATGGGAACAGCGATTCCGTTTGCACTCGCCATTGTGAAGTATCTGAAAGGGGAGGATGCTGTCGCCGAGGTCAGAAAAGGGCTTGTCTATCGGACATAAACAAGTCGGAAATAAAAAACGTGCCACAGCAGCAGATCAACTGCTGACATGGCACGTTTTTACTTGCGGCAAATTCTTATTTGCCTGACATCTGCTGCTCCTGCTTCATGATCATCTTTCTGACCATCTCGCCGCCGATGCTTCCTGCCTGTGCAGAAGTCAGATCACCGTTGTAACCCTCTTTTAAAGGTACACCGATCTCGCTTGCAACTTCCTGCTTAAAGCGGTTCATGGCTTCCTTTGCCTGCGGCACTGCCATCTGGTTTGTGTTAGAACCGGAATTGTTTGTTCCACTCATGGTTTTTTCCTCCATACTTGTCTGTTGATTTCGTGCGTCTATTGGCACGTCTTGTTGTTTTTAGGAGTACAATAAAGATTACTGTAAGTCCTAATCCTATTATTTACAGACATACGGATATTATGTTGGTAAATTTTGAGAAATTCCTTGACAATTCAAAAAATATATTGGTATACTGTTTCACATAAGAAGAAAAGGAGGTAATCACTATGACAACGCTTAGAATGAATGATACAACCACAAACAGCAATCAGAAGCATAGCATTACCTCGGGCAGGCAGACAGATTTACGATAGTTTTATATCTATGGTACATAACAGTCCGCGGTGATCCTATGGAATACCGCGGACTTTTTATAGGAACATAAGACATCGCGCAGGGTGTGATGTCCGTTGCTTTGGGAGAAAGAGAGTCCGTTTGGGCTCTCTTTTTGTGACATAGGATCCGGGTGTTAAAATATAGGATATGGAGGAGCTTTAGAGTGAAAAAGTTATATTCTTATTTGGGACGTTACTGGTACGGGTATTTGATCGCCATCGCATCGATGGTGGCTGCGATCATGCTTGATATGCTGTACCCGAAAATCACGGAGAGCATTGTGGATGACGTGATCCTTGGCGGGAACGGTTCGCTTCTTACGCCGCTTTTGCTGGGTATCGTGATCTGCGGTATCGGGCGCTGCATCTTTGGATATTGCAAGGAATTTCTGTTCGACCTGCTGTCGTCAAAAATCGGCGCGCAGCTCCGCAAGGATCTGTTCGACCACATACAGACGCTGTCGATGAATTATTTTCAGAACACGAACACGGGGGAGCTGATGGCGCGTGTAAAGGATGACGTTGACAAGATCTGGAACGCGATGGGATATGTTGGGATGCTTGTCGTGGAGGTGGCGATCCATGTGAGCATGGTGCTCTACTGTATGTTTTCCCTGAATTGGAAGCTGGCACTCGTGCCGCTCGCGACAATGCTTGTCTGCGGGACGACGGCGGTGGTCATGGAGCGGAAGTTGGATAAGATTTATGAGGAGATCAGCGAGGAAAATGCGGTGTTGACCACGGTGGCGGAGGAGAATCTGGCAGGCGTGCGGACAGTCAAGGCATTTGCCAGAGAAAAGCATGAGATTTCCAAGTTTTTATCGCACAACAGCCGTTACTACGAGCTGAACATCCGGCAGTCAAAGGTGCTCGTCCGCTACTATCCGCTGTTTCAGTTTGTGGGCAAGGTGCTACCGGTCGGCATGGCGATCCTGGGCGGACTTTTTGTGATGAACGGGGAAATGACACTCGGCGCGCTCGTTGCGTTTGTGGAGTACAGCAGAAACTGTACCTGGCCGATGGAAATGATGGGCTGGCTGACGAACGATGTGTCTTCCGCTGCAGCTTCCTATAAGAAGATACGGAAAATTTATGAGGAGAAGCCGGAGATCTTGGACGGGGAAGCTCCAAAGAAGCCGGAAAAGATCAATGGCGACATCCGCTTTGATCATGTCTCTTTTTCCATAGGGGAGAAGGAAATCCTAAAGGACGTCAGCTTTTGTGTTTCCGCAGGAAAAACACTCGGCATTATGGGGGCGACCGGCGCGGGAAAATCGTCGATCATCAACCTGCTGCAGCGTTTCTACGACGTGACGGACGGGGCGGTCTTGGTGGACGGCGTGGATGTGCGCAGACTCTCCGTAAGACAGCTTCGCAGAAATATTGCGGTGGTGCTTCAGGACGTCTTTCTTTTTTCGGACACGATTGAAGAAAATATCAAGATGGGACAGCGCGCGAGCCTGCCGATGGAGGAGGTGCGCGCTGCCGCCGAGGACGCGCGGGCGCGCGGCTTTATCGAGAAGATGGAGCAGCAGTATGAGACGGTCATCGGCGAGCGCGGCGTAGGGCTTTCCGGTGGACAAAAGCAGCGCATCAGCATCGCGCGGGCGCTGGCAAAGCACAGCCCGATCCTGGTGCTGGACGATTCCACCTCCGCGCTCGATATGGAGACGGAGCATGAGATTCAGAAAATGTTAAACGGGCTTGCAAATACGACAAAGATCATTATCGGACACCGTATCTCGGCGGTGCGCCATGCGGATGAGATCCTTTATCTGGAGGACGGAAAGATTGCAGAGCGCGGCACGCACGAGGAGCTTCTGGCAAAAAGAGGGCTGTATTACCAGACCTGTTTGGTGCAGAATGTGCTGCCGCCCGAGGACGTTTTGTCACCGCAGGATGAGATGTCACCGCAGGACGTACCGGCGGCGGATGCGGCAGTCGGTGTGCGATAAAAAAGAGTAGTCTCGGAAACACAATGCATAAAGGATGAGATTTTTGCATACAGGGC